>ENA-ORML01002401-ORML01002401.1-human-gut-metagenome-genome-assembly--contig:-NODE-2401-length-12481-cov-3.502173_pt1 | contig 12481 bp, 12 predicted proteins | sample MGYA00242103_ERZ508995 | MGnify/ENA primary metagenome ERZ508995 (study PRJEB26280, sample SAMEA2338702) | human gut metagenome | biome: human gut; feature: human-associated habitat; material: faeces...
AAGCCAGAATCTTATATTTATAGCTCACCACGCAGGTCTGCCCGGCCGGAACAGAATCTACATAAATGGTATCCGTTGGGCTGAGAAGGTTTAAAAATTCCCCTTCATCCCCGATAGTTACCGTCATATTCCGAACAGATTCCGAACTGCTTGTGTTCCGAAGAGTTATATCCAGGGTCACTTCATCTCCGGCCTGAATGTCTTCTTTCGAAGAGGTACAGGACTGGACAATCATCTTCGGTGCAAATGTCGGCGCTTCCGAACCGCCTCCGCCGCCGGAAGATGCACCGCCGGAGCCGCCGCCGGACGGCCCTGTAACATCGACTGCCCCCGTCAAATCTTCCCCCGAATCCTTCGTCGGCGGTTCAATGGCTGGTTCTTCTTTTGACGGCTCCTTGCCGGAGGGCTCAGTGGTTGGTTCCTCTTTGGATGGGTCTTTTGTTGACGGTTCCTCTGTTGACGGTTCCGTTGACGGCTCCTCTGTTGACGGCTCTTTAGTCGACGGCTCGGTGGCCGGCGGTTTTTCATCCCTAATCGCCACTTTAACTGTAAACTCTTTATGTATCGGACTGCCATCTGTATTTTCTGCCTGCACCGTCAAAATCACCGGATACTCACCGTTTTTTCTGTCGCTTTTCAGCTCCAGATCAAAAACTGCCAGATAACACGGGGCTGTTTCCTGGCTGTTATTTATTTTTTCCTGGCTGAGGGAAACGTCCTTTTCATAGTTTTCAGATGCAAACGGTATATCTGTTCCGCTTCCCAGATTTAAAGAAACTTTCAATGCATCATTTTTCAAGCCATTTGCATAAATCAGCGGGACAACCATATGGGCCGTATCATTTTCCACCTTTGGCCGATATCCGTCTTTATAGGTTTTATCCATCCCCGTATAAATGTTTCCCTCGTCAATCTCTATCTCCGGCGCCTCAGGCTCAGCCCAGGCCTTCATGGCAAAAGCATCTGCCAGCAGCGCTGCTGCACAGAATATCCAAAAAATTTTTTTCAAAATTCTCATTTCCATTTATCCTCCATTTCATGAACATCGTCGCACAATTCTTCGATATCCTGTGCGTTATGGCTGGCTAAAAGTATGGCTTTGCCCTGTTTTTTCAAATCTTTCAGCAGCTCCCTCATCTGTGCGGCCCCCGCCTTATCCAGTCCGTTAAAGGGTTCGTCCAATATGAGAACTCCCGGGTCTTCCATAATCGCCTGAGCGATTCCAAGCCGCTGTCGCATTCCAAGGGAGTATTTGGACACTGGCTTGCGCATCTTTGGATTCAGGCCGACCTGTTCCAGCGTTTTTATAATTTCTTCCTTGCCAATCCGCGCCTTCAGTGACGCTAGAATCTTTAAATTTTTAACCCCGCTTAAATTCGGCAAAAATCCCGGCGTTTCGATAATAACTCCCAGTCTGTCCGGGAAATCGCAATCCCTTCCGACCCGCTGTCCGTTGACAACAATATTCCCCGAATCCGCCTTCATAAAACCGCAAATGCATTTCATCAGCACCGTTTTGCCGCTGCCGTTATTGCCGACAACGCCAAAAATCCGGCCCGGCGGAATGGTTAGATTCACATCCTTCAGGACATGCTCTTTTCCAAAGGATTTATAGACATGTTCCACGATAATTCCTGTTTGCTGCTCCATTTTCTCACCCCGAAAATTACTTTTGTGTCCCTGTGAAATCAAAGGAATAATTTCTGATTTTCCAGATGGAAAGTCCGAATAAAAACAGACTCCCCAATGCAAAAAAGACATAAGATACCCACAGTTTCGGCAGATTGTCATAGCCAAAGTTGTGCATATAATAGGTTGCATGATTCAACGGCGATATCCAGCCGAAAATAATATTCGCCGTCTTTCTCTGCTCCTGGGATAAATGCAGTATTTTTGCGATGAATTCCGGATTCATAAGAAATCCAAAACCGCTGAAAATGATACCGCCCACCATGCCGCCGTTTCCTTTCCAGAGGTTCAGATAAAGAATCAGGCTGGCCATTAACACCGAATATTCGGCCATCAGTCCAAAAATATGTATCATACATGTATAGGGAAAAGAAAGCTCCAACACCTTCACAAAGGCGGGAACCGCAATTTTTTCTCCGATACTTGAATAGCCTAAAATTGCCGCCGTATCACTCCAGAGGTTTGCCGTGTAGGCCCTTGCCCCCGCCAGCACGCAGGTGGAAAGGAGGATAAAGCACATAAATCCCATGGTCGCCAGGACAAGATATAAAATCTGTCCCAAAAGCCAGACTTTTCGATTAATCCGCACAAGAAAGAGGGGCACCTCATTTCCCAGATTCGGCATATCGGCAAACAGCAGCAAAAGCAGCAAAGATATCACCAGAATTGAGGTCGCATCACCGAAAGTCCATATGAAAGGTTCCAATATCTGAACAATAGTGTCATGCTCCTTTGCAAAAACAAGCACCTTATCCGAAAGGAGAAAGCAAACGATAAAGCCCAGGGCAAAAGCCAGCCAGATTTGAGGATTTTTTCGCCATCTCCGAAAATTTGCCATGGCAACCAGCCAAATCTGCCGAATTCTATACACTTTCGATGCACCTCCTGAGAATCATGTCATATACGCAGAGCAGAACAAGAATAAGTCCTGCCAGAAGAAATACAATTCCCCATTCGTTAAATATCCATGTGTGTTCCGGCGCCAGCCATTCATAGGGATATAAGCAGTAAAGCGACCGGAAATAGCGCTCGTGCAAAATAACCATGACATAATAAAATACAAAAGCCCCGCCATAAGCGATGTAGCGGCTGAGCAGCCAGTACGGCGGCCACAACTGCCCAGAGCATCCCGGACAAAAAAATCAGAAGGGGACTCCACTGGATATTTTCATCATTTTTCAAAAGAACATAAATCCAGCATCCAAGAAATTCCACCGCGCCGCCGCTCAGGCCGCAGGCAAAAAATTTCCCAAATATATAGGATGACACCCCGGCCCGGGGCAGATAGGCTTTGATAAAGCCGCTCTGATAATCTGCAAGCCAGGCCGTCGAATAGGGCAGGGTACATAAAACCGGGACAGTCATCCGGAAAACATCCGAATTAAAACCCGCTGCAAATAATATTCCGATTTCCAGCAGAACGCCCGCAATAAAACCCCTGGAGCAGATTGCCCGCCCCACATCCGTTTCAAAACTGTTCATATTTAATATCCCAGACTTCGATCGATTACTGAGCCGTCAATGGCATTAATCGTCATAATGCCACCCTTATATTCCGTGCCGTACTCATCTGTCTTTTTCCCCTGGAAATCCCAAACCGGCACCATCAGCCCTGTGTCATAGCTGTCCGCTTCACTGATTCTTGCATATCCGAGGACAACCCGGTCAATTTCGATAACCACATCGGAATCCAAGTCCGAATCCACTTTAGCATTAGCAACCGTCACCATTTGCTCAAAAGTACCTCTGACTTCGTCAAAGCTTTTCATATTTGAGTTCTCTACAACGGTTTCCGTTACCTCCAGCGGCGCATTATAGTCAAATCCCACAATGCCCGAATCATTCACCCGAATTTCAATATTTTCAAGCGGCCAGTCCTTCTTCACATAATCATCGCCGTTCCATCCCTCTTCATGCTTGCCTGTCGGGTCAAAGGTTGTAAACACGCCGTCCATACTGCGCATATAGCGGAAGATGTAGAGCTTTCGATAGCCCGGTTCCCAATCTCCGCCCTTTCGGATATTCGGAATCTCAGAATACAGGCCGCCCTCATACCACTGATAAGTGTCGCTCAGCTCCAGCTTCTGCATTAAATCATCTGCCTTTGTCCGCGCTTCTTCCTCGGAAATGGTTGTCGGCTCATCCGTATACTCAACAAAGGACATTTCTCCGCCCAGCATCCGCTCCGCATAGTCCTTTGACCGGTCTTCATCCGCCGGCCATACGCCGCTGGCAATTTCATCCAGCACCGTTGTCTCCACGATTGCCACCGCTGTAAAGTCATATCCGTGCCTGCCCCGCCGAAAGCTCAGCTTATTGCCCCGCTCATCATTATTTTGGGCAGTGATTGAAATATAATTGTCATTAGCCCCATTATTGGCTGCATAAAAAATCTCACCGTTTTGATTCAAACTATATTCCCACTCATAGAAATCCTCGCCGCCGGCCTTTCCCGTCATTTCTGCTGTAGGATGTAAAAGCCCATCGGATTCATTGCCTTCCCATACCGGCTGCTCCGGCGCATTCTCATAGGCCTCCTGCAGTTCATCAATATATCGCTGATTGTCTTCAATAAAAATATCCTTATCCGGTTCATCACTGTTTTTCAGTCTCTCCATCTCGGCCTTCGCCCCTCTGAGTTCTTCCTCGATGTCACTCCGTGTCCTCATACTCAGCGTCACTCCGGCATCATATAAAGTTTCTCCGGCGGTCAATTCCGCCAGCACCTTGTCCAAAAACTCCTGACTGATTCGCTTTTGCTGAACCCGGAACACAGACATTTGCTCCGCCTGAGGAATATCCACCTTCGCGTTCACATTCACCGAAACACCGAGAGAGTCATCGGAAAGCGTTGTCTGATAGGTTTCATAAGCCCCGGCAATATTCGCCATATCCACCGTACCCTCTCCGTCCTTTTGGGCTTCCTCAATCAAATTATCCATATCTTTATTGACCACCATCGAAGAATCCGGATTTTTCTGACACCCCGAAAGCAGCAGCGATGCAATCACTGTACAGACAGCGATGCGTGTATACCTTATCGCACAAATTTTCATTACTCATTTCTCCCTTCCGCTTTATATGTAAAAGAACCCATATCAGGATTTGTATGATACTATCCTAACATGAGTTCTTACATCAAGTATTCATCATTTTTTAAACAAATTGTAAAATCATCCGTGTGCCTTCCCCTTCTCTGCTGTCAACCCGAATCGTTATATGGTGCCGTTTTGCAATCAGGGCTGTCAGGGCAAGGCCAAGGCCGGCGCCGCCGCTCTTCCGGCTCCTGGATTTATCAACCATATAGAAGGGCTCCATAATTTTTTCCTGCTCATCCGCCGGAATTCCCTGTCCGAAATCCTGGACTTCAATGCAGTGTTCATAAGCCTTGAGAATGATTTTTCCGCCCGGCTCGCTGGCTTTCACGCCATTGTCAATCAAATTGATCAGCACATCCGTCATTAAATCCAAATCCATCGGAAAATGTTCTCCCTGCTGAATACATTCCAGCGTCATCTGTTTTTCCTCTAAAATGACCCGGCAGGCAGCCGATGCCGCTTCAAACAATCTCTCCACCGGCGTGTCCGTCAAAATCAACTCGGTTTCCTGATCCAGCTCCAGAAGCGCCATCATCTTTTTAGACAGCCGTTCCAGGCGTCCGCACTCCTCATAAATATAGAGAAGAGCCGTTTCCTGGTTTTCCGGGCTGAGTTTGGTGGAGAGCAATGTCTGGGCATAGCCCGACATCGCTGTCATCGGTGTTTTTAACTCATGGGTTAAATTCCCCATAAACAAAGTTTTCCGGTGTTCAGATTCCTCCAGATTCCGTGTACTCGTCTCCACAGCCTCCGCCATTTTATTAAAGCTCTCTTCCAGCTCTCCGATTTCATCCTTCCGCCGGACAACAACCCTCTGGCCATAATTTCCCTCGGCCAGCCGCTTTGTCGTTTCATTCAATTCCCGAAGCGGCTCCAGAATATGTTTCAATACAAAATACAAAATCATCATGGTTACAGCCGTAATCCCCAAAGTAATCGCCAGAATATAGCCGGCAAGCTGATGTATGCTGTCCTTAACATTCTCCATCGACATTATGCTGTACAGGATAACGTCACTCTGAACATATGTATTAAACACGACATATTCCTCACTTCCCCGGGAATAGTTCGCATAGCCCACATCATATTTACTGCTGCTGGCATATACCATCTCTTCAAGTTCCTCAAAGGAAAGGGACGTATGATTATAGATTTCCTGAAAATCATAGCCCTCTTCCTCACTTCCGGTTTTCAAAAAACATATGATATTTTCATACAGGGGATTTCTGTCTTTTTTCAGGTTCTTAAAAAAATACTGGAGATAAACTGCCTTTATCTCTTCATCAATTCCCTTCGCCAGCCCCTTTTCCAATTCATTGACAACCTCATAAAAATCCTGATAGGCCTGAACTACCGCTTCATTTCTGAGACTCTTCCCGGTAACTCTTAAAATCAGAACATCCGCAAGCAAAGACGCTGCCAAAAGAGCGATACAGCTAATCCACAAAATCCGGGTTCTTAATTTCATAGTTATTCCTCCAGGCGGTATCCCATTTTAGATATGGTTTTAATATGGTCCGCCAGTCCGAGTTTTTTGCGGAGCTGTCCGATATGTACATCCACTGTCCGGGTTTCTCCCATATATTCGATTCCCCAAACCATGCGCAGAAGATTCTCCCTGGAAATGGCAATATTTTTATTTTTTGCCAGGACACTCAGAAGTTCAAACTCCTTTGGTTTTAATACAACCTCCCGGCCATCCTGTTTCACCGAATGTTCTTCAAAATTGATTTCCATATTTAAAATCTTAATCGTATGACTCAGCTTATTGGCCCGTTCCAGCACCTTTTCCATGCGGACAAGCAATTCCAGTATTTCAAAGGGTTTTACAATATAATCTTCGGCGCCGCCCTTCAACCCCTGAATTTTTGAGCCCAAATCATCCTTCGCCGTCAGAAAAATGACCGGAATTTCATATTTCTTCATATCCCCTAATAATTCAAAGCCGTTTTTTCCCGGAAGCATAACGTCCAAAAGAGCCAAATCATAATTATGGTCCTGCCCCAATCCTTTCTCAGCCTCAAGGCCGTTATAATAAATCTGAGTGTCATAATTTGAAACTTCCAGATTCATGGCAATCATTTTAGCAATTGCCTCTTCATCCTCAACAATTAAAATTCTGTTCTTTGCCATCCCATTCTCCCGTCTTTCTGTTCACACTATAACTGGATAAGGCCTGTTCCCTCTTCATCCAACGGAATTTCTCCATAGGATTCCTCATACTCTTCTTCCGGTGCCTCATCCTCAAAAATACCGTCCAAAAGCGCTTCATACTGCTCCGTCAGCTCATCATCCTCAAAGGTAAGATAATCGTTCACAATCTCCCATTTTCCTTTATTTTCCTCCAGAAAACTTATCACGGTCTCAAAGCTGTCCATCCAGTCCAGCAGGATATCTATCTGCCCCTCAAATTCGCCGTCGGAATCCCAGCTTCGCACAATATCCATCCGCTCTCTATAAAAATCAAGATAATAACTGTCCAAATCATATTTTTCAACATAGGACATCATCCTGTCCTCCGCCGCAAGTTCTTTATGCTCCCGCTTACATTCCTGGAATTCGCTTCTCATATGGCGGATATATTCTTTTGTCTTCGGGAAATCCGGGCCGTCCGCCGCATAATTTTCCGAAGAAAGGACATTCGATATATTTTCATCCGCCAAAAGGCTCAGAATTTTGATATTATTCTCAAAAATATCCCATATATAAGCTTTCATGGCTCTTTCCACAAGGGCATAGTCATCCTTAGTGACTACCCGGTTGGCCCGCACATAAACTTCTTCATAGTCCAGCGTTTCAAGCTTATATGTCATTTCCCAAAATCCCTCTATCTCTGTCTCCAGCTTGTCCTCCTGTTTAAAATCAGAAACAAGAAAAAAGCCGACGATAATTCCAAAAACAAGGAAAATTCCTCCGACAACCGCAAGAATTCCAATAATTATCTTTTTCACCATAGTACATTTCCCTTCCCGCTTTAACCCGCGTATATAGCAACGCATTATGTTCCTTTTATTTTACTATATGCCTCCCCAAAAAACAAGGCTGCTGCATCGCCTGATGCAACAGCCTCCAAAAATCTCCAGAATAGTTATATGGATGGGCGGTGTATCCATCATCTCAGGTACTCTTATAGAGTGTGTCGGGAACCATTTCCGACCTCATATAACTATTCTCATACAAGTACAGTATGACATTAAAATTCTTTCACGTCACTCCAAACATATCGCATTTTTCGACATCGCGAGAATTTCCATTCCCATTCAGGAGCGTTTGATTTTCCCCATTTTAAAACGTATTATAGAATCAGCTATGTCTCTGTGGTATAATCCAATTAAACAAACCGGGATTTTGTGGAGGTGCAAAGGAATGGAAATATTAGAATTTGGAGATACAAACAAAAGAAGAATTATTCTCATTCACGGATTTCAAAGTCCCTATCAAATATGGGATAGATATATTGAGCATTATAAAATGGATTTTCATATCGTCGTTCCTATAATGCCCGGTCACAATCCAAAACAAAAAGAAGATTTTATTTCGTTTTCTAAAACTGCAAAAGAACTTGAGGATTATTGCATTTCCCGGTATGGAGAAAAAGTGTACGCTGTCTACGGTATGTCTATGGGCGGAGTTTTAGCAGCCACTTTATGGCAGGACAACAGATTTGAAATTGAAAAAGTGATTTTTGATGGGTCGCCGCTTGTGTCTGTTAATGGTATTATAAAAAAGTTAATGGTTCGCTTTTATCTGAACATAACCCATAAATCTCAGCAAAGAGATAAAAAGACTTTGGAACAGGCTGCTAAAAGCATTATTGCACCGGAATATCTTAACATTTTTTTAGAGGTGCTTGATAATATGTCAGATACTACCATTGTGAACTGTATAAATGACATAGCTGATTTCAGACTGCAAGATAACATAACTACGAAGAATACAAAAATTTATTTCTTTCACGGAACTGCTGCAAATGAAATGCTTGCAAAGAAATCTGCAAAGTTTATATCAAAGAATTATAGTAACTGTGTTGTAAAATGCTTTGAGGGGAAATCTCATTGCGAAAATGCATTGTTCCAGCCTGAATTGATGATTAAGGAATTGGATAAGGTGCTGAAATAAGTTTCTAACTCATTAGGGAGATTTATATGAATAAAAAATTACTTTTCCATGCAATTACAAAATTTACAATAGGACTTTTGTTCGTTGGATTCCTTCTGTTTTTTTCAGCAGGTACTTTTAACTATTGGCAGGCGTGGCTTTTACTGGCTATACTCTTTATCCCGATGTTTTGCGCAGGTATTGTCTTGTTGTTGAAAAATCCTGAGTTGCTGCAAAAAAGGATGGATACTAAGGAAGAAGAACCTGAGCAGAAAAAAGTTATTGCACTTTCTGGAATTATGTTTCTGTTTGCGTTTATTATTGCCGGGCTGAATATTCGTTTTGACTGGGTTATTCTTCCAACCTGGGTTTCTTGTGCAGCGGCAGTTATTTTTCTGCTTGTTTATATCCTTTATGCAGAAGTACTCAGGGAAAATACATACCTTTCCAGAACAATCAAAGTACAGGAGAATCAGAAAGTCATTGATACTGGGCTGTACGGAATTGTTCGGCATCCTATGTATATGGCAACATTGTTTCTTTTTCTCGCCATGCCTCTTGTTTTAGGCTCGATTTATTCATGTTTTATCCAATTGTTTTACATTCCTATTATTTTGAAAAGAATAAAGAATGAGGAACAAGTGCTGGAACAGGGACTGGCGGGATATTCTGAATATAAAAAGAAAGTGAAATACAAGGTAATTCCCTTTATTTGGTAGACGACTTAGTATTTATTGAAATTTGACAGAGTTTCATGAAGTGAAAGCTTGGAGCCTATCAACTCAAAAAATTTTATAAAAAATGTGGGGCAGCCCGAAAGCTGTCCCCACATTTTTTAAATTTCTTCCATGGATATCAGTTCCTGGCTGACTTCCAACTGGGAATAGAGAAGGCCATGGTCTTCATATTCAAATTCGCCGCGCTGATTATCAATCGGGTCCCCGCGAAGCCATTTTTTCTCCGGCATAAATTCTGTCTGGATTTCGGAGTTGGCCGGCATACGGAAAATATCCAGATTGCCAAAATAGTAATTCCAGCGTTCGATATTGCCGGAACGCCATCCTCTGCCTCCAAAGGACAGGTCTGCATATACCCATCCATATGGCGCTGCATAAAATTGTGACCAGTCATGACAGCCGGTATAATACTCGGTCGCATAAAGGCCGGACTGCCAACGGGCCGGAATGCCGGACATACGGCAAAGTGTAATAAATAACAATGCCTGTACACCGCAGTCTCCCTTCTGGTTCACAGCACAATATTCCGGAATACATTCAAGGGTAAAATATTCACGCATATAAGAATACATCACCTTTGTCGTCACAAAATCATAGAATCTGCGCGCAAGGATGATTGGATTTGTCTCATCTCCGGCCAGCTCATCTCTGAGTTCTCTGAGGTAAGGTGTAAACACAATATGCGGCGCCTGTTCCTCCAGGCAGAAATCCGGCTGCTCATCCGCTGCTTTTGCCGGATCTAATTCCACATAATCTACATGGTAATCATAGGCATATTCTACCATAAAATCCTGGTCCGGCTGAAGTTCTGTCTCAAAATATACGGTCCGCTGAGGCGCATCCTCCGGCGCTATATAGGTGATTTCCGGTGAAGATGAAAGAATCTTAATATTGGAAACCTGCTGACAGATTTTTGGGACCGGCAGGTGAACCCGAACTTTACGGCCAACCTCTTCAAATTCCTTTTTCGCTTTGATTGTTGCTCGAATCCGAATACGCGCGCTGCGTCCGCCATGCTCTTTCATATATTTTATATTGTCATTCAAAAGTTTCCGGTTCAGCTCATCAGCCTGAGCACCATCTGCATCCTCAACCATTACCCTCGCTGCCAAATCCGGCCGGGTCGTAATAAGATTATCATAGAAGAGACGCTGAAAATGCACAGTCCCATCAATATAAATCCAGTCGGCCGCACTGATTTCTTTCAGATATTGCAGTTCTTCTTCCTTGAAATCCTTTAAATGGGCGGACATAATCTCCAAAGCTTCTTCATAAGTATACGGATACTCATCATTGCTCACCACCCGGATAATCTCTTTCTCAATTTCCAGCCGCTTACGAAGCGCCTGCGGAATATCTTTGCTCAGAAAATGGTCGATCATTTTCAGGGCGCCCTCAAAATCGCCGAAACTTTTCAGCTTTAATACATCCTCCGGCAGAGGTATTCTCATATATGATAAATCCTGATACATTTGTCTATCCCCCCATTATCTTTCAAATCCTATAAAACCAAATCCCGGTTCCTCCGGTAATACAAGACTCTTAGTATTCTCAACACGCATACCGCCCTTGAAAGGAAGGTCAGTTAAAGTAAAGGCTGCATCCAAATCCGCACGGGTAATATTCTTCACAGCGGCTCCAAGACTGGCCGCCGCAGTAATTCCCAGGTTGCTTTCCTCTGCCATACATCCAAGCATACATTCGATACCGGCCGCCTCACAAATCGCATTGATTTTCAAAGCCTCGCGGATACCGCCGCATTTCATCAGCTTGATATTCAAATAGTCCACTGCGCGTCGTTCCACAAGGCGGAGGGCATCCTTCGAGTTAAAGCAGCTCTCATCCGACATAATCGGAACCATTGAATGTTTTGTTACATATTCAAGGCCGGCAATATCATGATATGGCACAGGCTGTTCTACCAGCTCAATATCATATTCATTTAAACGCTCAATCAGGCGCACAGCCTCTTTGGCCTGCCATGCCTGGTTTGCATCCACACGGATTTTCACATCATCGCCGACAGCTTCACGAATCGCTTTTACGCGGGCCACATCTTCCTCAAAAGTTGTTCCCACCTTTGTCTTAATGGTATCAAAACCTGCTTCCACATGTTTTTTTGCCTTAGCGGCCATAATTTCGGGCGTATCAATACCCACGGTCATATCCGTATCGATATAATTCTGATGTCCGCCTAAAAGTTTGTACACAGGAAGTCCCGCTTTCTTTCCGAGCAAATCATAACACGCAATATCAACCGCTGTTTTTGCACTGCCGGAATGGGCGGCTGTACGGTCCATAATCCAATATACTTTTTCCAAATCTGTCGGGTCCACACCAATCAGCTCATTTTCAAAGGCATGGATAACATCGGCCGTTCCGGACAAACTTTCACCGGTAATCAAAATTGCCGGCGCACCTTCGCCATAACCCACAAGTCCCTCATCGGTCTCAATCTCAACGACGGCACTCCGGGAATGGGTGATAACGCCGAGAGATATACGAAAAGGCTCGATTAACGGCACTTCAACCTGTTTTACTTTAATTCCTGTAATCTTCATTTTAATTCCCCCATGAAAAATTTTATTCAGAGTCCTCTGCTTTGCAGATGCCCTATACTTTTTTATAAAATAAAATCAGCCATCACCCTATTGGCCAAATCCATGCCCAATTCGGTGAGACGCAGCCATCCGTTCTTTCGAATCAAAAGTTTCTCTAATTCATTTTTTCGGATAACTTCACCGTAGACTGACATTACCTTCACCCCAAATTTCCGATAAAAGTCTTTTTCTGAAACCCCGCGGACCAGCCGCAGACCCAAAAACATAAACTCTTCCATTTTAGCGGCCGGAGTAAGGG
>ENA-ORML01002419-ORML01002419.1-human-gut-metagenome-genome-assembly--contig:-NODE-2419-length-12396-cov-4.342760_pt1 | contig 12396 bp, 13 predicted proteins | sample MGYA00242103_ERZ508995 | MGnify/ENA primary metagenome ERZ508995 (study PRJEB26280, sample SAMEA2338702) | human gut metagenome | biome: human gut; feature: human-associated habitat; material: faeces...
GTTGCCGCCGTTCTGTGGCTGGCGGTCTATGGCATTTCCCGTAATGCAGATCACAGGTTCCTGCTCCACCAGCGGTACATTGTTTCCGCCCGTCCCATAGCGGGCCGACATGGTAGGCACCACCTCCTCCATCTGTCGGTAGCGGCTGTCAATGCCGTGGTTCTCATACACCAACGGCTGATGGCCGTGCTCCTGCGCCCGCAGTGTGCCCGTCATATTCTCAGAAATTTCCATGACCTGACCGCCTTGATCGTTGATGCACAGCACAGACGGCATACTGTTGCCGCTGGCGCCTGCCTTCAGTGTTGGGGCAACACTTTCGTGGTATCCGATGCTCCCGGCACTGGCTCCGGCACCTGCAGAAAAACCGGCGACAAATGTCTGCTGTTTTATTCCCGGCTGTGCATTTAGAGCACCCGCCACATCATGTAAGTCACGAACCTCATCTCTTTGGTTGGCCGCAAAGGCTATAACGCCATTCCTGCCGGTGGACATCCCACAGTTCACGCCCAAGGTCGCTGCCACATCGCCGGTCAAGTCTCCGTTGTAGCCGTCAAAGCCCTCAGTGTTTTCACTTGCCTGCGTCACGAAAGTCTGCATCTGCATATTTGAGGTGGCCATCAGCGCACCAGACACCCCTTGCAGGTCGATGCCCTCGTCCCGCTGGTTGATGTGATAGGCATCTATATCTGTGATCTGGCCGTCCGGGAGCGCAAGACCCGCCTGGATCTTCAGCGCCCGTTCCAGCTTCTTTGGCAGCGCTTTGCCCCGTTCAAACGCCCGGCGCAGTATCCCCAAACAAGCCCTCGGCGTCAAATAATACTTTGTCGGCGGTGCGCCCTGCAAAATCCGCGATAAGGAAGATTCTCTTGCGTCTCTGGGGGACACCCCAGTATTGAGCGTCCAGGCACCGCCAGCATAGGGAGAAATCAGTTCCCAGTAGGATTCGCCCAGCAGGTTGCCATGCCCAGGGGTAAGGTCCAGGGACATGAACGGTACCGCACTTAATTCGGACGATCTCTTCCAGGACGATGCGGAAGTCCTCGCCTTTCCACTCTCCGCTGGAGAAGGCTCCCGGCACATTTTCCCATACCATAAATCGGGGCCGAATATGGATACCTGCCCGGCCTCGTGATCTGTCTGCATTTCGCATCTCCTTTACCAGCCTGACCTGTTCCATAAAAAGGCCAGAGCGGGCGCCAGATAATCCGGCTCTCGCTCCAGCCACGGACAAGTCCTGACACGGGCTGCCGCCGCAGATGATATCCACCGGCGGCAGCATGGCCCCATCCAGCTTCGTAATATCTCCATAATGCAGCATCCCCGGCAGCCGCTGCTGCGTGACTCGAATGGGAAACGGCTCGATCTCGCTGACCCATAGGGGGAGCACACCGTTGTGTATAGCCGCCAGCGGAAAACCGCCAATGCCGTCAAACAGGCTGCCCATAGTAATGCACCTCATTTGGCCGCCACCGTCCGGGCAATATTGACGGCGCTCTGAGCTGTGTAAACCGCCGAGGTAAGATTGGCCTTCGTGGTGGTGTCCAGCCCAAAGGCCCCGGCGATGCGGGGAATTTCCCCGGCAGAGAGCATGAGCCCCAAGCCCAGCAGGGCGTGATCTTTGAATACCATCAGCCCGGCCACAAGGATGGTGGCCTGCAAGAACGCCGTGAGACACAGGCCGATGACCTGCTTGCACCACTGGATAAATCCGTCTCCATACCCCCTGGGCACAGAGAACATATACAGGCTCCCCACGGCAATTTGAATCAGCAAAATATCTCCCCGCTTGAGATTGGCAAAGAACACCTTAATGACCGCGTAGGCCATGAGGATAAGGCAGAAAAGAACCATGAGCCCGCTGGTCTCCCGCCCAAAGCCCCGCAGGGGATAGGTGGACTCCGTCAGACTTTCCAGGTTTTCAAGATCTGCCAGCGCCGCCTTTGCCGCATCCCCGATGCTGGTGGACCCAAAGCCGGTGATGCCCGCCGTCAAGGTGCCCTGCAAGGAAATTGCCAAAGAATAGAGCCGCACCGGCACCTGGGTAAAAAGAGAGACGGCTAGAAAGCCCTTAAGGACATTCAGCGCCGTCTCTTTCACATTGCCCCGCCCAGCGGAATACTCCATGCCGCATTCAAACACAGCCACCACCAGTCCCGTGGCAAACAGGGCCCAGCCCAAATAGGAGAAAAACAGCACCACGCTCTGCACCCAGTTCATCTCGAAGAGCTCTGCGCCCATGCTGCCCATCTCGGAAAAGAAATTTCCGAGAAAACCCACCACCTGTCCATAAAACCAGTCCACGATCTGGCCCAGTATTTTGTCCGCTACAAAGTCCCATATAAACAATTCATCACCTCCTGAACATGCAAAAACCGTCCCGCCAACCAACAGTGCAATTTCCCACTCATACCCCGATAATAGTCCAAATATACAGCGGCGCCGTCAGCGTAAAGACCAGGCATGCAAACAGAATGGCCGGAGCCGTCCATTCAAATTGCCCTGTTTTCCGATAGTCAAAATACGCCGTCCCCAGCTTCACGAAAAAGAAAATAGCCAGAATCATGTCGATGGCGGGGAATACCACCTTGTTGACCACCGACTTGATCTGCCCGGACGCTGCCGTCCAGGTGCTCTCCACCGCGCCCGCCACATCGCCGCTGCCTGCGGCAAAAACCACTACAGACAGCAGGCAGCACAGCAACGCCGTAATGCTTAGAATGAACATGATACGCTTTGCAGTTTTCATTTTGCGTCCTCCTTTACATTGTCATTTCATGTATCCCACGCCGCAGATCGCCCAATTTCTCTGCTGCCCAATCGGGGATACACTCGTCACGAATAATGCCTACGAACTCGGAGCGGTTCCACCTCGTGGTCTCGCCGTCTCCCAAACAGGTGCAGAGTACCGAGCGGCCACGGGCGTGGGGTTGACAGCCAAAGCCGCTCAGCGCCAGCCACAGCTGATTTTCCGGCTGCCAGCAGGATTCCCGCAGCGTGTCTGGCGACAGGATCAGCACCCTGCCGGTGAAGTCCTGCTCCCCGGAATTGGGTTCACAGTGTTCTGCGCCGAACAGGTGCAGCTTTGCCAGCTCTGCCCGGTATTCGCTGACGAATCCGTCCAACACGGCGGGGTGGCTATTTATGAGGAAGGTATGCCGGTGTCCTCCATCTTCGGGGATAAAGATGGTTCGGCTCCACTTCTTATTGGTCTCATGGTAGCGGCCGTCATAGGACTGCTCCTGCAAGGTGTTGGCCAGCACAAAGCCCACCCGCTTGTAGCCATACTGGTCGATAACGCTTTTGGCGCAGTCGGCCCAAAGATGCATCCCGTCAAAGTCCCTGCGAATGGCCAGTTCTATGGCCCCGGCACAGGCACAGTTGGTGCGGAAATTAGCCCGCCACAGCTCCAACTCGCCCCGTTCCCGAGCCTCTTTGGCCGTGTAGGGGTACATCGTCTCACTCGGCAGCATAGACAATGTCTCCTTCCTCCAAAAGCTGCGCCAGTGCAGACGGGCAGCATCCACTCAGCATGAGCAGGGGACGAATGTTCTCCGGTACCTGCGGCACATCGTCCATGTCCCTTTCGCAGTCGCCTGCGCAGGGCATCCTGCATGCCTCCTGCAGCACACCCAGCAGTTCTACGGAAGCCTGAGACAAGCCATCCAGTGCGTGCAGCAGCTGCTCTGCCGTCATTTCCTGCGGCATGAGCAGGATGTGGTCCTGTCCCAGCCACGCAGACAGGGAGATACCCGCCAAGCCCAGTTCCTCCAGCGCACCGTTGGGAATGAGCAGGCCGTTCTTTTCAAATTTCATTTCATTGTTCATGCGAAGATCCTCCTATACTTTTAAAGGCCGCTGCGGTGTATGCACCAGCCTGCACGATTTGCCCCGGCTGTCATAGTCGCCGAAGAAGGACATCTGCGGCGCAAAGGTGCGGGGATCGTAGTTGGTCATGATGTACTCACGGTACTTGTTGTTTTTCTTCTTGGACTGGCTGTTGGGGCGCTCCACCTCGTAAATGAAGAAATCATCGTACAGCTCCCGGATGTATGGGCAGTTGTTATAGGACACCATAGCGAAGCCCGTATGCTTTACCAGTACATCGTGGAGCCGCTGGTGGTCGCTGCGTGGAAACTCCACCGTATAGCATTCCGCCTCATAGTAGGGCGGGTCACAGTAGACCACGGTCTGCGGGTCGTTGCGGGCGGTGATGATGCTCTCGAAATCTTTGTTTTCCAGCACCGCATCCTTCAGCCGGTGAGAGCACTCCCACAGATCCCGGAAAAACCGCCGTATATCGCAGGAGCCTACGCCATAGCTGTCTCCGCTGCCATTGTAGCTGTAGCGCTGCAGCTTATAAAATGCTGCGGCACGGCGCACATCACCCAGACGGCCACGCTCCAAAAGCAGCTGCTGCACGACCTCTGCCTGGGGCGGCTGCAATAGGATCTCCGTCAGATCCAACTGCTGCTCCATGTACTCCATCGTAAATTCCTCGCCCCGCAGCTGACGCTGCAGTACATCGAATTCATCATGGGCGTTGATAGGAAGAAAGCCCAACTCCCTGACCAGCTCCAGCGGACGCTCCTTGGCACAGAACAGGAGATTATACAGGTCATGGTTCAGGTCGTTGTAGATCTGCAAGCATCCGCTGGGCACTGCGGTGTTTAAGGTAATAATGCCGCTGCCGCCAAACACATCCACCAGCGTTTTGTAGTGGGTGGGCAGCAGCATCTGGATGGCCCACATGAGCTGGGCCTTGCCGCCTACCCACGGCATGAGCTTCGTCATCTGCTTACTCACCGAATCTCTCCAGCGCCCGCTCCAGTCCGGAGATGGCGGCGTCTAACCCGCTGCGCATCTTCTCAAGGCTTCGGATGGTGGCATAGACCTCTGCCGCCGTTTCCGCATAGTAATACCCCCGCTGATCTGCTGCGATCGGCACAGTGCCTCGCCGCAGGCGGTTGATGTGCCTGCGAAGCTCGTTTCCGCTGATGCCCAGCGCCCGTTCCAATTCCCGGCTGCTGACCACATTCTTATGTCCCTTGCATCCGTTCTCCAGATACCGGGAGATGGTCTCCTTCGTCATTCTTGCGCTCCTTTCCGGGTACCGCTCACCGAAAAGGGCACAAAAAGTGGGACCGCTGTCCCTTTTCGGAAAGCGGCCCCATTGTTGACTTAGTTTACTGCATGGTCATATCCATGCCCTGCTGCGGCAGATGTATAGGCTGTCCATCCGGACGATGGACATAGCCGTAGTCGCTGAGGATGCCCCTATCTCTGTACATCAGGTCTGCGCCGTAGGCGGTGAGATTCAAATTTCGGATGAGCAGGTCAAGCTCTGGCCCATCTGCCATAAGGGCGAGTTCCTCCCGTGCCCGATCTTCCAACGAGTGGATACTTGGCTCGAAGGCGTATTCACTCAGGTGCTCTGCCAGCGCCATGGCATCCTCCAGCTTGTAAATATCCAGCTGACTGGCCACTGCCTTGAACGCCGCCAGTTCCCCATTTGCATCCAGCATTTCGAGACACTGCGCAAATTGATTGACCTGCTCCATGCTGGTGTGAGCCATATCTACGAAGGCCCACATCTCCGGCATGGCGGTGTCGCATTCCTCCAGCTGCACCTCCTGCCAGCTATCCACGCCCAGCGCATCCAGCACAGCGTTCAACCTCGTCTGCGTCGTAGGCAGATCCAGGCGCATGGCGCAGGTATCGCTGGCGCAGAGAAAGCGAATCATATAGGGCGGCTTTCGGGGCGGCCTGCCCAAGTTGGGCGGAGCCTGCCGCAGCTCGGCTTCCCGCACTACATAGCCGTTCGGGGTCATAGCGCCATGTTCGTCCCGGCGCATCCTTTCACCGATCTTGGCATAGTCCAACAGCTCCAGCACACTATCCGGTACTTGTTCCAGTTCCGGCAGGAACTCGTTCTCCACATAGAACCGACCCAATGCCGCATCGTCCCGGATCCCCGGCACCACATGACAGCAATCCACGCTGTACGCCAGATCCAGCAATCGCTGGAGGGTCAGTTCACCGCCATTGGTTTGGCACAGCTCGTCGACCTCCATCTGCACCAGTCCCTCAAAGGCAATGGCTTCTACATGGTCGAATGTGCTCAGCTGCTCCGCCAGAGCGTTGAACTGATACAGGTCGCTGTCATCAAGGAGCGGTGCAAGAAAACCGTACCGGCCAATGTCCTCCACCTGCCAATAGGGTTCCCGTCCATCCACCAGCCGCAGCTTATCCAGTGCGTCTATCAGTTCCCACGGCGTAGCGGGCAGATCCAGCTCTGCGTGATTACTGCGATCCGGATCACCCAGATATACGGAGAAAACCTTTTTATCCAAGCTCCATACCCCCTCTCTGCTGCGCAATGTCCATACAGTTATCCGGGTCTGCGCCAGGTACATCCCAACCGCACATGCTGCCGATCTTCATGGCCGTCTCCTGAGCGGGCGTCACGCCCAGCTTCTGGTTCTGCTCATCCGCAATGCGGCGGTTCTCCTGTGCGTCCGGCGTAGACCAGTTGCTGGGATAGTACCCGCTCTCCCCACGCTTCACGCAGATGAGCTGGCCTGTACCCGGCAGCAGGGTAAAGCACAACTCCGGCAGCTTGTCCCGGTAAGGCTCGAACCGTTCCTGCTCCGTCTGGATGCTCCAGTCCTCATCCTGCCACAGATGGACGTACAGCTCCCGACCGCCATCCAGTGCGATCTCTCGCTGCTCGAAGCCCTCGCCCCAGCCGTCTGAGGCTTGGCCGGAGATGTACTTCTTCAGCGTGGCCAGCTCCACAGCCGACAGTTCGCCGCTGATCTGGCACTCCGCCACGCCCCACAGCCTTCCGTGCCGCTGCTCCACATCGAAGACAACGGAATGTACCTTGTCGTTGACGCTGTCCGGTTTTCTGTACCAGTGCATGATGCCCCGGATCTGTTCCTCCTGCATGCGGTTTTTGAATAAGGCGCTGCGGATCTTGTCCTCATATACGGCCAATTCACCCCCAGCGAGCAGTTCCGACTCTTCCGGACCGCTTCCCGGTTCATAGCGGTCGGCGGTGAGGGGCATATACAGCTTCAGCATACTGCGTTCGGGCGGCAGGACGGTGAAGCTGTCCTCACCGGGGATGAGGGCCAGAGTCCGCCCGTTGTCCCATTTCATCTGGAATTGTCCGGCGTCATCTACGCACACGAGCGTCCCCTCCGTGCCGGGCGCTACCGGCGCATAGGGGTCGTCCATGGAAACCAGCCGAATGCGAGTGCCGGGCGGGTATTTTTCCCGCAGGAATTTCACCATTTTTTCGGATGTAAACATCTTTAGATCCCTCCTATTTTCTGTGCGTATTCAGATAGCGTATATGGATCATCCTCACTGAAGAAATCCAGCAAAATATCATCTGCCGCCTTGCAGACGGCAGGGTCGTCCGTCAGGACTTCGTAGCGAAACCCGGTGGTATCCCGGTAGGGCAGTTCCGCCCGGATACAGTCCAGAAACGACTCTGCATCGTAATAGAGGATGTCATCGTCCCCGACAAATGTGGCCTTGCCAATAGGCTCTATAATGCATCACTCCCTTCTTTCGCAATACACCACCAGCCGCTGCCGCCCGCCGCTGGCATAGGGGTGGCAGGTGATAAGCGTCAGCAGGTCACGCCCCGGTTGGATTTTGATTTTGTCCACCTGGTCCGGCTGGATGATCTTCGTATCAACCACGGCATAGGTGAGCGTTTCCCACAGATTGGTAATCGTTACCATATCGCCCGCCTGCAAGCGGTCTATGTGCCGAAAATAATCTGAGCCATGCCACCCTCTATGCCCGGCAATGACGCAGTTGGTATTTACGCCGCCAATGGGCGCCGAAGTGTTCCCCAGCACCGCCGCCCCTGCGGAAAGGCGCGAATCGGATGCGCCCAAGTAGACCGGCATGACCAGCTCCAGCGTGGGTATCTCCAATACACCTATGATCTCGTCCTCCACGCCGCAGTCCCTCAGCAATACAGCAGGCTCCTCGCAGGCCAAAGCGTCGGCCAGTCCCGCCTGCCGCTCCGTATAAATGCGCTGGTTATATCCCTTCAAGTCTGCCAGCAACTCGGGGTATGACTGTCTCGCCTCCTCCAAAAAGCCCTGTGCCGCCGCGCTCATGTCCGCTTGCAGCCTATGCCCGGAAACCACCGGCCACAGCAGAATACAAAGCCCCGCCACAGCCAGCACCGCCGCCAACAAAACAGATTTTTTACCCACGGCGTCGCCTCCTTGCAAAGAAGCAGACCCCGCCAGCCGCAGCCAACACACCAAGGCCGATGCCCAAGCCCGTGAGATAGTGCTGCGTCCATGAGGAAGCGGCCTTCTGCGTCGTGCTGCTTTCTGTCACCAGCTCCGGCACATACGGCACCCGATGTCCCCGCACCAGCAATCGGTGGGTATTCACACCAAAGGGCGTGCAAGTCACCAGCGTCACCAAATCTTGCTCGTCCTCGATTTGCAGCAGTGATGTGTCCGAAGGCAGCACTGTGGCGATCTGGTCCACCTCATAGGCCAGCACCTCGTCCAACACATGGATGTAAAAAGTGTCGCCCTCCACAAGTTGGTCAATGTCCGAAAACAGCTTGGCGCTGGCCATACCGCTGTGGGCCGACAGCACCGCATGGGTGCCGCTGCCTCCCACAGGCAGGGAAGTCCCCACCACATGCCCCACGGCCCGCTCCAGCGTCTCCGCTCCCGTGCCGTGCTGCACCGGCAAATACACGCCGATCTTCGGGATGTCGATAGTACACATGGCTCCGCCCAAGGTGAGTTGCTCTGCATAGTCCACGGGAGGAGCAGAAACCCCTCCCGTACTGACCGCCGCCTCGCCCCGCAGCAAGGCATTATACGCCTCCGCCGCCCGACGCTGCTCGGCCAGCTCCGCATTGTCGGTGCCCGCAATAGCGGCGGCATACACCGCCTCCACATCCGAGTGATACTTTTTACTTACCAGTTCACCCATAAACGGGTAGAGCAGCAATCCCAGCGACAGAAGCACACAGGCTACCGCCAGCAGTCGCCACTTCACTGGTCGTTCCTATTGTGCTTCCGCCCCCGGACCACAATAAACGCCGCCACGCCCAGCAGCATGCAGCCGCCCACGGAGAACATCCAGGTGCCGTAACCGCCGGTCTTAGGCAGGTCGAAGCCGGGGTTGTTGATGACCGTCAGCGGCACGATGGCATTGCCGTCCTCCATGTCCACCGCGTCGCCGTTGACGCTGCCGCTGGCCGTCAGGAGCTTCACGCCGCAGGTCTCGCAGGCGCTCTCGCCCTCCGCAGCGGTAATGACAATTTCAATACCATCCTTCAGCAGCACATATCCCTTGTCCGTGGCTGTCTCTGTCATCGTATAGGTATCGTCCTCCAGACCCATGACCCGGATGTGCCCCTCCCCGTTGGGCGCAAACACCGTGGCCTTGCTCTCCTTCACCCCATGGCCGGTGACATAGTACACGCCGCCCACCAGCTTTGCCGTCACAAAATAGCCGTCCGTGTCGTTGTGCAGCAGGAAATGAACATTGGCCAGGTCACCCTTGCTGTCCGAAAACTGCTTCAGCACATCCACACCGTAGGTATACACATGGCAGCAGTCCTGGAGCGTATCAAAGTAACCGGTATTGGTGCGCTTCCAGGTCAGCACCACCTCGTTGGGGTTGTCGCTGTCGCCCAGCTGTGCGTCAGCGGTAAGGGTAGCGGCATAGGTGATCCGCATAGTACAGTCGCTGTAACCACGCTTCACGCTATCGGTGTAGACACTTGCGGATTCATTGATGTCCGCCAGCCCGGTCTCTGTCATACCAATGGTCATGGTGTTCTGTGCGTCATCATAGCTGACGGCGAACTTGCCGGAATCCTCGTCCCATGCCGTAATCTGATCTGTGCATCCGGCATCCCGGAAGAACTCGATGACCACATCGCTTCTGTTGTAGCGGATTCCCTCGCTCAGCGTGTCCACAAAGGTATAAGCAGTCAAACTGGTAGCCTTAGAGGTAATGGTGGGCAGCTTAGAGATGATCTGATAGTCCACCACATCGCCCACGGAAGCGGTGGCGGTGTGGGCATAGCCGTCCGCAATATCCGCCGTGCCGCCGTTCTTGCCGGTGTCAGCTGCCGCCTCCCGAACGGTCTTTTCCAGTGTGGGATTGCCGGTCTGATTTTTCGGGTACACAGTCACATCATAGTTCCAGTCTTTGCCGTCGATAGTGGTCATAGGCAGGCTTACGAAGAACGGGTTACAGGTGCTGATGACATTCTCCGGCACACGGGTCTCCACCGCCAGATACAACCCCTGCTCCAGACCGCTGACCTTGCTGTGTCCGTTTGCATCCGTCTCGGGCATGGCCTTGCCGCCGTTGCGGACAGTGGCCTCCAGCGCATTTTTGACGGTGGTAGCATTGTCGGCCAAAGCGTCCGCCAGGGCTTTGTTCAGCTTGTCGGAGGTAAAGTAGAACACGCCGTTCCCTCTCTTGTAAGCGTCCGCCTTAGTCAGTCCAATGGCCTGGAGCACTGCGTCGTCCGCAAAGCCGTACAGCACACCCACCTTGTACTGGCCGCTCTCCCGCTGACTGTAAGTGGAGATAGACGCCACCCGCAGATAGGTGAACTCCACGCCCTGAATAGCGTACTGCGCCAGCTTGTCGGTAACGGCATCGTCCTGCACACCGGTGCTGACATAGGACGCCGTATTCCACGCCCCGTCCTCGCTGGCCGCCGTGATGTCGTACTTATAAAGGGAAAGGGACGCTTTCCGTCCGGAGTCAATGGTCGGCGCTGCGAACGCTGTGCTGATAAGCCCCAAGGCCATGACCATGGCCAGAAGCAGCGCCCAAAGTCGTTTCGTTTTCTTCATGGTTCAGTTCTCCTTTTTCATGTAAGATTTTTTGCAAAAATAAACACCCATGCCGAGCATGAGTGCCGCAAACAGAATATAAATTGTGAAGCCTGCGCCGCCCGTAAAGGGCAGCGCAAAGCCCGCGTTGTTGCAGGCGGTAATGGTGATGTCCCGGTCGCTTGCGTCCAGCGTTCCCACGAACAGAGGCTCCGTCAGCAGCGTCATTCCCTCCGCCGCCTGCACCTCCGTCACCCGGTAGTAGGTACTGCCGTCTGCTGTCAGATTTTCCCAGCAAACCGAGCCGCTTGCATCCGTTTCCGCCGCGCTCACCTCCTGCCAGTTCACCTGATCCGCAGAGGATTCCAGCAGGAATCGGATCCCGGACAGAGGATCACCGGCGGCGTCCACCTTCTTCACCGTGATCCTGCCGGGGATGGCAGCGGTCTTGATCTTCAAATACGCCGTTACCGGGTCCCGGACGCTGGCAGAGTAGGTAACCACATCCTGAATACCGGTAGGTTCGCCCCACACGCCATCGCCCCACACCACCATACCGGCGCTGGTAGTGCCCTCTTTGGCGGCTGTGATGGTAACGGCATCCGAAATGGGCTTTTCCGTAGAAACCGTCAGCACATCTCCGTTCTTGCTGAAAGTCAGATCGGCATCCTCACAGCTGAAGCTGTACTTTCCCAGCATCCCGTTGGTGTCGGTGACGCTGCCGGTAAACTTGCTTCCGTCCCAAGTCAGCTCCAGCGTCTCTGCATCGGTGGCGGTAGAAGTGCAGAAGCTGGGACGTTTGCTATGGGTCTGCACAGAATCTACAATGGAATCATAGTAGCTGAGGATCTTGCCCCGCAGGGGATGGGTGGCATCCACCCGCTCCAAGGCCTCGTTATAGCCCATAGACTTCACATCAATATGGCGGAAGCTGCTGTCCCGTTCGCCTGCCACTACCTCCCAAATGAGGACCTGCGTGGCATAGGCCCAGGCCATCTTCTCCGCCGTGCTCTCTACATCTGCCCACCAGCCGCCGCCAATGGTCCCGTGGTAGCCGTAGCTCATGATACGGCCAATCAGCCGCTGCACTTCGCGGGGCGTAAGGGGATGCCCGTCCGGCAAAGTCAGGTGATCCCACCATGTATCGTCGTGGTCTGTGAGAGAATCGTAGTTTTTCTGCGGTGCGCCGGGTTCGATGCAGTAAGCCACTTCGCCCTGCCAGGAGTCCAGGCACCGGAACTGCGTGTAGCTGGAAGCCCCTACCCGGTAGCCAAACCGCAGATCCAGCACGCCGTGGCCCCAGTTGCCGCTGGACTTCAAGGTATCATCTGACAGGGGGAAATTCCAGATATACACCTGGTTGGATGCGGCGAAGGCTGTGGTAGGCAGCAGGCATAGGCACAACACCAACGCCAGCAGAAAAGCCGTCCCGCACTTGATGATTCGTTTCAAAATAGACCTCCTATTCTCCTAAATTTTTACATAAAAAACACAATAAAAATCTGATTATCCGCTAAAACACAGTATCTATCAGCATTTT
>ENA-ORML01002422-ORML01002422.1-human-gut-metagenome-genome-assembly--contig:-NODE-2422-length-12380-cov-4.096146_pt1 | contig 12380 bp, 10 predicted proteins | sample MGYA00242103_ERZ508995 | MGnify/ENA primary metagenome ERZ508995 (study PRJEB26280, sample SAMEA2338702) | human gut metagenome | biome: human gut; feature: human-associated habitat; material: faeces...
CACGCAGGTGCCCGCGCCCACCTACCAGCACAGCTCGCTCGACTGGCGCGACTGGTGGTGCTCTGACGACGCTCAGATCTACCAGTTTATCGGTCAGGACAACATCTACTTCTACTGCATCGCGCAGACCGCCATGTGGGAGGCCCTAGGCTGGAACCTCACGCAGAGCACCGTCAGCGCCTGCTACCACCTGCTCTACATGGGCAAAAAGGCCAGCTCGTCCTCGCAGACTCCTCCCCCGCCGGCAGACGACCTACTCAACCACTACACCTGCGAGCAGATGCGCGCGCATTGGCTGTCGCTCGGCCTGTCCGAGAAGCCGGTGAGCTTTAGCCCCAAGGCATACGACACACGTGTGACCGGCAAGGACAAGGACGGCAACGAGGTACGCGCCTGCGACGACAAGCGCGTCATCGATCCGGCCCTTAAGGAGAGCGCGCTGTTGACCGGCGTGTTCAACCGCTTGGCCCGCAGCTGCTTCTACGGCGTCGCCGTCAAGGAGGGCGACGAGAGCCCCTGCCGCAACGGCTGCATCCCCGCTGGTGCCGCTTCTGACACCGTGGTCGAAGCCGCCCAGCAGGCAGCCCTTGCCTTTGAGCAGGCCATGTACAAGTTCGAGACGCACCGCGCGCTCGCCGTGTGCGACGACTACCTGCGCGCTGCCAACAAGCGCTGGAGCGATGCCTCCAAGGCCGCCAACAAGCTCGAGGGTAACGAGGCAAACGCCGCAATGACGCAGGCCCTCGTCGACGCCTTTACCGAGCTGCGCGTGGCGACCGTGCTCATGCACGGTATTGTGCCGGCCGGCTGCGAGCTCATCTGCGAATACTTCGACGTCGATCCGGTCGCCTTCTTTAGCTGGGATAACATCTTTGCCTCCACGGACGAGTTCGTGGAGAGCCTGGGTGAGAAGCCCGGCGAGCACCGCGTAAAGCCGCTGCCCCCGCGCTTCGACTTCTTTAGCAAGCACGAGAGCCAGTACTAAAACACTCGACATGCAATGGAATGGGAAGGAAAGACGGATGTCCAAGCCGCGTCGTCGTAAGCAAAAAAAGCAGGTCAAGCCCGAGCTCAAGCTTAGGCAATTTGCTGCTACCGAGCTTTCCGACCGGCTTGCCGCCCAACACTCCGCCGCCGGCCTGCCGCGCTTTATGGTCGACACGGTCGCCGGCGCCTATGCCCCCACCGATGCCGAGCTCATGATCGAGGGCTTCGGCGCCGCGGCCACACGCCCGGTCACGCTGCGCGCCAACACGCTCAAGGCAACCGCCGAGGACATCGTTGCGGCGCTCGATGCCGCCGGCATCGCGCACCAAACCGTTACCTGGTATCCGGACGCCTTTATCCTGCCCGAGGCCCAGGTTTCCGATCTGTGGGATCTCGACATCTATCGCGACGGAAAGATCTACCTACAGAGCCTGTCGTCCATGATGCCGCCTTTGGTGTTGGGCGCCCAGGCAGGCGAGGACATCCTGGACATGTGTGCGGCCCCCGGTGGAAAGACGACGCAGATCGCCGCCCTCACCCAGGGCCAGGCGCACCTCACAGCCTGCGAGATGAGCATTCCCCGCGCCGAAAAGCTCGAGTCAAACCTCCATCGCCAGGGTGCCAAAAACGTGCCCGTTATGCGCATCGACGCACGCGAGCTCGACGAGTTCTTCCGCTTCGACCGCATCCTGCTCGACGCCCCCTGCACCGGCACGGGCACCGTCATCAGCGGCAACGAGAAAAGTCTGCGCGGCCTCACCGAGCAGTTGTTGAGCAAGTGCGCCCGCGCGCAGCGAGCACTTCTGGACCGCGCCATGGGAGCCCTCAAACCGGGCGGCACGCTCGTCTATTCCACCTGTTCGATCATGCCGCAGGAAAACGAGGACGCCCTGCAAGAGGCCCTCGACAAGCACATGGATTGCGAGCTTATCCCCCTCGATGGCACGCCGAGCGAAAGTGAAACGCAACGTGCTCAGGAAGCTGGCGAAGAGCCACACATCGAGAGCAACGCTCTCACCGAGGCCATCGCCGCCGGCCACGTCTCGTCCGTCGCCAACGGTATGCCCGGCACGCTGACCATTCCGCCCAGCCGCGACTTTGAGGGCTTCTACATTGCCCTGATCCGAAAACGCAGCTAGCGCACGGATCCAAAACTCAGCAAGCTATTTCTGTGCGCGTTTGCCCTGCTGGTCGCGATGCTGTTTAAGCATCGCACGCTCCTTGCGCTCGGCCCTTTTGCCCTTAATGGCCGTGACCACAAAGTAGATGACCGCGGCGGCAACGATTGCGCCCACACACAGGCCAATCGAGCCAAACATTGCTGTCAATTCCATACCGCGTCACCTCTCTTTTAAACGGGACTTTCAAGATAGCACCTCGATCCCCGCCATCACAGCTCCTTCACGTTCGTCAGCCCTTCGGTCTAACGGATGGCGCGGCGGGGAAAAATCAACTCGTCAAACGATTTAGCATTCGCAATTCCGGCTGCATAGCGCCGGCCGTTATCACATAGAATCGAGCCTCCATGGATACCCTCAACGATCTAAATGAGCGCGTCGACGCCTTCGTCGGCACCAGCTCCTTCGACACGCCTGCCGCGGCAAACGACCAAGCTCCCATCGATGTACCCGCCGAGGTTCACGAGGACATCGTCGCCTCGGTCGATTTCTCCGAGGTCGAGCTCGCAGACGAGTTCACCGAGCCCCAGGTAGCCGTGACCCCCAACGGACTGCTCCCCATGGAGCCGCTGCCCATCGACGGGCGTTTGCGCAAGGCGGCCCTTCGCATGCCCGACGAGATCGAGGAGGCCAGCGGCTTTACGCTCTTCGGCCGACGCATCAAGTCGCTCATTTACACCACCGACGTCGCGGTTATCCGCAACTCCAACGCCGATGCCGTCTTTGCCGTTTACCCCTTCACGCCGCAGCCGGCCATTACGCAGGCGCTGCTGACCGTCGCCGAGTGCCCGGTCTTTGTAGGCGTGGGCGGCGGAACTACGACCGGCAAGCGCTCCGTGCAGATGGCAGCCGTCTCAGAGATGCAGGGCGCGGCGGGCTGCGTGGTCAACTCCCCCGCTACTGCCGAGATGGTCGAACACATCACCAACATCGCCGACATCCCCGTCATCGCCACGGTCGTTCGCTGCGACGACGATGCCCACGCCAAGGTGCGCGCCGGCGCCAAGATTCTCAACATCGCCGCCGGCAAGAACACACCCCAGGTCCTACGCGAGCTGCGCGAGCGCTATCCCAACCTGCCGCTCATCGCGCCGGGCGGCAAGACGCCCGAGAGCATTCGCGAGACCATCGCCGCCGGCGCCAACGCCATCATCTGGACGCCGCCTTCGGCCCAGCAGCTACAGACCGACATGATGCAGCGTTATCGCAAGATGAAGGAAGACGCCACACCTGTCATCTCGCGCGACGATGTGCCCATTATCGACCAGGTCGCCGCCGCCGAGGTCAGCCAGGTCGAGAACATGAATCCCGACGTGCCGATTCCCGACGAAGTCATCGAGCGCGTCGCTTCGATCCACGAGCGCGTCGAAGAGCATCGCGCCAACCGCGGCCTCAAGCCGTCACTGCACGGCTTCTTCTTCCGCGGAAAGAAACGCTAATCGTAACAGCAAGGCCCGCCCCACAAACGTGAGGCGGGCCGTTTTCGTTTGAGCAATCATGCAGCGACGTGATGGGGCAAATTAATCCACGCGCTTGTCGCCCATAAAGAAGAGCGCCACCGTACCGGGTCCGGTATGCGAGCCAATCAGAGTACCGATGTCATTGATCTCAATCTTGCCTTTAAGCTGCGGAACCTGTTCCTCAATCAGCGCCGCAACTGCCTCGGCATCCTCGCGGCACGCCGAGTGCGACATGATGCACTTACCCGAATAATCCGTACCGCCCTGCACGTGTGCCATCATGGTCTTAGCCATCTCGGAAATCGCGCGCTTCTTGGTGCGAATCTTCTCACGCGGCGACAGCTTACCTTCGCAATCGACCGTCATAAGCGGGCAAATCTTAAGCGCCGTGCCAATGATCGCGCTCGCAGCCGAAATGCGACCGCCTCGTAGGTAGCTCGACAGATCGGTCGAGAAGAACCAGTGGTGCAGGTTGAGTTTGTGCTCCTCAATCCAAGCGGCCGTCTCGTCGAGTGAAGCCCCGCTATCGCGCACATCGGCGGCATATTCCAGCAACAGACCAAAGCCCGAAGACGCCCCAGCGAATCGATGACGCGCACCTTGCCGCCCTCGGGATAGCGATCCGCAAGCATCTGCGCCGCGACGCAGGCCGATCCATACGTGCCCGAAATACCCGACGACAACGTCAGGTGCAGCACGTCTTTACCCTCGGCAACAAACGGCTCCCAAAACTCCTCGTACTCACTCACGCTCACCTGAGACGTCTTGGGCATGGCGCCCGCGGCAATCTGGGCAAAAAACTTGTCCGGCGTAATCGACTGATACAGATCGTCCGTATAGACAACATCGTCGATCTCGTAATGAAAACACACGACAGGGATATTGCGCGACGCAAAGAACTCACGGGTTCGGTCGGCGGCGGATTCACAGGTCAGGACATAATCACTCATATGAGGCTCCTTACTCATTGCTGCGCAAATTATCGCACAGTGAGCCTACATGCGGTACATATGTCCACTATTTACCAAATCGAACCAAAAATAGTGAACATCTTTACCACCATCGTCTCCACCGGCCCCACGCATAAATATCTGAGAAAACACCCTCTGTCGTCTCCACCCAACCAACACATCTACCTTCACTAAATCGATTTACCAAACCATTCAGCCGACAATTCAGCCGCTGGCGCAAAATCGAAACAAAAGCGGCGCATACTGATAAACGTTTGACGCTGTTTATCAGTTTTACCAGCCCCATCGGAAGGTGTTTCATGGTCGCATTCGATCGCAACCCGCAAGACTTCAAGTATCTGCGCCTGCTGTCGAGACAGTTCCCCACCGAACAATCCGCATTTACCGAAATTATCAACCTCTCGGCCATCCTCAACCTACCCAAGGGCACCGAGCATTTTATGAGCGACGTGCATGGTGAGTACGAAGCCTTTATGCACATCCTCAACAACTGCTCGGGCGTCGTGCGCGAGCATGTCGACGAGATTTTTGGCGACACGCTCACCTTTGAGGAAAAGGGCGAGCTGTGCACGCTCATCTACTACCCGCGCGAGAAGATCGAGCTGGTCCGCAGCCAGCGCGAGGACTCGCCCACCTGGTACAAGACGATGCTTGACCAGCTCATCATGGTCGCTCGTTCGCTTTCAAGCCGCTACACGCGCTCCAAAGTGCGTAAGGCCATTCCGCGCGATTACGCCTATATCATTGACGAGTTGTTGCACACGCACCCGGACGAGAACAACTATCGCGTGCGCTATCACGAGCGCATCGTGGAGTCCATCCTGGAGACCGCCAGCGCCGACGACTTTATCGAGTCACTCGCCTCGCTCATCAAGCGCTTGGCCGTCGACCACCTGCACCTGGTGGGCGACATCTTCGACCGAGGCGGCGGCGCGGCCAAGATTATGGACCGCCTGCTCACCTACCATTCGCTCGATATCCAGTGGGGCAACCACGACCTGCTGTGGATGGGCGCTGCGGCCGGTGAGCCCGCCTGCATCGCCACGGTGCTGCGCAACAACCTACGCTACGACAATTACGAGATCCTCGAGAACGACTACGGCATCTCGCTGCGCGAGCTTGTGGCCTTTGCCGATGCCACCTACACCGCCGGTGAGCCCATCACCCCGCTAATCAAGGCCATCAACGTGCTGCTCTTTAAGCTCGAGGGCCAGATTATCCAGCGCCACCCCGAGTTCGATATGACCGACCGCCTGTTACTCGACAAGATCGACCACGACACCGGCACGGTCACGCTCGCCGACGGCAGCGTGTGGCCGCTCACGACCAACGACTTCCCCACCGTCGACCCGGCGGACCCCTACACGCTCACGTCTCAGGAGCAGCACATCATCGACAAGCTCGTGTCCGAGTTTGTCACCGCCGATCACCTGCATCGCCATATCGATTTCCTCTACACCCATGGCTCGATGTACAAGGTCGCCAACGGCAACCTGCTCTTCCATGGCTGCGTGCCGCTCAACGAAGACGGCACCTTTAGCAGCATGAACTGCCTGGGCACCTGGCACGCCGGCCGCGATTATCTCGATTTTTGCGACCACATCGCCCGCCGCGCCTGGCGCGTGGGCGACCGCGACGCTCTCGACTGGATGTGGTACCTGTGGATTGGCTTTAACTCCCCCGCCAGCGGACGCCTGGTGCGTACCTTTGAGCGCGCCTATATCGCCGATAAGAGCACCTGGGTCGAGCCGATGGACCCGTACTTTACGCTTACCAAGTCGCCCTCGGTCTGCGATGATATCATGCGCGAGTTTGGCGTCGCGCCCATGGCATGCTCGCCGACCGGCCACATCATCAACGGCCACACGCCCGTTAAAACCACCAAGGGCGAGCAGCCCATCCGCGCCGAGGGCAAGCTGCTGGTCATCGATGGCGGCTTCTGCCGCGCTTACCATCCCAAGACGGGCATCGCCGGCTATACGCTCATCTCGAGCTCGCGCGGCTGCCGCCTCAAGTCGCACCGGGCCTTTACGACGGTTGCCGAGGCACTCACGCGCAACGTGGACATCGAAAGCGAGACCAACCGTTTTGACCAAGCGGACCGTCGCCGCATGGTGAGCGACACCGATACTGGCGCCAAGATCCGCAGCCAAATCCAAGACCTGCGTCAGCTGCTCGATGCATATAGAAACGGTGCTATCGAGGAGCGCGCCTAGCACCACACGCGGGGATTGGCTAAACTTGCTGAGTTTGTCATCCCCGCGGCGCTTCGGCGCCAGCTTAAGGCAGGTACCATGCAAAAGCTCCTTGCGCAGATCATGAAATTTGGCGTCGTCGGTGTCATTGCCACGGTTATCGACTTTGGCATTATGAATCTGCTCCACTACGGTCTGGGCCTCAACATCCTAATCGCCAACACCAGCGGCTTTATCATCTCACTCATCTTTAACTACCTCGCAAGCATGAAGTACGTGTTTGCGCACAAGGAAGGCATGAGCCGCCGCCGCGAGTTCATCATCTTTGTCGTGCTGTCCGTGATCGGTTTGGTGCTCAACGACGGCATCGTGCTGGCGCTCAACGCCGGCCTGGGACTCGAGGCCAATATCGCCAAGATCTGCGCCACCGCGCTTGTCATGGTCTACAACTTTGTGACCCGAAAAATCTTCCTGGAGGGCGACGAGACAAAATAGCTCGAAACCCCTGCAGCATTACGGCGCCCACGGACGACGCGCACTCAGCGCAGTATCGTCCGTGGGTGTCGCTCGTTTACGGGCAAATTTTCAACGTTTGCGGATTAGCTCTTGAAAATTTGGCGAGTTCATATAGTTCTTGGCAAAGACCTTACGTTTCCCTTGTAAAAGCTCTAAAGTATCCTCTGCTCGATTCATCAACGCATTGGATGTGATTACGTGCGCAAGGCGCTGGCACAACCTCATACCAAGCAGTTCCTCAAGTTTGCCGTCGTGGGTCTTATCTCCTTTGGCATCGACTGGGGCATGCTCATTGCGCTCGTCGAGCTGTTCCACCTCGACTTTTTGATGAGCACCACGGTTTCGTTTATCACGTCCGTCGTGGTCAACTACTGGCTCAGCATGAAGTACGTGTTCGACCACCGCAAAGGCATGAGCCGCAAGCGCGAGTTCACGATCTTCACCATCCTGTCGGTGATCGGCCTTGGCCTCAACGACCTGTACATGTTTGTGGGCGTCACGTTTTTGAGCATCGGCTACCAGGCCATGAAGGCCATCGCCACGTTCCTCGTCACCTGGTACAACTACTTCAGCCGCCGCTTCTTCCTCGAGGGCGCACGGTCGTAGTCGATTCACTATTTGCTTGAATGTATAACCGGTTGGAATTCCCGTTCCAACCGGTTTTTTGTTTGCCGAGAGACCCGGCGATCCAGTCCCATTCGCATGAAAAACGGGCGGCTCGGATGTTGGTCCGAACCGCCCGTCTGGCGCGCTATGTCGAGGCCTCTAGCCTGTAACGTAATACCAGACTACGTTGTCGCCGTTTGAGAGAACGTAGTTACTACAGGCCGTCATGGGCGTTGTGCCGTTGACGGAGTACATCCACCCGCTCGTGCCGCCGTACTGTTTCTCGGCCAAACCACCAATCGCGGAAACATACGTGCCGTACGACGAGCCGTGTGCGTTGACAGAAAGGCCCAGCGCGCACAGGGCATCGTAAACGGTAGCGCCTTCGTTAAAGGTAAAGGTGCCACCAGAGGACACAGGATTGCCCACAGCACTCGATGTGACCGAAACCGTCACCGTTACGTAGTTGGACTCCTGCGAGCCGCCCTGACCGCCCGAGGAAGCGCTTCCGCCATTAGAGGATGAGGCTCCATCAGACGACTGACCGCCGCCCGAAGAAGCACCGCCAGACACATTGGAAGTATCACCGGCTCCCGTATTTTGGGCAGCGGATTTATCGCCAGACCTCTTGCTGTCCTGACCATCGGACTTCTTGCTATCCGAGCTTTTGTCCGATTCCTTGTGCGAAGACTCGGAATCATCCTTGGCGTCGTTCGAGCCCTTGGACTCATCTTTTGCAGCATCCGAAGATTTGGAATCCTTGGAACTGGCCTCGCCCGAAGCGGTAGACGAGCCAGACCCCTTGGTGCCCTTGGCGACGACGCTCTCCCCCGTCACGGTCTGAACGATCCAGTCAATGGACCAGGCGCCGCTCTCGGAAGGATGGACGAAGCCCAGCGAGACGACGATCAGAATGGTGCACGCGGCAGCAAGAACGCCAAGGAGCGCCTTGCGACGAGATACGGACGCCGCCGAAGCGGCGCCCTGTTGCTTTGCATCGTCGAACTGAATGAACGAGGAATCTGGTTGCTTGGGGTCAGCGTCCTTGGATTTATTGGACACAACCCTCACCTACCGACGTTTGGTGAACACGAACACGCCAACGATGGCGAGACCGATGACGCCGGCGGCAACGCCAACAATAGCGAGCGGGTTGGTGCCAGTCTCCTGCTCGGAAGCACTAGAGGACTTCTTAGCAGTGATCGTAGAAGCAGCACCCGTATCGGACTTGGAATCGGACTTCTTGTCGGACTTCTTGTCGGACTTGCTGTCCTTCTTGTCAGACTTGTTGTCAGACTTCTTGTCGGACTTCTTGTCGGACTTGTTGTCCTTGGTCTCGGTCTTGGTCGACACCGTCGTCTTGGTCACCGGCTTCTTGCCCGGGGCAATAGCGCCGCCCTTCGAGCCGGAGCCAGAACCCGCGCCAGCGCCAGTGCCGGAACCAGTACCGGTACCAGAACCGCCGCCGCCATTCGAACCAGCGCCGCCATCACCGCCAGGGTTAACGGCATTCTTGGTCCACTTGGCATACAGCGTCAGATCGGCCGTCACCGGCGTGCTAAAGTCATACGCCTGCGTACAAGCCTCATCGGTATACCAACCGCCGAAAGTGTAGCCATCGCGCGTCGGATCGGCCGGCTTGACCAGCTTGCCATCGGCCGTAGCAACAAACTTAGTGTCGCAAGCAGACCCGCCGTTGGAGTTAAAGGCAACCGTCCAAGACTCGACAGCTCCAAGTTTAAACAGCGTGCCCGAATCATTAATGTAGTAGAGATTGCCAGAAGCATCGGCAATGACCGGAGAGTCACAGTACTGGTAATGACCAGCCGCATCATAAATCTGCGTCGCCTCTGCATCGCCGAGCGTATAGCGATACACGCCACCACCAGCAGAGTAGTTGACGTAATCCTTGCTATCCGCGCTGTTAACGGTGAAGTACACATAGGTCTTGCCGCCCTGAACACTCACCAGCGGAGTAGCAGCAATACCGTTGAGGCCAGCCGGCAGCGCCTTGCCGTCGGCAGCAGCGACCATCGTGGTCTTACCCGTCTTCAGGTTATAGAGAACCAGAGCAGAGCCAGTAGCCGTCTGTCCGCCGACAATCAGATTGTCACCAGACACCGCAGGGGCGCTCAGATTATTCGTAAGGCCCAGATCAACCGTCTTCTGTTCACTCAGCACGCCCTTCGCCGAAAGCGAAATCACATGGAGCTTTCCGTCGTGCGTCATCTGATAGAAGGTCGAACCATTGGACGGATCGGCAATGCAATCGGCATTTGCGACAGCGCCGAGCTTCATGGTCGAAACGACATCGCCCGTCGTCTTATCAATGCACTTAAGCGTACCCGCGCTCGTAGGAACGATGGCATACTTATCCGTCAAAGCCGCACCAGTCCAGTAATAGCCCTCGGCAGGGTCGATGTTCTGCCAAGAAACTTCGCCCGTGGCAATCTTAATGCGCGCAAAGGAGCCGTTGCCGTAGGTCGCGCTGTAATTCTCGTCATACGAAATATCGACCGAGCCTACATAGACGTACTCGCCGTCCGAAACGACGGTGCAGGAGCTCTGCGTCAAGTCCGTCAAACCAGGCGTCAGCCACTTGCAGATCAGCTTGTCTGCAGTAATCGCCTGGACCGCACCGCCGTTGAGCGGAACGATGATAAGGCCATTGGTATAGATCGGACGAGAGGTATAGCTCACCTTGGAGGCAAGCGGCGCAGAGGCAACCTTTTTGCCCGTGGACGAATCGATCTTGATGAGCTCGTTCTCGGTCGCGATGTACACAAAGCCGTTGGCGATGACAGGTTCGCTGCAGTTGGCATACTGCTGACCAGACTCGGCCTTCCAATCGAAGGCCCACTTAAGACCGGCGGCCTGCGCAGGCGTCTTGGCATCCGTTACGGTCGAACCGTTGCCACTGTTGCCGTAGCCGGCCCACTCGGCATCCCAATCAGGAGTCGTCGCACTCGGGTCCACGACAACCTTGTCGGGATCGGGCATGGGCGAATCGTCGGTGGTATAGGCAAGCGTGACCTTATCGCCGCTCTTGAGCGTAATCTGATTGGCGCAGAGTAAGGAGGGCTCTCCATTGATATACAGGTGCCAATATTTATTGGTCGCAGCATCATAACCGTACGACTTGTCTTCGAACGGCGATTTGATGGAATTGAGGAACCAGTACTCGCCACTCTGGGAGCCGTTGTACGTAACGCCCTTGGCCTTCAGAACCGTCTCAATAAGGTTCTGGGCAGTAGAGCCTTCAGGCAAAGAAACACTGCTTGCCGAGCCCCAGCGAGTATTGTTGCCGTTGACATCGGGACCGATAACATCGGCGGATCCAAGCACCTGACCGGGGAGGGCATCGGCGTCAGCACCATACATAAAGGTGACGGCGTCACCCTCCTGGAGCTTGTAGGCACCGGCGCCAACGTCGGCGAACTTGCCATTTACGTAGAAGCGCCAATAGCTCTTGGTCGCAGCATCCCAGCCATAGGACTTACTGTCGAACGGCGAAGTAATACCGTTGAGGAACCAGCCCCAAGACGATTCGCTAGCATCGAGCTTAAGGCCGGTCTGCTCAAGGAGATCCTTGGCAGTAGAGCCCGCCTTGAGACTCGTCTGACCCGTCGAAGCCCAAACCTGCTGCTTGCCGTCCTTGTCCTTACCGAGAACCTGAACAGAAGCATGGACAGAATCGGACGGCAACTGGTCGCCCCAGCCACCGTAGAACCACGTGACGGTATCGCCGGCATGGATGGTGACATTGTCCGCCGTATAGTCACTCGACTTGCCGTTGATAAACAGCTGCCAATAGGTCGAATAATCTTGGGGCGTACCCAGCTCAACACCGTTGTACTTAAGGCTCAGAATGAAGGAGCCCGCAGCAACGGCGTCAATATCATTCGCCTCGAGCGCGACCTTCGTAAGGTCAAGTGCGCTCGAGCCGGACGTCACCACATACTGCGCGTTATCGACCCAAGTCTGAGTCTTGCCCTGGGCATCGCGACCAATGACGGTCACATTTGCGGCAACCTGGTCCTTAACGACAGGGGACGAGCTACCAGCCGTATAGGCAAACTCAATCTTCTGCCCCTGGGTGAGCTTGACGCTGCTCGCGCCAACCGAGGAAGACGCGCCGTCGACGAACAGCTGCCAGAAGGCATAAGTCGTCGGATCGTAGGCAAGCGTGCGGCCATCGCTCGGAGATGTGATGCTTTCGAGGTAGAAACCGTATGCCGTGTTCGGTTCGTACTTCGCCTTGAGGCCCATCTTCTCCTGCAGCTTAATGAAGGCATCCGCAGCCGTCGCGCCCTCGTCGAGCTTGAGCTGCGTAGGTGCCACCCAGGTCTGAGCCTTGCCGTCAGCATCGGTGCCGATAATCGAGAACGAGACCTCGACCTGCTTCTTGGCGACATCGCCGGTTTCTGTCGGGGCATAAGCTCTTCTTTCTTAAGGAGTACCTTGTCA
>ENA-ORML01002434-ORML01002434.1-human-gut-metagenome-genome-assembly--contig:-NODE-2434-length-12334-cov-3.845671_pt1 | contig 12334 bp, 14 predicted proteins | sample MGYA00242103_ERZ508995 | MGnify/ENA primary metagenome ERZ508995 (study PRJEB26280, sample SAMEA2338702) | human gut metagenome | biome: human gut; feature: human-associated habitat; material: faeces...
ATTTTAGAACGGATTATGAACTCATTGCTAATGCAGCCATGAGAATTCTTATCTATACCGGGAAAGGCGGTGTGGGGAAGACCAGTATTGCGGCTGCGACGGCTGTAAATATTGCCCTGTCCGGGAAAAAAGTTCTTGTTATGAGTACGGATCAGGCCCATAGTCTGGCGGATTCGCTGGATATGAAGCTGGGATTTGAGCCAACGGCGGTTTTTGAAGGACTTTGGGCTTTGGAGATTGACCCGGTGGCGGAAAGTACAAAAGCCTGGGGAAATTTAAGAGATTATCTGAAACAGATTATTTCCCAGAAAGCCAACGGAGGCATTGAGACGGATGAGGTTTTATTATTTCCCGGCCTTGATGAACTGTTTTCCCTGCTGAAAATTCTCGATGCCTATGAGAGCGGCGATTATGATGTGATTATTATTGACTGTGCGCCGACTGGGGAAACCTTATCTCTTCTCAGGTATCCGGAGAGGCTGAGCGTGCTGGCGGATAAGCTGCTGCCTTCGGTGCGGAGCATGAACAATGCCCTAGGCGGTTTTATTTCCCGGAGAACTCAGGTGCCGAAGCCGAGGGACCAGGTGTTTGAGGAATTTGATAAGCTGGTCAAGCGGCTGACCCAGCTTCAGAAAATTTTGAAGAACAGGGAGTTGGCGAGTATGCGTATTGTGACAACGCCGGAGAGGATTGTCATGGATGAAGCGAGACGCAGCTATACCTGGATTAACGAATATGATTTTGGCGTGGATGCCGTTTATGTGAATAAGATTTATCCGGAAGAGGCGATGCAGGGTTATTTTTCGGGATGGACGGACATGCAGGCGAAGAGCCTGGAGATTGCGGAACAGAGTTTTGGCGACTGCCGGGTATTTAAGCTGATGCTGCAGGCGGATGAACTGCGGGGAATTGATGTTCTGAAGGCTGTCGGGAGTAAGCTTTATGCGGAAGCGGACCCGGAAACGGTATTTTGCCGTGAGCAGGCATTTCGGATGGAAGATGAGCAGGGAACAAGGATATTTATTATTAAACTTCCTTATGTATCTGAAAAGGAGATTCAAGTTTCTAAAGATGGGGAAGATTTGATTCTTGTTGTGCGTAATCAGACAAGGCGTTTTCATTTGCCGGATAAAGTGCGCCGGAGGAAAATGACCGAATGGTCCTTTGAGGACGGCGAACTTCGTATTCGGTTTGATTATGATTAATGTGGGAAGGTGTAAATTATGGAAGAGAAAAAAGATATTGGGCTCAGTTATCTGCGTCAATTGGAAATGAATCCTCCGAAGGAAAGTAAAGCGCTTTATTTTCAGTTTAGTGCGAAGTACGGAGAGACAATTGGGCGTAAAATGCTCAGCGATATTTATCGTAAAATTCGTGAATATGAGCAAAATCCAAATTATCTTACCGAATTTTATGAGATGAAGAATGAAATGCTGGACAAAGCGCTTCTCTTTAACGGTGGATATCAGGCGGACAATTACCGTCAGATGTGCAACTGGATTGTGGAAAATCATGATGTTTTTGGAAAAGAGATTCTGGATGCGGGATGTGAGTGCGGAATTATGAGCTGTTTCCTTGGTATGGCGTTTCCGGAATCCCATATCACAGCCGTGGACCGCAGCCCGAATGGGATTAAAGCAGCGAAGGAGCTGGCGGCCAGACTGGATGTGCACAATATTACGTTTATAAATGCGGATGTGGCAAATCTTCCGGGACAGAAATATGATACCGTATTTGCCATGCGGCTTCTTCAGGAGAATTGCGCCATCGACCATGTTATGTCCAGTTATAATCTATTGAAAGCGGAGGCAGAAGCCTTTGCCGCGAATATTCATCCATTTGCAAAGAAGCTGGCAGCCCTTGTTGCTGAGGACGGCTATCTTGTGTCGGCGGAACGGTGCGATGTGGATTCGGCATTTCTCGGATGGATACAGAAGCTCAACGAGTGCGGACTGGCCGGTGTGCCGGAGTGTTACCGGGAGCTGGTATGCCGGGAAATGGAAAATGAAGGCCGCGTGCAGGTTTATGTGGCACGCAACAGCGGCATGGAAGAGGCGGATGAGGTATATAGATTTTGGTGCGCCTGCCAGATTGTCCATACCGATTTGACAAGACATTCCCAGTATACAGGCTGGTATGCGGATATGGAACTGCAAAACTTCGGAAAAGATTTAATTGATGGTTTTATCCTTCAGGATAGGGAGGGAAATAACCTGTTGACCTATTCCCTTTGGAGCCATAAGGAATTTCCGGATGTTTTGCTTGTATATCAGGCAATGGGTGACGAACATATTCTTTCTCTTTTCCAGGCTTCGACAAAGGATGAGATTATCCGTCAGATAGAGGCCATGAAAGATGAGTATGTGCAGGCCGGAACGGTAGCGAAGAAGCTGGTGTACGAAAAAGGTGCGCTTCACATCGCTTAGAGGGGACAGAAAGGGGCAGCCATGGACCGAAAAGAAATATTTGTGATTCAGGGAAATCAATATAAAGAAATGGCTATGCAGGTTCTGGAGGCGGCCGGGGTGGCTGAGGATATTGGCGACCGCTGCCGCTGTGTCGGCCTGAAACCGAATCTTGTCGTGGCCCGGGATGCCTCCGGCGGAGCGACAACCCACCCGGAACTGGTGGACGGCGCATTGACCTATCTGAAAAATCATGGGTTTAATCATTTGGTTGTCCTGGAAGGTTCCTGGGTTGGCGACCGCACATCGGAGGCGGTGATTGCCAGCGGTATCGATGCGGTATGCAAAAAACACGGCGTCCCCTTTGCGGATACCCAGAAAGACCGCTTTCGGGAATGTGATGGGGCCGGAATGAAGCTGAAGGTTTGCGAAAAGGCCCTGGCGGTGGATTATCTCATTAATATACCCGTGTTGAAGGGCCATTGCCAGACAATCATTACCTGTGCGCTGAAAAACAGCAAGGGGCTTATCCCGGATTCTGAAAAACGGCGTTTTCACACCATGGGACTTCATAAGCCGATTGCCCATTTGAATACCATTATCCATCAGGATTTTGTGCTGGTGGATAATATATGCGGCGATCTGGATTTTGAGGAGGGCGGCAATCCGGTGGTAATGAATCGGGTGCTTGGGTTTAAAGACCCGGTACTTTGCGACAGCTATGCGGCGGAAAGCATGGGATACCGGCCGGAAGATATTGACTATATCCGGCTTGCTGCAGAACTTGGCGTTGGAAGCATGGATACAGCTTCGGCGAAAGTTATTTCCCTCAATGCAGGGAGCGATGGGCAAATGGACACGAAACCGATAAAACCGGTAAAAAATACCCGAAGAGTTGCCAGACTTGCCGAGTATGCCAGCCCGAAAGACGCCTGTTCGGCCTGTTACGGTTCTTTAATCTATGCGCTGGACCGGTTGGGTGAAGCGGGTCTTTTAAATCCAAAGGAAAAAGGTACTCTGGCGATTGGTCAGGGCTATCGAGGCAGGAGCGGGGATATCGGCATCGGACAGTGTACCTCCTGCTTTAAGAAAAACCTGGGCGGCTGTCCGCCAAAGGCCGTGGATATCGTTGAATTTTTAAAGGGAAACTGGTGAGTTATGGGAATATTTGATAAATTAAGAGGACATAAAGCAGCAATGGTACGGCATCAAATAAAAGGGGTTTTAGATTTAAGAACGAATATATTAAAAATAATGGGATTGCCTGTTTAGAGAGCCTGCCGGTGATAGAATCTGGTGCTTCAGTGAAATTAAAAAGTATGGATGTCATCTGCCGGAGGGCCATTGCCTGTCTGCTGTCCATTCAGCTTGCCTGTGATATTGAAGAGCAAAATGATTATGATGAATCCAGAGAATTATTTTTGAATCTGCTGAAAAACTATAATGTCGAAAATTTCCTTTTGGAAAAAGAAAAAAGATTATTTGAAGATAAGTACAGCCCACAGGATGTCATTGATGTTGCCTGGACTTATGAAGCTTATTGGACGCTGATTTGGGTATTGGGTTTAATTGATGATATAAAAATGCCGGATACTATTTGCGATTGTCAGAAGGCCATTACCCTTGTCGGCGATTGTAAAGACTATGAGGATTTTAAAAGCCGGTGCAAAATCCGAAATATTGAAGAGATATTGGATATGCTGGACTTATATTATCGATATCATTGGGCCTGCGTTGAAAAGCGCGTGCAGCCGGATACAAATATTGGGCCCCTCAATCCGGATGTGGTGGTGGAGAGAAGAAAAGGGCTTGAATGGGTGATATCAGACATCGAAGAATGGGATGAAATCCCGCTGGATACATAATGTATACCTTATCGTGCGGAGCGCGCCCATGCGAAGCATTTGACATACGGGATGCCCGAATGGGTACAAAATGCCAAGAGCGACTTCCTTGCGGAGAGTCGCTCTTAAACAATCGTTCGTATTTTTATCATTAAAAGGGGGAGGGTCCATCTTTTACAGATGGAGTTATGAAAAAATCTATCAAAATTTCTTTTGATGACTATAGTATATCCGCATCCTGTGAAAAATATGTGGGTAGGATGTGAACAAATTGTTAAATTTTAAAAAACAATTTGCTGTTTTTCAAAAAAACATATTGATTTTTTTGTGAAAACGCGATAGAATAATAAGGCACATCGAAGCGTGGCTCAGTTTGGTAGAGCGCTGCGTTCGGGACGCAGAGGTCGCGTGTTCGAATCACGTCGCTTCGACACTTATAAAAATGCTGGAAATCTCAGGGTTTCCGGCATTTTTCCATTATGGATAAAAAGCCTTAATTTTATGAATTTTGAGCGTTACACCAAACGTTACACCAAAAATCAGAAATTGAATAAATCTGCTGAAGCTAAAGAAATTTCGGCTAAATCGTTTTCACTGGCATTTAAGCGCTGACGATTAAAATGAGCATAGATATTCAATGTTGTATTTGTATCTTCATGTCCAAGCCAATATTGAAGTTTCTTGATATCCCATCCCTTATTGATTAGCATAGATGCACAACTATGTCTTAATTTGTGCAGAGTAATTTCAGGCCGTCCAAAATCCTTTGTTGCTTTGCAAAATAATTTAGATATATAATCCGGGTCATACAAACTACCATCTTCCCATGTAAAAATATATCCATCTTTATTTTTATAGCAATTTTTGAAAAAGTTTCGATTTGCTTCTTGCTCCTTTTTTAATTGCAATAAACATTTCTCGGCCGTTTCAAAAAGATTAAGAACCCTTTTACCGGCGCGCGTCTTAGTAGTATCAGATGCTTCTGTTGTTTTGACACGAACAACGGTGTGGTTAATAGTTATCGTTTTTTTGTTGAAATCAATAGCTGACCATTTTAATCCTAATATTTCAGAACGGCGCAGGCCGTAATATGCGCCCATAAAAGTAATGGGAAGCAGTCGGGGATATCGTTTAGCTACGAAATGAAGCAAGGATGAAATTTCTTCCTCAGTAAGAAAAAGAAGGTCCTCGCTGTAATCGCTGTTTTTCTTTCCGTGAACCCGAACATCGGCTACAGGATTTATTTTAATTATTCCATCAATCATAGCCTGTGAAAAAGCAGCATATAAAATACTTTTGTAGCTGCGGACAGAGCGGACGGCCAAGGGTTCTCTGGCTTTTGTTTTCGGGTTGATTTTTCCATATTTCAGAGAATATTTAAAAAAAGTATCCATAATCTTAGGTGTAATATCAATTAATTTTGGGTCGCTTTTTTCAAAATATCTCTGTATACATCGAACCCTATATGTATATCCTTCAAAGGTTGAAGATTTTAATTCTCGCTTCTTATCGGATAACCACATATCTAAGTAGGTACATAATGTTATGTCAGGGGAAATGAGTGGATTTCCAATAGAAGAAATTTCTTCCAGATAAGAATATTCAGCGATATAATCTTTAATCATTGCTTGAGCTTTTCTCTTATTGTTTTTAATCTCAAGTTTCGTAGCAAGAGTTTTTGTTTTCCAACTATTTGATTTAGGGTCCTTATAGTTTAACTTTATATAGTAATATGAATGACCCGATGGCAATTTCTTTTGAATTACCGTTCCCGTCATGAATATATTCCTCCTTTGATTAGACGGGAAATATATTTGCTTTTCATCAATATTATATCATACTCCCGGTCTATTGCTCAATGTTTGATGCAGAAAGATATTTTATAATAGCATCTTTACTGATTTTGTAATTACGACCTATTTTCCTGCAAGCAATAATATTACTTTGTAGAAGCTTGTATGCAGTTTTACGACTTATCCGAAGTATCAAACAGATATCTGATGTATTCAAAACGTCAGGATAATTTTCTAACATAAGATTTTTCTCCTTATTTTTGTGAGCCGCCATTTTCCCTATGCTGCGCTTTGTATTCTTCGACAAATTTCAAAAATCGTTTGGCACCCGGATTCCTTCGACTGTTATTTATAGGAGAATAGCCACGCATAAAAAGAACTTTGCTTAAAGCATCCAGAGAAACAGGGGAAGCTATAACTTCATTCGTGCTGTTGTCAATCAATTTATAGGTAACATGAAATCCCGGTGCCCGGTTTGCTTTATATCCGGTAGGAATTACTTCTAAGCGGCAATCAAAATCATGCGCCAGAATATGCTTAACTCTGGCATGATGAAATTTAGGATAATCTTTCATAATTAAATTCCTTCTTTCTTTTAAAAAGTATCCTCAAGGGCAAGAGTGCCCTTGAGTTTTAAACTTGTATCAGTTAAATGGAAGGTTTTCCTGTTCGTATGTTGTCATGGGATGGAATTCTTTATCTCGGTTCAAATATTCTTCTACAGAATTGTAAACGTCCATTTTGTTTACATCCCGATAAATTCGCACTTCGTGAATCCTTCGAAGGAAAGCTTTCCAAGATGCGGGGCTATTCTGCTGAACATCCGCATACTGTTCTTCTAGTGTCCAGTTCGAAACAATGTATACGGTATTGTAACAAGCAAATTTGTTTGCATACCGGGCCGGAAGTTGTATAGGATATATATCACAATAATTAAGCATATCCGACAGCCGAAAACTGTTTCTAAATTCATCAAAAACAATGACTGGCTGACAAGAATACCCGTCAAAAGGATGCTGATACTCAGTGACACGATAGACATTAGAATCCCCATGCTCATCGAGTATGTTTCTTGTCTTATATGTACCTGTTACGCCGCTAATATAGATTACTTTTAAGTCTAACCGGCGATAACTCTTATACTTGTCCTGAAGCAAAGTGGTTCTGACCATATCAATTTTTTCCAGTATCGGTATAAAATCATTATTCATCCGAATAATTTCTGCATTGCTATATCCAGACTCTATCATACCGAGCAATTCTTCCATATCCGGTCTTACGCCCTTCTGATGTGGTCGTTTGCCCCATTCCTCATATGTTCCATCCACACGAGTTTCAGCTTTTTCGGAATTTTCCCATTTTCCGGCTTTCTGAATGTAGGCAATGCAGTTTTCAACTGTTCCATGCGCAATATCAATATGAGCTTCTCTAAAATGCTTTTTGACCGTATTGAATCGCACCCGTGAAGAAAAGCAAACATATATGTGCGTATGGTAAGTGCCATTTTCACCTATTTCGTCAGCCATACAAAAAAAACGAAGAGTAGAAAAATGAGCAATTAATATCTCTTTTATAGATTTGTGGTCAAATCCATAAGACACAGGATTATTAATTGTCAAAAAGTATGAATATCGCTGTACATTTTGGGAAAGTTTAATACCAGTCTTCATCATAATCCTCCTCTTCAAACGCTTTATTACGGTTAAAATACTGCTCGATAGTTTTGTATATATTAACTAATCCGTTTGGCATAAACATTCGAACCTGGTCTATTTTACTGAGAAATTCTTCCCATAACTTAGGATTATAAGCCTGAATATCCAAGTACTGTTTTTCCAAAGGAACAGTTGATATAATATATATTGTCTTATAAGCTGGACCAACATTTTTTCTATATAACTCAGGTTCCCATTTTGAAGGTGATTCACAATAATCAATAAAGTAGGGGAGAGATATGCTGCTATAAAATTCATCAAGAATAATTATAGGTTCCCCATGGTATATTACAATATCCATGCATCCATAAGGGGAGATATGATATATATTTCTTCTCAAATGCATAGCGTATACACTTTCGACGGTTCCGGTTTCAACCGGGCCATAAATGTAAATAACTTTAACCTTCTTTTCAGAGCATTTCTGAATTTTGTTTTTAACCATTAAAAAAACCTCCTTGGTTAAATATAAATATCCCCGCAACTGTAAATTAGTTCGCTTTGTTCAATATGTGTGAACGGGCGATTTTGTTGGGAAAAGTCCCAATTTATCAGGGATTATTAATAGATTCTCATTGTTCGTTCCTGGCGGGTAATACTATACCCGCCAGGAACGTCCAGACACTCCCTCAATGATTTTCGCTCTCGCCTTTGGCGGCCGCGCAAATCAATGAAGAAATGTCTGGCTGTCTGTCCAGATGCTGGCGTATTCCCTGACACATTATGTCGGGATTTTTAATCAGTGGAACAATAAGCTCTTGTGCACCATCTAAATTATCGATTAAGGCAAGGGCCTGACCGGATTTGTAGTATGAAGTGGGATTTTCCTCAAACTCATTTGAAAATCCTAACATTCGAAACTGTTCAGCACTTGTCCGCCCGAAAGAAAGCACACATTGAAACTGCTCCCTGCTGCCAAAACTGAATAAATTTGCATCAGCACGCTGGACGGTTAAAAAGACACCAAGGTTCAAACCTCGCGCAACGGCGAGTATTTCCCCCACTTTGGCCTGCAAATCTGATTTCAGCTTTTTAGACTGGGTTTCAGCATAATTTAAAAGCCCAGCCCACTCTTCGATAAAAAGCGTATAATGTTTCTGGGGCCTTATTTTATGCAGCCGGATTTCTGTAAAAAAGCTATAAAAATCATCAATCATTTGAATAGCTTCGGGACCCGACGCATAAGCCGAAGAACCATCTAAAGCCTCATATTCCTCGCCAGCTTTGTAATCGGATAGAAAGACTAGACTTTCGTGGTATTGGAGCATTTGCCAAATATACCAAAGGCCGCTTAAACTCTTGCCGGAACCCGATTTGCCAGCTAGTAAAATGTTAGAATTTTTTTTCGCTAACGTTACATTGAGCGGAACCCTGATTTCACATTTTATGTAATCCGAAAGAAGCAAACCTAAAATCATAATTCGAAATCATCCGGTTGGTCAAATGCCGGAACTTCTTCCTCTGGAATGGCATATGGCAAATCCGGCAGAGGGTTTGAAACTTTCGCGGCCTCTTGAGCTTCGAGAAATTTTCTGCCCTGTTCAGAAAGGGGAATTGCAAAATACAACCTTGTCGGAGTGGCGACTTTTATGTATATAGGAACTTGAGTTCCCCGCGACTCCATGAAAAAATTTTCGATGATATGGAACGCCAGCTTTTCCAAATGTTCTCGTGGAATATTCGCATACCGAGGATGCAAGCCGCAGGATGCAATATCAAACCACTGAATCCCATTTGCAATTGGTATAAACGATATAATCGACGGCGTATCAAAAGGATGATTCTTAAATGAAGCCGTTAAAGCTAAAGCCTCTTGATTGGAAAGAATGAGACCGTTGTTTACATAATTTGGAACGCGGGTCTTCCCGGTGGCTTCCTCATAAATCCAGTCAACTAAAAAGGTTAATACTTTTTTTACACCGGCTTCCCAGGAATCCAATTCGAATACCTGAAATCGGTAAAATACAAATCCAATCAGGCAGATACCTGAAAAAAGTAAGGATGCAACATTTATCATATAGGACAGTAACTCCATAATTTTCACCTTTCCGGGGGCTATGCCCCCGGCCTTTCTTTTTTATTCTGCTTTAACTAAGCGCACATCAGTCGCCGAAAAACTGTCGTCAACGCTTTTCGTGGCCCAGTTCCAATAGGGCAGAACCGTAGCATCCTCAAATTCCACCGCAACTTTTTCACCTTTGTCGCGAAGTTCCAAGAGTTCTTCGTTGGACATAAGGGGCACTGGCTGCCCGGGGATTTTAACCCAGATTTTATTGAAATCCACGGTGTCTACAACCTCATACTTAAACCCAATTATTTTATCGGTTGCCTTTCCATCCGTATATTCATGGATGGGAGCAATCGTGATAAGCAGAAACAACTCATCCGGCATGACAACTGTGAGGGGAATTTTTTTCCCCAAAAGAATAGATGCCATGATATTCCTCCTTTTATTTTTATCAAAAACATGCTAAAATGACTTTGTAAAGACAAATCAGCACATATGTTGCTGGGTTGCAATATCCATATTCCCGATGGCCGTCGGGGGTATGGATTTGTTGGTAATCTGATTCGAAACATAAATTTCTTTCCTCCTTTTGTTTATGTCTCCATTGTAGCATAGAATCGAATTTTGACCTGTTCAATTAGCGAAGATGGATTCTTGAATTGCGAAGTTAATTCCTATATTCAATCTGAAAAATTATCTTTCTGACGGTTTCGGTAACGACATTTAAGTCGTTAATTATTTTTTCTTTATTAATTTCGAGGTTTTCCTTTTGATTAGGGAAGAAGTAGTCGAAGTTTACCTGAAAGAAATTTGCATAAATTATAAGTATATCTAACGGTATATCCTTCTTACCTATTTCGTATCCGGAAATAGTCGAGGAGCCAATATTAATCCTGGTACCCAGTTCTAACTGGCTAAAATGTCTTTTTTCACGAAGTTTCCTTAATTTTCTGCCAAGGTCTTCCCTATCATATGTATATTTAATCATTTTAAATCCTCCTAAAAATAAAATTTTATTTTTAGAAGCGCGCTTCTATTTTTTCCGGAAAATGTTGAAATGTGGTATAATAAGTAGTAGAGATAAGAAGCAAAAACTATTTTGGTTTGATATCTCAACTTGTACCCTTTCAACAATAATATCTTATCAAATTAAAAAAAAGCCTGAAGTGACCTGAACGGGGCAGAAAGGAAAAATTAAAAATGTCGGTGTATACGTTAGATGATTTATTAAAAGCAAAAGAGAAAATGACTGGGAAGAATTGCAAGGAGGACCTTGACGGTTTTATAAATTATTGCACAATGTTTTATGCTGTAAATAAACAGTATGAACTGGTAGATTCGATTGCTAATTCTTTTGAACAATTTAATATTACGATAAAACCATCTAAAAAGAAATCCTCAGAAACACAGGAATTGTTAGAAGGATGGCAAGAAGAACGGGATTATGAGATTAAACGATTGCAAGCTAAATTAGTGATTGAATTATGCTGCAAATTGACATTTATTCATGCTGATGTACAAGCTAAGAAGGATGGTGAAAAACTGTGTAAAAAAGATTTTGTTTCAGAATGGTGTACAGCGTTTTTTGAGGATGAAGATAAAGATGCGATAGACAACCTTATCGAAGAGTGCTTTATTGGAGGTTATGGTTTTGGTGATTATGGTAAAGAAAACAGCCAGGCAAGAAAATTAAAAAGCTTATTAGAATATCATCGGGGAAATTATTTTAGTATATGGTTGGGTGGAAAGTTGTCAAAAGAAGGAACTATAGAAAAAGAATGGTCTCTTGATTTGAATGAACCGGAACATTTATTAAAGTTACTGGATGAAGCCCATACTGTTCCGGTAATAACTAAGAAGGAGGCTGTTGAAAATGTTTTGTCTGATACTTATATCGAAAGACTCATTGTTGAGGCAGCTGCTGATTGTAAATATTTCAGTTTGTTTTTAGCTCCGGCAAGAAGATTAATTACTACCAGCAATGCAATAGATGACAAAAATACTGTGGGAAAATTTTTTAAAAAAAGGTTTCGGAAAAACTATGTTCAACTTAAAAATGAGATTAAAGAAAAATTAACTTTGTATGATGAAGTAATGGAGCCCGTAAAGTATCTTTGGGATTTAAGTTCAAGTTATAAAGAAATTTAGCAAGAGTAGGTAGAGAGGGGATACAATATTTAAGAAAGCCACCTGTAACACTATAACGCAACTCTTAATGTTGTACTGCGTTAATTCGTAAGAGTGTTATGCATTATTGTAAGTATAAAAATAACTATTAAAATTTTTAATTAATTTTTAACCCTAACCTTATACATAAAGAATATATAAAGTTATTTGTATACAGATGGCTGTTCTTTCTAATTTTCAAAAGTTGATTCTAATATTCAACCCATTCATCCCACTCATTGTAACCTGTGATCACTTGTTCATATTTAGACCAAAAACCTCCAAAACAAGAGGTGCCTGCTAAGTACCCTTCGTAGGCGTGATCTTCCTCAAAACCAGTTATATCAGCACCACAGCCATTACAAATGGAATAACACTTTGTTTCATAAATAGGGTCCTTATG
>ENA-ORML01002441-ORML01002441.1-human-gut-metagenome-genome-assembly--contig:-NODE-2441-length-12293-cov-16.859863_pt1 | contig 12293 bp, 16 predicted proteins | sample MGYA00242103_ERZ508995 | MGnify/ENA primary metagenome ERZ508995 (study PRJEB26280, sample SAMEA2338702) | human gut metagenome | biome: human gut; feature: human-associated habitat; material: faeces...
ACACATAATAGCATTTTGCACAAAATTTTCTTCCCAAATGCATCAATTTTTGTACAAAATGCCAATAGACACAACATATAGTACCCACACCCCATAGTACCCACAACATATAGTACCCACACCCCATAGTACCACACCCCATAGGGTAGGGGAGTGGGTACATAATGCAGACTATTTAGTTGCTGCTGGCCGGGAGTACGTTGGTTGCCTGATTGTTGCTGCCCGTTTTTTACCAGCAGATTGTTATTGCCTACAGTAGACACATTGCACCACTGACAATAAGACGCATCCCGGTAACATTGATATTACCGGACTGTGTATTGCGGGTGTTACACACGGCCAGCCGAGCACCTCCATTAACCGAAATGAAAGAAGTTGATGGGCCGTCCAGCATGACATTTGTCAGTAGCACGTCTATGGCATTTGTTAAAGACACAAAAAAGGGCAAAATATGCACCATATTGTGCAACATTTGCACCTTGATAGATGGTATAATATACATAATCCAATATAGGGGCACTAAACAAGAAAGGACGGTTATCAATGACACGCAAAGAAAAAAAAACATGATTCTTGAAAAGCTACAGGCGACAGTAGATTACAATATGCGGCTTTATTGTTGGTAAAGATGATTAACCCGCCTGACGATGGCCGATTAGCTACCGGCCGAAACAGCCGCAAGGCTGCCGCGGGAAGCTACCGCGGAAAGGATGACTGACAAATGAAAGATCTGATTGGAGGCACCGACCTGCTAGTATTGGCAAGCGTTATTTCTGGTCTTGGTGAGGAGGATTAACAGCATGGAAATGCGTAAATTTATCATTGAACGGCACCCGGATGGACAAATGACCTGGTGCGAATATGAGGACCCTAGGGATTACGATAAAAAAAAGAGCGTATACAATACAGCTTTGCGTGATGTTATCAATCGTCTGAATGTTGAGCACGCGAATTACATGACAAAGTTCTTTATTACTGATAGCGATAAAGACCGCGCCGACTATTTAAAATCCGCGGGTACTTGCAAGCGACTGGTGCACATTATAGAGAATATGGCTAAATAGTCGAAACGGCCCTACGGGCCGTCTACCGGGACCGCCCGCCCGGTACTGATGAGACAGGGCAGAAAGGAATAACTACCATGATGAAACGTAACAACAAGAAGTCCACCGACAAGAAGTCCACCGACAAGAAGTCCACCGACAAGAAGACCAACAAGCGGAAGACCAACTACATCAACCTACCGGCCCTGGAGGATGTAGTCGAGATTGAAGACGGCGCAATGTGGCTGAAATCCGGCAAATATGATTCACCGTCGGTCAGTGTCAAGATTTCGGACGACGACACGTTGTCCGATTGGATGCGCAAGATTACCCTGCGAAACGTCGTTTTGACCGTCGAGGAGAACGACAGGGGGTATCCGGAGCTGGTCATTTCCGGCCAGAGCGACGAAGACGACGAAGACGACGCAGGTGACGAGTGAGGAGTTCGTCCCCTGCCCCGATGAAGACGATTTGCCGTTTTGACGGTGGGCGGCCTCTGGCCGCCCTTATTTTATAGGAGGTGAACCGCTTGAAACAGAACTGCAGCAAGGCCACCTTGATTGAATGCGACGACCCTATGTTGTATCTTGCTACCGCCATTGTATATAGTGGCGTCGTCGCAAAGGATATAGCTTTTTTCCGTTCTGCGTGGGCCAAAACGGTATTTGACGGCCTGGGCATTGATGCGAACCCCCTTGACTGGTACCATATGATCATGGATAGAAAGGAGCGCACAAAGCATGGCAACAGGTGCAGCTAAAGCACGGGCGACCCTCAAATACAGCCCAGAGCTATATACTCCCTACGCCCTGGAATCCTGGCCAGATAGCCAGATGCGAAAAGAATACACCCGATTGCGCGATATCGCTCAGAAACGTTTGAAACGTCTATCACAGGACCCTATCAGCGGGACCAGTGATGTATATAAAGAATTTGCTGGAGGTTTTCCGACCATAAAGGCAATGCGTGGGGACCGAAAAGCATTGGAGCAAGCCTTGGCAGATGTAGCGCGGTTCGTCCGCTCCAAAGGCTCCACCGTAGGTGGTGCCCGTGTGAAGTTCAAACAAAAGATGAAATTAGGCTACATTGATACCGACGATGTGCCAGAAGATCAGTACACGGCAGTGTCTGAGTGGTGGGAGATCGTCAAGGCATCCGGCGTATACTACTATCCGTCAGACCAGCTGGTCATGTACTGGCGCGAAAAAGGCGGCTATAACGTTAGTATTGACGATTTAAAAAAATGGCAGCAAGGCGAGGTTAGCTATGGCAAAGATTGGGAGTACAGCGACAGCAGCAGCTCTGCCTACCTGCGCGGAGGTTTTGGCGGAGGCCTGTAACTATAATCCCGTCCCCTGGCTCATGGAACACCTGGACAGGAAGCACACCAAAGGGAAAAAGCGCGAAACCAACAAAAAGCGCTTGTATGTGAATGTACCGTGCGCTTTCGACATTGAAACAAGTCGGGTATGTGTTGATGCGGATGGTAACCCTCATACCATTATGTATATATGGCAATGTCAACTGGGCTTGGATATAACCATCATAGGTAGAACATGGGATGAATGGATTAAATTTACAGGCGCAATCAGTGATTATTTGCAGGCCAACAGCGGCCCACAAGGTGACTGGTACCTGTGCATGTATGTGCATAACCTGGCCCACGAATTTCAATACCTGTCCGGCGTTCTGGATTTTGGCCCCGGCGATGTGTTTGCCAGTAAACCCCGCCGGGTGCTGAAATGTGATAACCGCGCAATAGAATACCGGTGCAGTATGAGACACAGTAACTTGTCGCTGGATGCATGGGGCAAGCAGCTTGGTGCCCCTCATGCAAAGATGACCGGTGCACTTGACTACTCTAAAGTGCGGTATCCCTGGACCCCGCTATCATCCACCGAATTGGCTTACTGTGTAAATGATGTGCGCTGCATCGTGGAATGCCTTTTGATCGAAATGCGGCGCGATGGAGACGACCTTTATACTCTGCCGCTGACCCGCACCGGGTACGTCCGGCGTATGGCCCGGGAAGCAATGTATAAATGGGGCATCAAACGGGTGAAGCGGCTGTTACCGTCGTGGGACCTGTACCAGATGTTGCGGGAGGCTTTCCGGGGTGGAGACACCCACGCAAACCGCTACTATGTGGGGCTGCGTCTGGAAAACGTAGGGTCCGTGGACATGTCCAGCGCATACCCTGCTGCACAGTGTGAATGCTACTTCCCTATGACTCCATTCCGTCAGGAACCGGCTACCGTCGGGCGCCTCATGCAATGCATGAGGCACGGAAAAGCGTGTCTCATGCGCTTGCAGGTAAAAGGCTTGCGCCAACGTTACAAGTGGTGGGGATTCCCATATATCCCCCTTGCAAAGGTCCGGCACTGTGAGGGATATATAAACGATAACGGACGTTTACTTTCGGCAGATCATTTCGAGATCACTATAACGGATATAGATTTTCGCATTATCGCAAAGGAGTATGACTGGGACGCTCTCAATGTGCTGGACCTTTACACGTCCGACTATGGAAAACTTCCAAAGCCGCTGACGGACTGTGTAAAAGACAGCTACATCGGCAAAACGTCGCTCAAAGGCATACCAGGGCAGGAACTCTACTACGTGAAATCCAAAGGCGATTTGAATAGCTACTACGGTATGACCGCACAGGACCCGCTACAACTGGACACTCTTTTCGATGAAGACGACCCGGACAACCTGTGGAGTGAATGCACCGACGACCCAGAGGGCAGCTATAACGACCATTGCCCGCACCTGTTTCTGCCGTATCAATGGGGCGTGTGGACAACGGCCCACACCCGGAAACGCCTTAAGATTGCTCAATGGGCAGCCGGTAAAAATGGTGTGTATTGTGATACAGATAGTGTCAAATATTTGGGTGATATTGATTTGTCCGATTTTAACAAAGCGGTTCGGAAACTGGCAAAAGATAACGGTGCTTGTGCTACCGACCGCAAAGGCACTGTGCATTACATGGGCGTGTATGAGCAGGAGCGCAGTTATGCGGAGTTTATGACGTGGGGTGCCAAAAAGTACGCAACCACATACACCAAAGGCGGTCCCATCACAACCACCATTGCCGGTGTGAGTAAACGCAAAGGTGGTCTGGAGCTGGCCCTATGGGGCGGTTTTGAGGCATTCAAGCCCTGCTTTACTTTCTGCCTTGCCGCAGGAAACCAGGTTATTTACAATGACCGGCCAAAGGTCCCCGACTTTGTGGTGGACGGGCACACAGTACATATTACAAGAAATTTATGTATTTGCGACAATACATACACACTAGGTATCACAGACGAGTATGCAAAGATACTCGGCTATAAGATCATGGAGGTTGTTTGATGATTAAGCTTTACACAGACGACGGCTGGCCGAACTTCTCCGAAAATGACGGCATCTTGTCCACCGGTGCACCCATTATTTTTATATGGGGTGGACGCGGAACCGGTAAGACCTATGGAGCACTCAAACACGTGCACCAGACCGGGGAAGAATTTTTGTACTTGCGCCGCACCCCGCAGCAGGCGGAACTTATTTGTGCGTCGCCCAGTATGTGGCCCTGGTCCCCCCTGAATGACGATTTGCAGACGCATTATGCGCCGTTCAAACTTCCCAAAATTGCGGGGCTGTATGAAGTGGGCAATGCCGGGGCGTACACTGACACCGGCAGCCCCATCAAACCGGCCAAAATGGCCGGAGTTGTGGGAAGTGTTGTCACCCTGGCCCGCACCCGTGGTTTCTCAAGTCCTCATACCAATATTATCATTTTGGACGAATATCAGAAAGAGGAATCCGACTACTACCGACGCGGCGAGGGTGTGGGCCTTGCAAATATCTATGAGACGGTCAACCGTAACCGTGAATTGCAAGGCAAAAAGCCCCTGACCCTGCTTTGTATGTCAAATGCCGTCGGCATGGCGAACCCCTACTACATGCAATGGGAAATCACCGACACGGTGGAAAAGATGATCGGCAAAAAAGAGCGCGTCAAGCTGCTGGCCGATAAAGGTATTTTGTTGATCGACCTGGTAGACAGTCCTATAGCCAAAGAGAAAGCAAGCACCGCCCTTTATCGGTCCATGAGCGGTACCGACTTTTATAGATCAGCCATTGAAAACCAATACAGCGCAGAGGAGAAAAGCTTGGTGGTGTCCCGGCCCTTGAGGGAATATTACTCACTGGTGCAGATCGGGCGGTGCTGTATCTATGAGCACAAGAGCAAACCCCTGTATTATGTGTGTCGGCACCGGTCCGGTAATATGCCGATGTATGGAACCGGAGAATTTGAGCGGAAGCGGTTCCGCGCTGCGTATGGATACATTTGGCCCGCGTACTTGCAAAGGCAGATCGAATTTGAGCGGTACTCAGACGAAATCTTTTTCCGCGAATACTGCGGGACTTGACAATTTTTGCACAATCGAATATACTAAAGATAATCCCCGGTGCCCATCGGCAGCCGCCAGAAGCGGCGGGCAAGCGTCAGCCAGCGCGAGAACCGGGGATTTACTTGTATCTTAGGAGGTGCGTAAAAATGGATATTACCAGTTTGATGCAGGCTATTTCCAACGTGGGTTTCCCCATTGCCGCGTTCCTGCTCATGTGGTATCAATGCAACACGGTGGTCAAGGAGAACACAGCGGCAATCACCGAAATGCGGCTGGCCCTGGACGACCTGAAAAAGGAGGGCTGACCAATGGGCTGTTTTATCATTTTCGCCCAGGCTATCACCAACGAGCGCGCGTTTCTGCTGGCTGACCTGTGCGCACGATTGAAAATCGACTACTATAGCGACTGGGCCGACGACGCCCACACGCGGCAGTGCTGCGCGGTGGGTCCTGTCACCAAAGGCGATAAAGACCAGGTAGTCACCTGCCTGGCAAATGAAAAATATGTTGTAATGGAGACGATCAAAATTGAAAATCAGTGAAAAAGTGGCCCTTGCCCGGGCCGGGTATAGTAAAGCAGAGATCGAAGCCATGGAAGAACCCGCACAGAATCCTACCCCGGCCCCTGCTGTGCAGAATCCCGTGATTCCGCAGCAGGTCCCGCCCACGGCGGCCCCAGCCACTGTACAGAATCAGCAGACCACCCCGCCCGCACAGACGGGCGGTCAGTATGACGGCCTGGAAGTTCTGCTTCAGCAGATTTTGCAGGGACAGCAGGCCAGCACCCAGGCAATGCAGGCCATGACCCAGACCATGCAGGCCAACGCGGCGAGCATGGGTGTGCAGCAGCAGCCCGCAGCTACCGCCGACACTATCACGGCCCGCATTATCGACCCGACCTACGGAAAGGATGTGAACTGATATGCCCCTTGGCATGGACTTTGCGGATATTTCCGCGATTTTGACCGAGATCAACAAGCTGGCCACCGGCCAGGAATCCACCACGCCCATCGTGGACACGTCCACTTTTACCAGTGTCGCACAGGCCACGTTGCTTACCGGCACCGACAATTACACCAAAGCCATTTCCCAGGTGCTGGGCCGTACCATTTTCGCGGTCCGGCCCTATGACGCACCCATGCGCAACTTGCAGGTTACCGGCGACGACTGGGCGAACCACCGTCGCAAAATCAACTTTTGCGATTCAGACCCCGTGACCGATAAGGCGTGGGCGCTGACCGATGGCCAGACTGTAGATATGTACGAGGTGCACAAGCCCAAAGTGCTACAGACCAACTACTACGGCCAGACCAACTACTCCCGCGTGTACACCCAGGCGGACACCCAGATGGAAGCGGCTTTCAAAGGCCCCGAGGAACTGGCAGAGTTCTGGTCCTCTTTTGTGCTGCATCTGTCGAACCAAATCGAGGCCGACCGGCGAAACCTGGCCGCCAACCTTATGGCGAACCATCTTACCGGCATGACCGTTACGAACCCGGACAGCGTGGTCTATCTGCTGGACGAGTACAACGCCCAGCAGGGTACAAATCTCACGGTGCAGGATGTATACAAGGAAGCAAACTTCCCCGGATTTGCTGCCTATGCATATGGTCGAATCAACGATATTTCCCGACTGCTCAAAGAGCGGTCTATCAAGTGGCATCAGAATTGGACCATCGATGGCACCAAGTATGACTTGATGCGGCACACCCCGTATGATCGGCAGCACCTGTATCTGTACAGCGGTACCCAGAGCCAAATCGACGCTAAAGTGATTCCGCAGGTCTACCACGATAACCTGCTGAGATACAGGGATGCCGAACTTATCACGTTCTGGCAGAACATCGACAAGCGCGACCAGATCAGCGCCACCCCGGTGGTCACCACCGCCGAAGGTGTCGCCCAGAAAAATGCAGCGGTACAGCTTTCCAACGTTTTCGGCTGTCTGCTGGACTTTGATGCTATCGGCTACACCCCGCGTCTCTCCCGTATCGTCCCCACGCCTATGAACGCCCGGGGCCTGTATACCAATTTCTGGTATCACTACGGCTGGTCCTGGTATGACGACTTTACCGAGAATGCGGTGCTTTTCCTCATGAAGGCAGCCGATGTTGGTGCACCCGAAGAAATGAAGCGCACAAGTCTGCTGAAGTCTTCCACCACCAAAGAAGTCGACCCGGCGAAGTCCTGAACATCGGCGGGCATCTGCCCGCCGATATTTTATAAGGAGGTGCCCACGTGCAAGCAACCTTTTACGTTTTCCCAAAACGCACCAACAGCACCAAACGCCCTACCAGCGGCAGCCCGTATAATATCGAGGTTAAGTCCCCCTGTAACATAATCAATCCCGAAATCAAGATTGCCACAAATGCAAATCCGACCGGATACAATTATTGTTACATTCCCACGTGGTCCCGGTATTACTGGGTGAAAAACTGGACGTTCGCAGATGGTCTATGGACGGGATCGCTGGTGGCGGATGCGCTGGCAAGCTACCGGGACCAGATCGGCAGCAGCACCCAGTATGTGCTCAGATCGTCGGCGCAGTATAACGGGAATATTGTAGACACCCTGTATCCTACCACCGCAGAGTACACCAGTGCACACAATTCATGCACAAAAATTTTCGGCGATGATGTGAACCAGGGTAGCTATATTGTATCTGTGATATGCTCCGGGTATGTGGGTTTTGGGTGCACTACATATTGGTCCATGAGCAACGCAGCTTTCCGGGAGTTTCGGAAAGCGTTGTTGTCAAATACGGACTATTTAGGCATGGATGCCGAGGAAATCAGCGAAGGACTGACAAAGGCTCTTTTTAATCCATACCAATACCTTGTATCGTGTATGTGGTTTCCGTTTGATGCACCATCGGACCCTGCATTATCCACATCCAGCCTGACTGTGGGGTGGTGGGATATAACCCTTGGAGATTCTTTCCAGGCGGGCATAGTAAATAGTGGGTTCGACACTAAAACTTTTATTGACGCTGTAGGAATCCCAAAGCATCCGCAGGCATCCGACCGGGGGGCCTATGTCAACATGACCCCTTATAGCAACTACATTTTGTATTATCCGCCGTTTGGAGAAATACAGATCGACACCACTAAAGTGGTAAATTCCGATGCGTTGCATCTCAAAACTGTAATTGACATGTATAGCGGCATGGGTTACCTGTATGTATCGGCTGATGCAAATTTTACAAAAATTATAGCTGTGAGATCGGCACAAGTGGGGGTTACTGTTTCCCTGGCTCAAATTGCAAACAAGACCCTTGACAGTGTGGGGGATGTTGTAAGTGCAGCAGCCAATGGCCTATATGGATTTGCCAAAGGGGTTGCCAACTTCTTTGCCGGTAACACCGATGCAGGCGGGATTTTAAATGCTGTAGGCGATGCAGCCGAGAAAAGCGTCACCACCGCCCAGTACAAAGGCGCCGCCGGTGCGGTTTCTGTCTATACCGCCCCTGGATACTTGCAAGCGTATTTTCAGCGTATCGCCGACGACAACAACGAGGACCACGGGCGACCCCTGTGCAGACGGGTGCAGTTGTCCAGTATTCCGGGGTATATCATGGTAGATGACCCGGATATATCCTTGCCAGCTACCGCAGCAGAGATTGACAGCGTCAAGAGCTATCTCAAAAACGGCTTTTTCTATGAGTAAAGGAGGTGCATATAATGGCATACAAGCAGAGTATTACGGATATGCCTACCATTACCGTAACTGCCGGGTACCCCGCGTACTCCGATGGCACGGCCCACCGTGGAATTGATACGGTGCATGGCGACCATAAGGCATTCGCCCCGGCCTCTGGTACTGTAGTAGTGGCCCAGGTATGGGACGGCCACACCATCACCGGGGACCAGTCATGGGGCAACATGATCAAGGTGCAGATGGCCGACGGCCGCACCTGGCGTGCGGCCCATTTTGCAAGCCAGCTCTGGCACGTGGGCGATACCATCAACAAAGGCGACTTTATCGGAACCCAGGGTGAGACCGGCAACGCAACCGGCATTCACACGCATTGGGAATACGCTACCGCAGGTGGTGCGCTGCTGGACCCGTCCGGCATTATCGGTATTCCCAATGCCCGGGGCGTCTATGATGTAGAATGGGACGCCAGTGTAGACCCCGGCCCGGGTCCTGACCCCGGCCCGGGTCCTGACCCTGACCCGGACCCCTGGCCGAAGGGTAAAATCCCGGTATGGCTCATGTTCAAAATGGCAAAGAGGGGGCGTCTATTGTGAGTGTTCCACCTTATAGCTATGAACAGGTCAACGCCTACACGTCCCCGGTCACACCATCTGTAGTTCACACGAAAGGTAACGCCCTGTCGTATTATTTCCGGAAATATCTTTTTCTGGAAGCGGTGTCTATGGTGAAATGGGTGCTGCCCGATACCTGGCCGCAGAACCGGCTTGAATACCTGGTGTTCGGTGAGGGCGGTGTATCTGTATTCAACACTGACAGATACGGCCTTGTATATGATCATATGGGACTAACCGGTCTGAATGTTTTTTACAACCCCACCCATACGGTGATTGCAAACCCCTTTATCAAGGGCACGAAATATTTGCAGATCGGCAAGCAGTGCGAAATCATCCATTTGCAGCCGGACTACCGCGGCATGGTTGATATTGTGGCCTACTATGGGGATATGATGGCCCTTGCGGCCCAGACCATCCAAAGCAACTTAATCAACAGCCGCCTTGCCTACGTGTTCGCAGCCGGTAACAAAGCGGGGGCCGAATCTTTTAAAAAGATGTTCGACCAGATCATGCAGGGAAACCCCGCTGTCTTTGTAGATTCTGCCTTGCTCAAAACGTACAAAAGCGGCGCTTCCGGGCAGGCCCCGTGGATGTACTTTGCCACGGACCTAAAGGGCAATTTTATCACCAACGAGCTTTTGACGGCCCTAAAAACCATTAAAGCTCTGTTTGATACTGAAGTAGGCATCCCCAACACCAACACAAGCAAAAAAGAGCGGATGTTGACCGATGAAGTAAATTCCAACAACGTGGAAACGGCTGCAAAGGCGTCTTTGTGGCTGGACAGCTTGCAGCGAGGTTGTGAGCGGGTGCACAAGTTGTTTGGCCTGGACAAGTCTACTTTGTGGGTAGACTGGCGATTCCCACCCGATACCGGTACACAGGAGGTGACAGACGATGCACACGACACTCAGTTTTGACGGGCTGTTGAGTGGGTATCCTACACTGTTTGACGGTTTGAAGGTGCCGGAGGGAGTGGACAAAGAGACTGTCATTGAAAACTTGTTGATCAGCACCATGGAACTGGAAGTAATGATAAGCAGCGGGCCAGTCATGGCCCGGGCCTTGGCTGCCTATTCTGCCGTGATGCTTCCTAGCTGGACACGCTACGCAAAAGCCCTGGGCCTGGAATATAACCCCCTGGATACCGACGAGCGTACAAGGACCCTGGAGCATTCCGGGGAAGATAGAAACACACGGTCCCCGAATCTGACCACCACGGGCCAGAATAACGGCAGTGATTCCACTACCCGGGAAGTCGTGGGGTTCGATTCCGCGCAGCTTCAGATGTCAGAGAAAAATACAACCCAGCTTGGAACCGGAAACACCATCACAAGCACCGGCACCGATAAGACCGAGGGCACGAACCAATACACCGACACTGAAATATATCAAGGCCGGGCCGGTAAATCTGCCCAAAGTCTGGTGGCAGCAGAAATTGCCCTGGCATCTGAAAACATCGTTGCAAAAATTGTGGACGATATAAAGCAGAAATTTTGTCTGCTTGTATATTAAGGAGGTGGAAACATGGACGTATTTCACGGGTACCCCTATACCAATTTCCATGATTTGAATCTTGACTGGATTTTGCAGAAAATGGGCGAGTTTTCCGACAAGCTGGAAAATTTTATTAGCCTGTCAACCATCAAGTACGCGAATCCGCTTTTGTGGGACATCACCAGCCAGTACGAAGAAAATACTGTTGTCGTGGACAAAAACGGCAATGCATATTTGTCTGTGCAGCCGGTGCCCTCTGGTGTGTCCCTGGAAAGGACCGAATACTGGACCAAAATCGGCAATTTCGATGAATTGTGGGGGTCCATCAAGGCGTCTATTACGCCGTTCGACGAGAAACTTAAAACAACCGCAAGTGCTGACCGTGGTATCAATACGCTGGTATGGCTAGATAATGACCTGCACAGGGTAACCCAGTATATGCAAGTCGGCACCGAGTACGTGCCCGGCACCAACTGCGTGGAAACCAGCGTGAACGAGATTTTCGCGTATATTCTGGGCCTTGACCATGCAAAGTACGAGGATGATACCGAAACTCTTATTCTCGGATTTTTCGAGGACACGCAGAAAATTGTTGTTGCAGGAGACACGCACGAGTACAACCCCGCTAACGAAACCATCAAAATCGTAGGAAGATAAGGAGGAACTACTATGCCTGATGTATCTATTTTCAATGTAGCCGGTACAGCCATCAATGTAAAGGACGCTACGGCCCGGAGCCAGGCGGCCAACGCACTTTCCGCCGCAAAGGCAGCCCAGACTACGGTCACTCAGGCGCTCAACCTGGCACAGAGCATCGAGGATTTGACCCGCGTTGAGGTGACCTATGAAAGCGCGTCCGAAACCATCAAGATTACCAACGGGACCCACGAAAGCTAAGGGGGTGTGATCATGCCCAATGTGAAAAATATTAAGGTGAGCAATACCAGCTATTCGGTATATGATGTGGATGCTCATACCAAAATCACCCAGCTTTCCACGTCGATGAATACCAAAATCACCCAGCTTTCCACGTCGATGAATACCAAAATCACCCAGCTTTCCACGTCGATGAATTCCAAAAT
>ENA-ORML01002461-ORML01002461.1-human-gut-metagenome-genome-assembly--contig:-NODE-2461-length-12203-cov-10.447234_pt1 | contig 12203 bp, 7 predicted proteins | sample MGYA00242103_ERZ508995 | MGnify/ENA primary metagenome ERZ508995 (study PRJEB26280, sample SAMEA2338702) | human gut metagenome | biome: human gut; feature: human-associated habitat; material: faeces...
GATGAAAACAAAAAAATTGATGATGGTTGCACTGGTCAGTTCCACTCTGGCCCTTTCAGGGTGTGGTGCGATGAGCACAGCAATCAAGAAGCGTAACCTTGAGGTGAAGACTCAGATGAGTGAGACCATCTGGCTTGAACCCGCCAGCGAACGCACGGTATTTCTGCAGATCAAAAACACGTCTGATAAAGACATGAGTGGGCTGCAGGGCAAAATTGCTGATGCTGTGAAAGCAAAAGGATATCAGGTGGTGACTTCTCCGGATAAAGCCTACTACTGGATTCAGGCGAATGTGCTGAAGGCCGATAAGATGGATCTGCGGGAATCTCAGGGATGGCTGAACCGTGGTTATGAAGGCGCAGCAGTTGGTGCAGCGTTAGGTGCCGGTATCACCGGATATAATTCCAATTCTGCCGGTGCCACACTCGGTGTGGGCCTTGCTGCCGGTCTGGTGGGTATGGCTGCAGATGCGATGGTGGAAGATGTGAACTATACCATGATCACGGATGTGCAGATTGCAGAGCGTACTAAGGCAACGGTGACAACGGACAATGTTGCCGCCCTGCGTCAGGGCACATCAGGTGCGAAAATTCAGACCAGTACTGAAACAGGTAACCAGCATAAATACCAGACCCGTGTGGTCTCAAATGCGAACAAGGTTAACCTGAAATTTGAAGAGGCGAAGCCTGTTCTCGAAGACCAGTTGGCCAAATCAATCGCAAATATTCTCTGAACCTCGTCAGGAGGCTGGTCTGACCGGCCTCCTTGCTGACGCCTCGCGTTGCTCGTTGTCCAACCCCGGGATGTAACAAAATAAATTTTGTCACCTCCCGGCGTTTCCGAAATAAATATGAAAACACTGAGCGGTTGTGCAAATTCTTTGTGCGACCGTGAAGTGTTGCCGGCGAAGCCGGGATCTTCCGGAGAAAGTCATTATGACATCAGACAATATCGCTGAATATGTTGGTGAGAATAATCAATTTACTGAGAAGCCTGTAACTGAATACCCCCCGGTGATACAGGATAATACAGTGACCACTAAAGACTATCTGTACAGCAATAATATTGATACTGACCTTTTAGTGGTTATCGGAGGGCTTATTGTTATATTGTTTCTCATGATGCTTATCATGTACTTTATTAATTCTCTCAGGCATAAGGAATTAACTGAAATACTGGAAAAAATATCTTTTCCTGAAAAATCCGGGAGCAATTTGCTTAAACCGGAGGCGGTCAGCTGTAATTTGTTGTCCCTGTGTGTGCTGGCACCGGTATTCTGTACACCCAAAAAGCTGGCTGAAGTTTCCAGGGAGATCATCGTGGCGAGTGCGCAGGAAATTGCATGGACGCCGGGGAGCAGTCGTATTGATGGCCACCAGGCGGAGAATATCACCTGGGCGATTTCATCGCAGTCTCCTGCCGATAAGTATGATCTCATCAATAAAACGTCCCGTGTTTCTCCTGACAGTGGCCGTTTTTATGAACCGGACACAGTTCTGGATCACCGTGAACGGGTACGCCTTTTTATTCAGATCCAGTTTCCGCATGGGAGTGACTGGTCTGAAGTATTGCGCCTGACTGACATTGTTACAGAGAAGGTCTCTTCCGGCAGGGCTGCAGGCGGGTATCACCACCGGCATAAAGGGTACACCTGGTCTGTTTCTGTGAATTAACCCCACATCATCCTTTTCTGCCCTGTTCCAGATTTTCCCGGAGTTTCATCATGAGTTTTAACGCAAAGGATATGACCCAGGGCGGTCAGATTGCGTCCATGCGTATCCGCATGTTCAGCCAGATCGCCAATATCATGCTTTACTGCCTGTTTATTTTTTTCTGGATACTCGTTGGTCTGATTTTATGGGTAAAAATAAGCTGGCAGACGTTTGTGAACGGCTGTATTTACTGGTGGTGTACCACGCTGGAAGGCATGCGGGATTTAATCAGGTCCCAGCCAGTATATGAGATTCAGTATTACGGCAAAACCTTCCGGATGAACGCTGCCCAGGTACTGCATGATAAATATATGATCTGGTGCGGTGAGCAGCTATGGTCCGCATTCGTTCTGGCGTCTGTCGTGGCCCTGGTTATTTGCCTGATCACCTTCTTTGTTGTCTCCTGGATTCTGGGGCGTCAGGGTAAACAACAGAGCGAAAATGAAATCACAGGTGGTCGTCAGCTGACTGACAATCCGAAAGAGGTGGCCAGGATGCTGAAAAAAGATGGCAAGGATTCCGATATCCGGATTGGCGATCTGCCGATTATCCGGGATTCTGAAATCCAGAACTTCTGTCTGCACGGCACTGTCGGGGCCGGTAAGTCGGAGGTTATCCGTCGTCTGGCCAACTACGCCCGTCAGCGCGGTGATATGGTGGTGATTTATGACCGTTCAGGGGAATTTGTTAAAAGTTACTATGATCCCTCCATCGATAAAATCCTGAATCCGCTGGATGCACGCTGTGCTGCCTGGGATTTGTGGAAGGAGTGCCTGACACAGCCAGATTTTGATAATACCGCAAATACTCTGATCCCGATGGGGACAAAAGAGGACCCGTTCTGGCAGGGTTCAGGACGTACCATTTTTGCGGAAGCGGCATACCTGATGCGTAATGACCCCAACCGCAGCTACAGCAAACTGGTGGACACACTGCTTTCCATCAAAATTGAAAAGCTGCGTACCTTCCTGCGTAATTCACCGGCGGCCAACCTGGTGGAAGAGAAAATTGAGAAAACGGCGATTTCCATCCGTGCTGTGCTGACCAACTACGTGAAAGCCATCCGTTACCTGCAGGGGATTGAGCATAACGGTGAGTCTTTTACCATCCGTGACTGGATGCGTGGTGTCCGGGAAGATCAGAAAAACGGCTGGCTGTTTATTTCGTCGAACGCCGACACCCATGCCTCCCTGAAGCCGGTGATCTCCATGTGGCTGTCCATTGCTATTCGTGGTCTGCTGGCAATGGGAGAAAACCGTAACCGTCGTGTGTGGTTTTTCTGTGACGAGTTACCCACGTTACACAAACTGCCGGACCTGGTGGAGATCCTGCCGGAAGCCCGTAAGTTCGGTGGCTGTTATGTGTTTGGTATCCAGTCCTATGCCCAGCTGGAAGATATCTACGGTGAGAAAGCGGCTGCCACGCTGTTTGACGTCATGAACACCCGTGCCTTTTTCCGTTCTCCCAGCCATAAGATTGCAGAGTTCGCTGCCGGTGAAATTGGTGAGAAAGAGCACCTGAAAGCCAGCGAGCAGTATTCCTACGGTGCTGATCCGGTACGTGACGGGGTATCGACCGGTAAGGATATGGAGCGTCAGACGCTGGTCAGTTATTCCGACATTCAGTCTCTGCCGGATCTGACCTGTTATGTCACCCTGCCCGGACCGTATCCGGCAGTAAAACTCTCCCTGAAATATCAGACACGACCGAAGGTCGCTCCGGAGTTTATTCCGCGTGACATCAACCCGGAAATGGAGAACCGTCTGAGTGCCGTACTTGCCGCAAGGGAAGCAGAAGGTCGTGAGATGGCCAGCCTCTTCGAACCGGATGTCCCGGAGGTTGTTTCCGGAGAAGACGTGACTCAGGCTGAACAGCCGCAACAGCCGGTGTCTCCTGCCATCAACGATAAGAAGTCAGATGCAGGTGTGAATGTTCCGGCAGGGGGGATCGAGCAGGAGCTGAAAATGAAACCGGAAGAAGAGATGGAACAGCAACTGCCACCCGGGATCAGTGAATCCGGTGAAGTGGTGGATATGGCCGTTTATGAGGCATGGCAACGGGAGCAGAATCCGGATATCCAGCAGAAGATGCAGCGTCGTGAAGAGGTGAACATCAATGTGCACCGGGAGCGCGGGGAGAATGTTGAGCCGGGAGATGATTTCTGATGAACAGGTCAGCTCCAGTCTTCAATTCTCAGACCGTCCACACGTTCAAATTCCCGGGTGTTATTAGTCACAATAATCAGTCCCCGACTGCGGGCATGACCTGCGATCATTTGATCAAATGGCCCGACAGGGCGTCCCTGACGGGCAAGTTCTGCTCTTATCTGGCCGCTGTGTGTGGCTGCGGCAGCGTCGTAATCCAGAACATCAATGCGGGAAACAAATCCCTCGATCACAGCGAGATTACGTTCAGGCATCTGGCTTTTTTCTGCACCATATATCAGCTCCATCAGGGTGACCGAACTGATACACATTCTCCCCTGGTTCAGGTTAAAACGCTCCCTGACGCTGGCGGGTTTGTTCTTCATCGTGAAAATGCAGATGTTGGTATCGAGCATAAACTTCAGCATCAGAATGACTCCCTTTCCTGCATGCCGGGCTGTTCCCTGTTATCCATAAAATCGGCGCTGACGTTGTGTCCGTCGAACCATTCGTCCCATGTCTCTCCGGCTGGCGTAATGATTCTGGTTCGTCCGACAGCAATCACTTCAACGCGTTTTACGTTTTCCGGCAATGCAACCGCTTTTGGCAGTCTGACCGCCTGGCTGCGGTTGCTGAAAAATACGGTGGTTTCCATTATTTGCCTCCTTATGTGGATATGTCTTGTGTATATCCATTGTGGGATTGATACCGGGATATGTCAAAGGGATATACGTTTATGATGAGTATCGCGCAGGTCAGATCGGCCGGAAGTGCCGGTAACTATTATACCGACAAGGATAATTACTATGTGCTGGGCAGCATGGGAGAACGCTGGGCCGGCAGGGGGGCTGAACAGCTGGGGCTGCAGGGCAGCGTCGATAAGGATGTTTTTACCCGTCTTCTGGAGGGGAAGCTGCCGGACGGAGCGGATTTAAGCCGCATGCAGGATGGCAGTAATAAGCATCGTCCCGGCTACGACCTGACCTTCTCCGCCCCCAAAAGTGTCTCCGTGATGGCCATGTTAGGCGGTGATAAACGTCTTATTGATGCACATAACCAGGCCGTGGATTTTGCTGTCCGTCAGGTGGAGGCGCTGGCTTCCACACGGGTTATGACGGACGGACAGTCAGAAACGGTGCTGACCGGTAATCTTGTGATGGCACTGTTTAACCACGACACCAGTCGCGATCAGGAACCACAGTTACACACGCATGCGGTGGTGGCTAATGTCACGCAGTATAACGGTGAGTGGAAGACACTGAGCAGTGACAAAGTGGGGAAAACGGGGTTCATTGAGAATGTGTACGCTAATCAGATTGCCTTTGGCAGGCTCTACCGGGAAAAACTGAAAGAGCAGGTTGAGGCGCTGGGCTATGAAACCGAAGTGGTGGGTAAGCACGGTATGTGGGAGATGCCGGGCGTACCGGTGGAGGCCTTTTCCGGACGCTCACAGGCTATCCGGGAGGCCGTCGGGGAAGATGCCTCGCTGAAATCCCGGGATGTGGCGGCACTGGATACGCGAAAATCCAAACAGCACGTCGATCCTGAAGTCAGAATGGCTGAATGGATGCAGACGCTGAAGGAAACCGGGTTCGACATCCGGGCATATCGTGACGCGGCGGATCAGCGTGCGGAGACCCGCACGCAGGCGCCCGGGGCTGTTTCACAGGAGGGGCCGGATGTGCAGCAGGCGGTGACACAGGCGATTGCCGGATTAAGTGAACGAAAAGTGCAGTTTACGTACACGGACGTGCTGGCCAGAACGGTCGGTATACTGCCGCCGGAAAATGGTGTGATTGAACGGGTACGCGCCGGTATCGATGAGGCCATCAGTCGTGAGCAGCTTATCCCCCTCGACCGTGAGAAGGGGCTGTTCACATCAGGAATTCATGTGCTCGATGAGCTGTCCGTCCGGGCACTCAGTCGTGACATCATGAAACAGAACCGGGTGACCGTACATCCGGAGAAAAGTGTCCCCCGGACGGCCGGTTACAGCGATGCGGTCAGTGTTCTGGCACAGGATCGCCCGTCGCTGGCCATTGTGTCCGGGCAGGGCGGTGCAGCCGGGCAGCGTGAGCGGGTGGCTGAACTGGTCATGATGGCCCGGGAGCAGGGGCGGGAAGTGCAGATTATCGCTGCTGACCGTCGCTCGCAGATGAACCTGAAGCAGGATGAACGGCTGTCCGGTGAGCTGATAACCGGACGTCGTCAGCTGCAGGAGGGCATGGCCTTCACGCCGGGCAATACTGTTATCGTTGACCAGGGCGAAAAACTCTCCCTGAAAGAGACGTTAACCCTGCTGGACGGTGCCGCACGTCATAACGTACAGGTCCTGATAACCGACAGCGGGCAGCGAACCGGTACAGGCAGTGCGCTGATGGCCATGAAGGATGCCGGGGTGAACACATATCGCTGGCAGGGGGGAGAACAGCGACCGGCCACCATCATCAGTGAACCGGACCGTAATGTCCGCTATGCCCGGCTGGCAGGAGATTTTGCTGCCAGCGTGAAAGCCGGAGAAGAGAGCGTGGCACAGGTCAGCGGGGTACGGGAACAGGCCATACTGACACAGGCCATTCGCAGTGAGCTGAAAACACAGGGCGTGCTCGGACGCCCGGAGGTAACCATGACCGCCCTGTCGCCGGTCTGGCTGGACAGCCGGAGCCGTTATCTGCGGGATATGTACCGTCCGGGGATGGTGATGGAGCAGTGGAACCCGGAGACACGCAGTCATGACCGCTATGTTATCGACCGGGTGACGGCGCAGAGTAACAGCCTGACCCTGCGGGATGCGCAGGGTGAAACGCAGGTGGTGCGTATTTCCTCCCTGGACAGCAGCTGGTCGCTGTTCCGGCCGGAAAAAATGCCGGTGGCAGACGGCGAGCGACTGAGGGTGACAGGGAAAATTCCCGGACTCCGCGTCTCCGGCGGTGACCGCCTGCAGGTGGCATCCGTCAGTGAAGATGCGATGACGGTTGTTGTGCCGGGGCGGGCTGAACCGGCCTCCCTGCCTGTGAGCGATTCACCATTCATGGCACTGAAGCTGGAGAACGGCTGGGTGGAAACGCCCGGGCATTCCGTCAGTGACAGTGCGAAGGTTTTTGCCTCCGTCACACAGATGGCAATGGACAACGCCACCCTGAACGGTCTGGCCCGCAGCGGTCGTGATGTCCGGCTGTATTCCTCGCTGGATGAAACCCGTACTGCGGAAAAACTTGCCCGCCATCCCTCCTTTACGGTGGTTTCTGAGCAGATAAAGGCGCGTGCCGGTGAGACATTGCTGGAAACCGCTATCAGTCTGCAGAAAACCGGGCTTCACACGCCGGCACAGCAGGCTATTCATCTGGCGCTTCCTGTGGTGGAAAGTAAAAACCTGGCCTTCAGCATGGTGGACCTGCTGACAGAGGCGAAGTCGTTTGCTGCAGAAGGAACCAGTTTTACTGAACTGGGAGGGGAAATCAATGCGCAGATAAAACGCGGTGATTTACTGTATGTGGATGTGGCAAAAGGCTATGGCACAGGCCTGCTGGTTTCCCGTGCGTCGTATGAGACAGAAAAGAGCATTCTTCGCCATATTCTCGAAGGTAAGGAGGCGGTCACGCCACTGATGGAGAGAGTACCTGGCGAACTCATGGAGAAACTGACATCAGGACAGCGTGCCGCTACCCGCATGATACTGGAAACGTCCGACCGTTTCACGGTGGTGCAGGGCTATGCCGGTGTGGGTAAGACCACACAGTTCCGGGCGGTGATGTCAGCCGTGAACATGCTGCCGGAGAGTGAACGTCCCCGTGTCGTGGGGCTGGGGCCCACGCACCGTGCGGTCGGTGAGATGCGCAGCGCCGGCGTGGATGCACAGACGCTGGCGTCCTTTCTGCATGACACGCAGCTGCTGCAGCGCAGCGGAGAAACGCCGAATTTCAGCAACACGCTGTTCCTGCTCGATGAGAGCTCTATGGTGGGCAATACCGACATGGCACGGGCATACGCCCTGATTGCGGCCGGTGGCGGTCGTGCCGTGGCCAGTGGTGACACGGACCAGTTGCAGGCCATCGCGCCCGGTCAGCCTTTCCGTCTCCAGCAGACGCGCAGTGCTGCCGATGTGGCCATCATGAAGGAGATTGTGCGCCAGACGCCGGAGCTGCGGGAGGCGGTATACAGCCTGATTAACCGGGATGTGGAAAGGGCACTGTCCGGGCTTGAGAGTGTGAAACCGTCTCAGGTGCCACGTCAGGAGGGCGCATGGGTACCGGAGCACTCCGTGACGGAGTTCAGTCACAGCCAGGAAGCGAAACTGGCAGAAGCGCAGCAGAAGGCGATGCTGAAAGGTGAGGCTTTTCCGGATATTCCCATGACACTGTATGAAGCCATTGTCCGCGATTATACCGGCAGGACGCCGGAAGCACGGGAGCAGACGCTGATTGTCACGCATCTGAATGAGGACCGGCGCGTACTGAACAGCATGATTCATGATGCACGGGAAAAGGCCGGTGAGCTGGGAAAAGAGCAGGTCATGGTGCCTGTCCTGAACACAGCGAATATACGCGACGGGGAGTTGCGTCGTCTCTCCACCTGGGAGACACATCGGGACGCACTTGCCTTGGTGGATAATGTGTATCACCGGATTGCCGGTATCAGCAAGGATGACGGGCTGATAACCCTGCAGGATGCGGAAGGTAACACGCGGCTGATTTCGCCCCGGGAGGCGGTGGCTGAAGGCGTCACACTGTACACTCCGGACACCATCCGGGTGGGAACCGGTGACCGGATGCGCTTCACGAAGAGTGACCGGGAGCGCGGTTATGTGGCCAACAGCGTCTGGACGGTGACAGCGGTTTCCGGTGACAGTGTCACGCTGTCGGACGGACAGCAGACCCGTGTGATTCGCCCCGGTCAGGAGCGGGCAGAGCAACATATTGGCCTGGCCTATGCCATCACCGCCCACGGTGCGCAGGGGGCAAGTGAAACCTTTGCCATTGCGCTTGAAGGCACGGAAGGTAACCGGAAACAGATGGCCGGCTTTGAGTCAGCCTACGTGGCCCTGTCGCGTATGAAGCAGCATGTGCAGGTGTACACTGATGACCGTCAGGGCTGGACGGATGCCATCAACAATGCCGTACAGAAAGGGACTGCCCACGATGTGCTGGAGCCGAAAGCTGACCGGGAGGTCATGAATGCAGAGCGGTTGTTCAGTACGGCACGGGAACTGCGGGACGTGGCGGCAGGGCGTGCCGTTCTTCGTCAGGCGGGGCTTGCCGGGGGAGACAGTCCTGCACGGTTTATTGCACCGGGGCGCAAATATCCGCAACCGTATGTGGCACTGCCGGCTTTTGACCGTAACGGCAAGTCAGCAGGTATCTGGCTGAACCCGCTGACCACGGATGACGGAAACGGGCTGCGGGGATTCAGCGGTGAAGGTCGGGTAAAAGGCAGCGGGGATGCGCAGTTCGTGGCCCTGCAGGGCAGCCGTAACGGAGAAAGCCTGCTGGCTGATAACATGCAGGATGGCGTCCGGATTGCCCGTGATAATCCTGACAGCGGTGTGGTGGTGAGAATCGCCGGTGAAGGCCGTCCGTGGAATCCCGGTGCCATCACCGGTGGCCGCGTGTGGGGGGATATCCCGGACAACAGCGTCCAGCCGGGGGCCGGAAATGGTGAACCGGTTACAGCTGAAGTGCTGGCACAGCGGCAGGCTGAAGAGGCCATCCGCCGTGAAACGGAACGTCGCGCAGATGAAATTGTCCGTAAAATGGCAGAGAACAAACCTGACCTGCCGGATGGCAGAACAGAGCAGGCTGTCAGGGAGATTGCCGGGCAGGAGCGTGACCGGGCTGCCATAACTGAACGGGAAGCCGCGCTGCCGGAGAGTGTACTGCGTGAACCACAACGGGTGCGGGAAGCGGTCCGGGAGGTTGCCCGGGAAAATCTGCTGCAGGAGCGTCTGCAGCAGATGGAGCGGGATATGGTTCGTGACCTGCAGAAAGAGAAAACCCTGGGCGGAGACTGATACAGGAAGACAAACACTGATGACAACGGATAACACGAACACGACACGTAACGATTCACTGGCTGCCCGGACCGATACCTGGTTGCAGTCGTTTCTGGTCTGGTCACCCGGACAGCGGGATATCATCAAAACGGTGGCACTGGTGCTGATGGTTCTGGACCATGCAAACCGCATTCTGCATCTGGACCAGTCGTGGATGTTTCTGGTCGGGCGTGGGGCCTTTCCGCTGTTTGCCCTGGTGTGGGGGCTGAATCTGTCCCGTCATGCGCATATCCGGCAACCGGCCATTAACCGGCTGTGGGGATGGGGGATTATTGCCCAGTTCGCATATTATCTGGCAGGCTTTCCCTGGTATGAGGGGAATATCCTGTTTGCCTTTGCAGTTGCGGCACAGGTGCTGACATGGTGTGAAACGCGCACCTGGTGGCGTTCCGCAGAGACCATGTTGCTTCTGGCAATGTGGTTGCCTTTCTCCGGCACCAGTTACGGCATTGCCGGGCTGCTGATGCTGGCAGTCAGCCACAGGCTGTACCGGGCGGAAGACAGAATGGAACGTCTGGCGCTGGTCGCCTGCCTGCTGGCTGTTATTCCGGCGCTTAACCTTGCCACCAGTGATGCAGCGGCGGTGGCCGGCCTTGTGATGACGGTGCTGACTGTTGGTCTGGTGTCCTGTACAGGGAAATCACTACCCCGTTTCTGGTACGGGGATTTTTTCCCGACGTTCTATGCCTGTCATCTTACTGTGCTGGGCGTTCTGGCTGTGTGACTGGTATGATGCTGGCGCTGATTCTGCTTATTAATAAACAACATAACACAGGATATTTATGAAAATTACGGATCACAAACTCCCTGAAGGTATTGCCCTGACATTTCGTGTCCCGGAAGGAAATATAAAACATCCTTTGATTCTCTTATGCCATGGATTTTGCGGTATCCGGAATGTTCTGCTGCCTTCCTTTGCGAATGCGTTTACAGAAGCCGGGTTTGCAACGATTACTTTTGATTATCGTGGATTCGGTGAGAGTGAAGGGGAACGAGGTCGTCTGGTTCCGGCAATGCAGACCGAAGATATTATTTCAGTTATCAATTGGGCAGAAAAGCAGGTATGTATTGATAATCAGCGTATAGGATTATGGGGAACATCGCTGGGTGGGTGTCATGTATTCAATGCAGCTGCGCAGGATAAAAGAGTGAAAAGTATTGTCAGCCAGCTGGCTTTTGCTGACGGTGAGGTTCTGGTTACCGGAGAAATGAATGAACTGGAGAAAGCTTCTTTTCTGTCCACGCTGAATAAAATGGCAGAAAAGAAGAAAAATACCGGGAAAGAGATGTTTGTGGGGGTTACCCGGGTACTGAGTGATAATGAATCAAAGGTATTCTTCGAGAAGGTAAAAGGTCAGTATCCTGAAATGGATATAAAAATACCTTTCCTTACGGTTATGGAGACGTTGCAATATAAACCGGCAGAGAGCGCAGCCAAAGTACAGTGCCCAGTTTTGGTTGTTATTGCCGGCCAGGATAGTGTTAATCCACCAGAACAGGGAAGAGCCTTATATGATGCTGTTGCTTCTGGTACTAAGGAATTATACGAGGAAGCTGACGCATGCCATTATGATATTTATAAAGGCGCGTTTTTTGAACGTGTGGCGGCAGTACAGACGCAATGGTTTAAAAAACATCTTTAATTGTCGGTATTAATATGTCAGAGGTCGTTGAGGTCAGCTTAATATCATAGTGAGTAGTTTCAACGACCTGGAGGACATATTTTCACAAAGGTCAGGGCAATCATGACAGAGCAGAAACGACCGGTACTGACACTGAAACGGAAAACGGAAGGGGAAACACCGACCCGGAGCCGGAAAACCATCATCAATGTCACCACGCCACCAAAATGGAAGGTGAAAAAGCAGAAACTGGCGGAGAAGGCTGCCCGGGAAGCAGAGCTGGCGGCGAAGAAAGCACAGGCCAGACAGGCGCTGTCCATTTATCTGACGCTGCCCTCGCTGGATGAGGCGGTGAACACTCTGAAACCTTGGTGGCCGGGATTGTTTGACGGTAACACGCCCCGGCTTCTGGCCTGCGGTATCCGGGACGTGTTACTGGAAGACGTGGCGCAGCGGAATATCCCGCTCTCGCATAAAAAACTGCGCAGGGCGCTGAAGGCCATCACCCGTTCAGAAAGCTATCTGTGTGCCATGAAAGCCGGTGCCTGCCGGTATGACACGGAAGGGTATGTGACGGAGCATATTTCTCAGGAGGAGGAAGCGTATGCGGCAGGGCGTTTGGAGAAAATTCGCCGCCAGAACCGGACAAAGGCAGAACTTCAGGCCGTGCTTGATG
>ENA-ORML01002471-ORML01002471.1-human-gut-metagenome-genome-assembly--contig:-NODE-2471-length-12145-cov-12.106452_pt1 | contig 12145 bp, 8 predicted proteins | sample MGYA00242103_ERZ508995 | MGnify/ENA primary metagenome ERZ508995 (study PRJEB26280, sample SAMEA2338702) | human gut metagenome | biome: human gut; feature: human-associated habitat; material: faeces...
CCCTCTGGAAGAACCGGAAGAGGAGCCCGGGCAGACGGTGACGCTCACTCAGAATTTTTATCCACACCCAGCACCCACCACCCAGCACTTAAAAGGGAATTGTTTCCATGAGCTCCATATGCTACACTGAAGGTAGAAAGCGCCGGCGTGTCAGGAAGTGTTTTCTTTTTGAATAACGGCGCGGGAACAGGCAAAAACTATAAAAAGCCGTAAGATTTCCGTACAGGAGATCAGGGAGGAGGCACTATGCTGAAAAATCACGTGGAGCAGGAAAAACCTCAGGAAGAGGAATTGCTCAGACGGCTGGAGGATGCGAGAAACCACCTGTTTGCCCTGCAGATGCAGATTAAGGAGCGGGCCCTTCCGGTGCTGGTCCTGATGGAGGGCTGGGGAGCCGCCGGAAAAGGAAGTACGATCGGTAAAATCATCCGGAATATTGATCCCCGTTTCTTTAAGGTGGCGACCATGTCCGCGCCTACGGAAGAAGAATTGAGGAAGCCCTTTTTATACCGCTATTTTGCCCGTCTGCCCGAAGCGGGAAAATTCACATTTCTGGATTCCGGATGGATGGAGGAAATTACCGGCGATGTGCTCCGGGGAAAGCTGGACGAAAAAGGCTATGCATCCCGGATTGACAGTGTGAAGCGTTTCGAAAGGCAGCTTACGGATAATGGATATCTGGTAATGAAATTCTTTTTTAATATAGAAGAAAAGGAACAGAAAAAACGTCTGGACGGCCTTTTGTCAAACGAGGATACCCGCTGGCGGGTGAGTGAATCCGATCGCTGGCAGAGTAAGCATTATGATAAATGCCTGAAGGTTTTTGACCAGTATCTGAATGATACCAACGCATCAACCGCGCCCTGGTATATTGTGGATGCCCATTCACGTAAATGGGCGCAGCTGCAGGTTTTGGAGACCCTTTGCCAGGGAATCGAGGTGGCCCTTCAGAACAAGAGCCTGGCGGTTCCCCTGCTGCAGAATACCTTCCCTCTGGAGAAGATGCCAAGGCTTGATGAAATCCCTCTGGATAAAACCATGGAGGAGGCGGAATACCAGGAGGAACTGGATAAGCTTCAGAAAAGGCTGGGTGAGCTTCACAACAGGCTTTACCGTAAAAGAGTTCCTCTGATTATTGCCTATGAAGGCTGGGATGCCGCAGGAAAAGGGGGAAATATCAAGAGGATTACCGGAGCGCTGGATCCCAGGGGTTTTGAAGTCCACCCCATCGCCAGCCCGGAGCCCCATGAAAAGGCCCGGCATTATCTCTGGCGTTTCTGGACAAGGCTGCCTAAAACCGGCCATATAGCCATTTTTGACCGCACATGGTACGGAAGGGTTATGGTGGAACGGATTGAGGGCTTCTGCAGTACCAACGACTGGCAGAGAGCCTATAATGAAATAAACGAATTCGAAAAGGAGCTGGTGGACTGGGGCGCTGTGGTTATCAAATTCTGGGTTCATATTGATAAGGAAACACAGCTGGAACGCTTTAACGAAAGACAGAACACACCGGAAAAACAATGGAAGATCACCGATGAAGACTGGAGAAACCGGGAAAAATGGGATGCCTATGAAGCGGCCGTGAATGAAATGATACAGAAAACCAGCACGACCTATGCGCCGTGGCATATCCTGGAATCCGTGGATAAAAAATATGCGAGAATCAAGGCCCTGAAGATTGTTATCAAAGAACTGGAAAAGGTTCTGGGCGAATAAAAGGAACCGCAGTTCAGGTTTACCTCCTGAACTGCGGTTCTTCTGATAATTTCTTAATGGAAGAAGAATATTCCGACGGCGTCATCCCCGTCACCTTCTTAAACTGCCTGGAAAAATAATGAACCGAAGTATAGCCCATGGTATCCGCAATCTGGGTAAAATTCAGGCTCTGGTTCCGTATGAGCTGCTTCGCCGCATCGATTTTCATATGGGAGAAATAATCGATGATGCCGCAGCCGTTACGCTCACGGAAAAGCTTCTGCAGCTGAGAGCGTCCCACCAGGTTGTCCTTGCAGATCTGTTCAATCGTGATCTGGGTATAAAGATTCTGATCCAGATAATTCATAATGCGTTCGTATAAATCCCCGTCGGATTTCTGCTTCAGGGTGGACGGCTGTTTCTTTTCCTGCCGGGATGCGGTATGCCGCCGGATAAGCTGTATCAGAAGCTGTTCCAGATGCAACTGTATCATTTGGCTGCAGCCGAAGGGCGGATTTTCCGCAAGCTCCATTTTTTTCAGGTAAGGATCATCCAGAGGGCAGGAAAACAGCTGCCGCGCTTCCATGATTATCTGTGCGATCAGGCTCCGTTCCGCCTCCCCGATGGTGAGAATCCGATCCTTAAAAAAATCCATGGAAGGAGAGGTACATTCAAAGGAAATGACCACCACATTTGGCGCAACCCTTCCATTGGAACGGACGGTGTGGAATTCATTAGGCTTATGGAAGATAATTTCATCCTTTTTCAGGGAAAGGCTCCGGCTTCCTGCCACCACATCCACTTCCCCCTTGTCCACACACAGAAATTCCCAGAAATTATGCGCTTCCCCCGGAAAGGAAAAGTCATTCATATATTCAAAATAATGAACGGTAAACAATTTGCTGATCAGAAGAGATTGATGTAAGGTTACGGATTCGTAGTTATCAACGATTTTTGACTCCATTTGTATCATCCTCCACTTCCGGGACGGGAATAAAAAAGAACTTTTCCCTTTGTGCATTTCCTACATCCCGGCTTTATCATCTGATATATATAGTAACAAATTTTGTGCAGTAAAGCACCTTTTTTCTTTCGTTTTTTTAATTGATTTTATTATTGTGCAAAGATTTGGATGTATTGTGCAAAAACCAGAAGTAAAATTGTGCATTACGACTTTTCCTGAAATGAATTATGCGAAATCTTAAGGAATACATAATAGAAAAAAACGACAGGCAAACAAATATTTGTTAAAATAGACGGTAAACGCCATGATTAGATAAAAAACCGAAATTATTGTGTAAATAAATTTTGTACAATAGTGTTATAATGAAACTGCAAAACGGGGACGGCCGCAGTAGATACGGCCGGTATTAATAAAAGTGAGGTAGGAAAATGGATAAATTGGATATGGATTTAGTGAAAAAAAACATTGCTCCCAGGTTCCGTCTGGAGGGAACGCTGACGGAGGCGGTTCCTTATGGAAGCGGTCATATCAATGATACCGTACGTCTGACCTGTGAACTGGAAAACGGGAAAACCAGACGCTATATCCTGCAGCGCATGAATGACGATATTTTTAAGAACCCCAAGGGCCTGATGGAAAATATTATGAATGTCACCTCCTTTCTCAGGAACAAAATCATCCAGAACGGAGGGGATCCTGACAGGGAGACTCTGAATGTTATCCGTACTGTGGACGGGGACAATTATCTCGTGGATGAAGACGGAGACTTCTGGAGGATGTATATTTTTATTGAAGACGCCACCTGCTTTGATATCGTGGAAAAACCCGAAGACTTCTATAACAGCGCACTTTCCTTCGGCAATTTCCAGAAGCTTCTGGCAGATTATCCTGCGTCAACACTGCATGAAACGATACCGAATTTCCACAATACCGTGAGCCGTTTTGAAGATTTCAGAAAGGCCGTGGAGGAAGATACCTATAAAAGGGCTGCCGGAGTACAGAAAGAGCTCCGGTTTGTCATGGACCGGGAGCCGGAAACCCATGTTATCTGCGATGCCCTTGCCAAACACAGGATTCCTCTTCGTGTTACCCATAACGATACCAAGCTGAATAACATTATGATAGATAATAAGACCGGAAAAGGACTCTGCGTGATTGATTTGGATACCGTAATGCCGGGTTCCGCCCTTTACGACTACGGCGATTCCATCCGTTTCGGCGCCAGTACGGGAGCGGAGGATGAGAAAGACCTGGATAAGATCAGCTGTGATCTGAAGCTGTTTGAAATATACACAAAAGGCTATGTGGAAGGCTGCGGAGGCAGTCTGACCGAAGAAGAAATACGCATGCTTCCCATGGGAGCCAAACTGATGACCCTGGAATGCGGCATGCGCTTCCTCGCCGATTACCTGCAGGGTGACGTTTACTTCAAAATCCACCGCCCCGAACACAACCTGGACCGCGCCCGCACCCAGTTCAAGCTGGTAGCGGATATGGAAAGCAAATGGGACGAAATGATGAGCATCGCTGAAAAGTATTTATAAAAAGACCTATCCATACAGCCTGAAAAATAAAAGAATGCCGGCCCGGATTGCTGCTGCCAATCCGGACCGGCATTTTATAGATATAAAGACGGCCCGCAGACCCATCATCTGTTTAACACTGTTCACACCGGCAGATCCGGGCACTCTTCACACGCCGCTCTTCCATCTCCATTACAGAGACCTGCCATTCATGGAAGCGGAAAGAATCCCCCTTTTCCGGAAGCTTCTGAAGCTCATTCATGATCCATCCGTTTACCGTAACCGCTTCTGTTTCCTCATCATAACCCAGCAGCTCCAAAAGCTTATCCACATTTGCGTTCCCCAAAACAAGAAATTCATCATCAGAAAGCTTTTCTACAGACCGGATAATTTCATCATGCTCATCCCAGATTTCACCCACCAGCTCCTCCAAAATATCCTCCAGAGTAACAATACCCACAGTCCCCCCGAATTCATCAATAACCACAGCAATATGATGATTCGAAGCCTGAAGCTCCTGCAGCAGCTGACTGATTTTTTTATGCCGTGTAATAAAAAGGGCCGGACGTATCACATCCTTTATTCCCCTACCCGTCCCATAAATTTTATTATAAAAATCCTTATGATAAAGAATACCAACTATATTATCAATACTATCCTGATACACCGGAAGCCTGGAATACCCCGTCTCCGTAAATACCGAAGCAATTTCCTCCGCCCCGGCACAAACATTCACTCCAACAACATCAATTCTGGGCGTAAGGATATCCGCAGCCTTTAACTCATTAAATTCAAGAGCATTACGCAGCAAATCCCCCTCCTGCTCATCAATCCCCCCATCCTGCCGGGCCTCCTCCACAATCGTAATAAGCTCCTCCTCCGTAATCCCCTGACTGGCAGAAGAATGGAAAAACCTCGACAGAACCTTCTTCCACTGCTTAAACAGAAAATTAAGAGGAGTAAGCAATACCGCCATAAAATTCAGAATAGGAGCAGAAAACATAGAAAACTTCTCCGGAGACTCCTTAGCAATACTCTTAGGAGAAACCTCCCCGAAAACAAGAACAATAACAGTAGTGACCGCCGTAGAAACACTCGCCCCCGCATCTTCCCCCAAAAGCCGCACAAACAAAAGAGTAGACAAAGAAGCACAGGCAATATTCACAATATTATTCCCAATCAGAATAGTAGACAACAACCTGTCATAATCCTCCGACAGCTTCAAAACCAAAGCCGCCCTCTTATTCCCCTTATCCGCCATATTTTTAATCCGAATCCGGTTCAAAGAAGAAAAAGCCGTCTCCGTCGCCGAAAAATAAGCAGACATAATAATACACAACAAAATAATAATCAAAGTAACGTTCATCCGTAAAAATCCTTCCTGTTTCAATCCCACTATAGTTCCCCGAAATTTTATTAAAAAATCATTCCAGCAAAACAACTATAAAAGACCGAAACCGACATGGATTCCCACCACCGTCATCTGATTCTTCCATAATAAAAAACTCACCCTTTCCTATCATTTTATAAATTATAATATCAAACGCCAAGTTTAGTATCAATATTCCAACCTACAATTTAGCAACACTTTAACACATAACCTTCCTGTTCAAGAGATTCCTGTGAGCCGATGATGCCTGTCCCTGCCCTTCCTTTGCGGGGCGGCGGCCTTGCAAGGATTCCAGTAAAGGCCGTCATAAGCACGCCGGTCCTTACGCTGCGTCTTTTGCAGCGTTAGTACCGCTGCGTACTTATCCGAGCGATAAGCAAAAACGACTAAAAGTCGTTTGCCTGCACAGGAACCTTGCAAGGCCGCCGCCCCGCAAAGGAAGGGCAGGGACAGGCATCATCGGCGCACAGGAATCTCTTGAACCCACGACCAATACTTTTAAACAAGCAACAATTTAAGATTGATTCCTTTTTCTCTTTCCTCTATAATAAAGTATCAGCACCCAACATGAAAAGTTTTATTGTTTCATTAATTATAGAAGGAGGAATCACATGGTAACATTACTGGAAGGCGGTGCCTATCTTTTAAACGGCACGGAAATCATCCCTGACAACCAGGAAGCTGCGGCGGCTGTCGCTGCAAAAACCGGAAAACAGATGAATAAGGAAGAGGCGTCTAAGGAAACAATCAGTTATGGAATATTGAAAAGCCATAATACATCCGGAAACATGGACAGCCTTAAAATTAAATTTGATAAGCTCACATCTCATGATATTACTTTTGTCGGCATTATTCAGACCGCGAGGGCTTCAGGCCTGACCAAATTCCCCATTCCCTATGTCCTTACCAACTGCCACAACTCCCTTTGCGCGGTAGGCGGAACCATCAATGAAGACGATCATTTATTCGGCCTCACCTGTGCAAAGAAATACGGCGGCGTCTACGTACCCCCTCATCAGGCGGTTATCCACCAGTTTGCCAGAGAAATGCTGGCAGGCGGCGGTAAGATGATACTCGGTTCCGACTCCCACACCCGTTACGGCGCTCTGGGAACCATGGCTATGGGCGAGGGCGGACCGGAGCTGGTGAAGCAGCTTCTGAATCAGACCTATGATATCAAAATGCCCGGTGTGATTGGCGTATACCTCACAGGAGAACCTGTGAAGGGCGTAGGTCCCCAGGACGTTGCCCTCGCTATTATCGGAGCCGTATTTAAGAACGGATATGTAAAAAATAAAGTGATGGAATTTGTAGGCCCCGGCGTGGAACGCCTGAGCGCGGATTTCCGTATCGGAATTGATGTTATGACTACGGAAACCACCTGCCTTTCCTCCATCTGGAAAACGGATAAGGAAATTGAAGAATTTTATGAAATCCACGGCAGGAAGGATGAATACAAAGAACTGGCTCCCGGAGAAATTGCATACTATGACGGCATGATCTGTGTTGACCTTTCCGCAGTAAGGCCGATGATTGCAATGCCTTTCCATCCCAGCAATACCTATACCATTCAGGAAGTGAATGAAAACCTGGAGGATATTCTCGATGAAGTGGAGAAGCGCGCGGCGGTAAGCCTTGACGGCGCTGTGGAATATTCCCTTCGGGATAAAGTAAGAAATGGTAAATTCTGTGTGGATCAGGGGATTATTGCAGGCTGTGCAGGAGGCGGTTTTGAAAACATCTGTGCGGCAGCCGATATCCTGAAAGGACAGTATATCGGTGCAGATGAATTCACCTTAAGCGTATATCCGGCTTCCATGCCTGTTTATATGGAACTGATTAAAAACGGCAGTGCGGCCACCATCCTGGAGACCGGCGCTGTCATGAAGACCGCTTTCTGCGGACCCTGCTTCGGAGCGGGAGACACGCCTGCCAACAACGGCTTCAGTATCCGCCATTCCACAAGAAACTTCCCCAACAGGGAAGGAAGCAAGCTGCAGAACGGCCAGATCGCATCCGTCGCACTCATGGATGCCCGTTCCATCGCAGCCACAGCCGCAAACAAAGGTGTCCTCACACCCGCTACCGAATTCGACGGGACCTTTGGTAAATATAAATACCACTTTGATTCCAAAATCTATGAGAATCGTGTATTTGATTCCAAGGGCGTGGCAGATCCGGATGTGGAAATCCATTTCGGGCCCAATATCAAGGATTGGCCGGCGATGTGCAGCCTTCCTGAAAACATGGTGCTTCAGGTGGTTTCCGAAATCCATGATCCGGTCACAACCACGGACGAGCTGATTCCTTCCGGTGAAACCTCCTCCTACCGTTCCAACCCTCTGGGCCTTGCGGAATTCACCTTATCCAGAAAGGATCCCGCTTACGTAGGAAGGGCAAAAGAAATCCAGAAGGCGCAGACCGCAGTGATGGAAGGAAAATGCCCTGTAGAAGAAAAACCGGAGCTCGCTCCTGTAATGGGAACAATCCGCAAACAGTACCCGGATGTGGGAGAAGGAAACATAGGCTTTGGCTCCACTATTTTTGCCGTAAAACCCGGAGATGGCTCCGCCAGGGAACAGGCGGCGAGCTGCCAGAAGGTATTGGGCGGCTGGGCGAACATCGCCAACGAATATGCGACCAAGAGATATCGTTCCAACCTGATTAACTGGGGAATGCTTCCTTTCCTTATTGAAGAAGGGGAACTGCCTTTCACTAACCTGGATTACCTGTTTATTCCCGGAATTCGTAAAGCCGTGGAAGAAGAACAGGGCACCATTACCGCATATGTGGTGAAGGAAGACGGGCTGAAGTCCTTTACCCTCACATTAGGAGATTTAACAAAGGAAGAGCGCCGGATTATTCTGGAAGGCTGCCTCATAAACTACAACAGAGTATAAAAAAGCAAACGGGCCGTATTCCTGAAAAGGATGCGGCTCTTTTTGCGCAAAAAGATACCTGGCAGAACGCGTCATCCTTTGTTCCGTCACCTGCTTTCGAATAATTTTATTTTTACAACATAAAATATAGTAACGTAAATTTTTGCAGGAAAGGGAGAGATGCCCATGGACAGAAATTCCTTATTACCGAAAGCGCGGCCTGCTTCCAGAAGGCCGCTGCAGGGCGCATTCAGAAGTACCGCAGGCCGTCAGCGATTATTGGACCTATGTGCGGTGCTTTTATTTTTGCTGCTTCTTCCCTATGCCTGCAGCCTGCTTTTCGGAAAAGGCGATGTGGGAGAAGAAACTCTGGCGGTACCCCGGGACGAAAGCAGTATCATGGTAGCCTGCGATACCGGCATCGGAGTGAGCAGGCTGCCCCTGGAAACCTATGTGGAAGGTGCTCTCGCCGCAAGCATTCCTGCGGACTGTGAAGAGGAAACACTTAAAGCCCAGGCCATAATTCTCCGCACCCTATGCATGAGAGCCTATGAAAACAGACAATCCATAGATGATAACACCGTCTATGCCAGGGATATCGGCCAGGAATATCTGGATATGCGTAGCAGGGAAGCCCTCTGGGAAGACAGCTATGAAGAAAAACAGGCCAAAATAGCTTCTGCGGCGGCACAGACAAAAGGCATGTATATGACCTGGAAAGGCCAGATTATTGAACCCGCCTATTTCTGGCTCAGCGCCGGCAAAACAAGAAACGGAAAAGAAGTTTTCGGTGAAGGCTATGACTACCTGACCAGCGTGGACTGCAGCCATGATATAGAAGCGTCCGGCTACAGCAGCACAGTCACCCTCAAAGAGAAAGATTTCTGGGCGGCCATGGGTGTTGACGGTTCCGAAAAAATAACTTTGACCAGGGACAGCGCCGGTTACGTGCTGTGGGTGGAAGCGGCCGGTATACATATGTCGGGAGAAAAATTCCGCAGCCTTTTTTCCCTCCAGTCCGCCTGCTTTACCATAAGTGAAAACGGAGGAAACGTGACGCTCGAAAGCAAGGGAGTAGGCCACGGGCTGGGTTTCTGCCAGTTTGAAGCCAACAGAAGGGCGGTACAGGGAGAAGATTTTCTGGCTCTGCTGCATGTTTTTTTTGAAGGCGTGGAAATTCAAAAAACTGAATAAAGGAAGGGAAAACGGAAAGACTAAGCTTGAAGGATTTCAACTGATAATTGGCATCTGCCAAAATGAATAGGAAAGAGAAGGAATGCCCTATGAGAAGAAGAAGGAGATCAAGCTTTAGAAAAGAAAAAGCGATCATGCTGGTGTCCAGCTGCCTCGTTCTGACGGCGCTGACCGCAACCGGTTTGTATGTAAGAAACAAAAGTCAGGATAAGGAAGACGGATACGTGGTGGATTTCACCGCTTTGGAAGAATCCAATAAACAAAAAGCAGGCGAAGCGCAGGCGGACGGAAGCACAGGAGACGGCCAGTATGCAGATACCGGCGAACTGGACTACGATCCCAGCTTCCAGGAAGCGAATTCCGGAAATGTGGACAACCCCGGAATGAATATGCTGGGAAGCACAGCAGGCCAGGCTTCATTGGAAAATGGCCAGGCAGGTGAAGGCCTCGCCGACGCAGGCCTGACATCCAAAGAAGAAGATCTGGCAGCCGCTGATCCTGCCGAAGAAGAAGCCCTGGAAGCCAATGCGGCTGAGGTCATCGCCAAAACAGACGATTCCACCGATACCGCAAAACGCGATGAAGACGCCATGAACACAACCCCTGCCCTGGACTTTACGGACAACGATACCCTTGTATGGCCCATCGTGGGAAATGTCCTGGTAAACTACAGCATGGACAAGACCGTTTATTTCGCAACCCTTCAGCAATACAAATATAATCCCGCCATCATCATCGCCGCAACACAGGGTGAAGGCATTACTGCCGCAGCCGACGGACAGGTTACCTCCGTCTACGAAGATCCCGAAATCGGAATGGCAGTAGTAGTGAACCTGGGAGACGGATACGAACTCACCTACGGCCAGCTCACCGACCTTACCGTAGCAGAGGGAGACGTCGTAACAACCGGTGAAATTATAGGAAAGGTAGCGGAACCCACGAAATATTACAGTGTGGAAGGCTGCAATGTTTATTTCAAACTGACCAAGGACGGTCAACCCGTAAATCCGCTGAACAGGCTGAGCTGAAATGTGTAAAAAGCTTCTGATCACAAACGGACGCATTCTGACCATGGCAGGAAAAGTCCTGCCAAAAGGATGCGTACTCACAGAAAACGGCAGAATCACCGCAGTCGCAGACCAGATAGAAATACCGGAGGACAAAGATACCGAAATTATCGATGCCTCCGGATGCCTGGTCATGCCCGGCTTAATCGAAGCCCACTGCCACGTAGGAATCACCGAAGAAAAAAAAGGCATGGAAGGAGACGACTGCAATGAAAACGTATCCCCCGTCACCCCATGGCTGAGAGCCCTCGATGCCATAAACACCATGGACGCAGCCTTTGACGACGCCGTCCGCGCCGGAATCACCTCCATCATGGCAGGCCCCGGAAGCTCCAACGTAGTAGGCGGACAATTCGTTTTCCTCAAAACCAAAGGCCGCCGCATAGACGACTTAATCGTCAAAGAACCCGCCGCCATGAAAATAGCCTTCGGAGAAAACCCCAAAGTAAACTTCATGGACCAGCAAAAATCTCCCGTCACCCGGATGGCCATAGCCGGCTTGCTCCGCGAAGAACTCTTCAAAGCCAGAGAGTACCAAAAGAAAAAACAAGCCTGGCAAAAAAAGAATCAGGGAAAATCCCCATCATCCCCCGATTCCACCTTTGAACCCGATTTCCGCATGGAACCCTGGCTCCCCGTACTCGAAGGCAAAATCCCCCTCAAAGCCCACGTACACCGGGCCGACGACATCTTCACAGCCATAAGGATAGCCAAAGAATTCGGCCTCTCCATGACCCTCGACCACTGCAGCGAAGGCCACCTCATCGCCGAAGAACTCGCAAAAGAAGGATTTCCCGCCATAGTAGGCCCCGACCTCTCCAGCCGCAGCAAAATAGAAGTCCAGAACATGGCCTTCAAAACCGCCGCAGTCCTCCACCAGGCCGGAGTCCTGGTAGCCATCACCACAGACCACCCCGTCACCCTCATCCAATCCCTCCCCCTCTGCGCCGGCCTTGCCGTTAAATCCGGCCTCCCCATGGAAGAAGGCCTCCGCGCCATCACCTGCAACCCCGCCCGCATCTGCCGCGTCTACGACAGAGTAGGCAGCCTCGAACCCGGCAAAGATGCCGACATAGCCATCTTCACCGGCAACCCCATGGAAACCTTCACCAAAACCATGTGCACCATCATCAACGGCACCATAGCCTACCGCGACGAAAACTTTTAACCCCAAGCCCCTAACTCTCCAATCCCTAAAAAAGGACTTCAAATAAATCCCTCATCCCTCCCCTCCCTCATAATGAAGGACCTTTCCCTGTTATCCCCCATCCCTCCCAACAGGCCAAAGCTCCTTCATTATCCTCGTCTTTTTTTACCCCTTATACATACCCCCAGCCTCCCGCCTTGCACGCTTCCGAATTCTGTGCTGCTTCCTCCCGGCCCTCTTCCGCCTTCCGTCCCGCCGCAGGCCCTCTGTATGTACGGCGGCA
>ENA-ORML01002491-ORML01002491.1-human-gut-metagenome-genome-assembly--contig:-NODE-2491-length-12066-cov-9.797852_pt1 | contig 12066 bp, 10 predicted proteins | sample MGYA00242103_ERZ508995 | MGnify/ENA primary metagenome ERZ508995 (study PRJEB26280, sample SAMEA2338702) | human gut metagenome | biome: human gut; feature: human-associated habitat; material: faeces...
GGGCAGCCCGGCGGACAGCTGCGGCTGAATCACTGCGGGTAAATCGGGGGATTCGAGCGCATCCACCGCCGCCTGCAGCAGGGGAAGATCCGCCGTTTCCGCGCCGAAGGAGAGCGCGTCGCAGCCCAAGCCGGTCAGCAGATGTACGCCGCCTAAGGCGAAGTGCTCCGCGTCGCGGACAGACCACAGCGCGGGCAGCAGAATCACGGCATCCGCGCCGTTTTGCAGCGCCATTTTTGCGCGGACGGCAGGGGAGACAATCGCCGCGTCGCCGCGCTGCACGAAGCAGCCGGACATGACGGCGACGACCGCATCCGCGTGGGCGGCTTCCCGCGCCTGACGCAATTGGTGCGCGTGCCCCGAATGGAAGGGGTTATACTCGGCAATCACGCCGACAATGCGCATGGAAAAACTCCTTTTAATGAGCAATGAGGAATGAGCAATGAAAAGGTGCGTTCCTATTATAACAAAAAGAACAGAAACGTCAAGCGAACGCGCGAAATGACGTGGAATGATGCAATTTTGCCGCCGTTTTTGCCTTTACAGAACCGCCGAAAGATGGTATAATAGATTGGGTTCATCCCCAAACAAGACCATGAAAAGGAAGTAATTCATATGAAGCAGTTCATCGTGGAAACCTCCGCTCGTCACGTTCATGTCACCCAGCAGGATCTGGAAACCCTGTTCGGCAAGGGCTATGAGCTGACCGTCAAGAAGATGCTGTCCCAGCCCGGTCAGTATGCCAGCGCGGAGCGCGTGGACGTTGTCGGCCCGAAGAAGACCCTGACCGGCGTGAGCATCCTCGGCCCGGTTCGCAGCGCGACGCAGGTGGAGCTGTCCCTGACGGATGCGCGTTCCATCGGTGTGACCGCGCCTGTGCGTGAATCCGGCGACATCGCGGGTTCGGGCGCCTGCAAGCTGGTTGGCCCGGCGGGCGAAGTGGAACTGACCGAGGGCGTGATCGCCGCCAAGCGCCACATCCACATGACCCCCGCTGACGCTGAGGAATACGGCGTGAAGGACAAGGACGTTGTGTCCGTGAAGGTGGATACCGACGGCCGTTCCCTGATTTTCGGCGACGTGGTTGTCCGCGTGAGCGACAAGTACGCGCTGGCGATGCATATTGACACCGACGAGTCCAACGCGGCTGGCTGCGGCCGTGCGCAGATGGGCGAAATCGTTAAGTAATGCCAAATTTCATGCAGGGTTTTCCTCTGCTGGAACGTTATAATGTTCACAGAAGCGTCACAAAAGACGCGCTAAGGAGGAGAACCCTGCATGAAAAAACGGCTGATTTCCCTGATTTTAGCGGCGATTGTGCTGCTGTCCTGCGCTTTTGCGGAGGAATCACAGAGCGAAGAGTACCTGCTGCCCTACATTGACCTGTACGCCGTCCCGCTGGGCGATAATGCCATTTTCGAGATTCCGAACGAATGGGGCTACCAGATGTCGGATGCTGCGGACGTGCCGCCGATGACCTCCCTCCTGACCGACCAGAACCAAATGGTGATGGCGATGAAGCTGCCCGCCGACTGGGAGGCCACCGACGCGAGCGACGCGCTGGGCATCCAGTCGTTCATTGTTGAGGGAACGGCGCTGATGCTGGGGCTGACCACGCCGCAGAGCACCCGCCTGCAGGAAATGACCATCAACGACATGCCCGCCGTGCTGGTGGAGATGAACGGGCAGGGCTTCGATATCCTCTGGATTGGGGATTCGGGCGACCTGTACTTCTTCCTCTTCCCGAACGACGATGACGCGCTGGTGCAGCAGATGATTGCCGTCGCGCAGTCGCTGTGTGTGTTCCACCGGAAGGGGGAGCAGGTCAATCCCGCGTCGGATTTTGCGTACACGGCGGACGGCGGCGAGGTCACCATCACCGACTACATCGGCACAAGCGAACATGTGCTGATTCCGGACACCATCGACGGCTTGCCCGTGACGGCGCTGGGGCATCGGGCGTTCTACGAGAAGACGGTGACGACGGTTGTCGTGCCGGACAGCGTGACGGAAATCGGCGCGGCGTGTTTTTCCGGCGACAATTATCTGGTCAGCTTGAAATTACCCGACGGCTTGAAGAGACTGCCGCCCGCTTCGCTGGAAAGCTGTATGCGGCTGTACGATTTCGACCTGCCGCAGAGCTTGGAGAAGATTTACAGCAGCGTCTTTGAGTTCAACTACTACCTGACGCACTTGACGCTGCCGAGCAGTTTGACCGAAATCGAGCAGCTGAACTTCATCGGGCTGCATGGCTTGCAGTCGCTGACCCTCGCGGAGGACGATGCAGCGTTCAAGCTCGACGAGACGAACGGTCTGCTGATGACGGCGGACGGAACGAGATTGCTGCATTGCTTCTCCGACATTTCGCCGGCGGAAGAAATCATCCTCCCGGAGGGCGTCAAAATCGTTGACCCGTTCGCGTTCCATTATGATTACGACGTCGAGCGCATCGTTCTGCCCGAAGGCGTCGAAACGATCGGCGCGATGGCGTTCGCGATGTGCCCGAACCTGACGGAAATCGTCATTCCGGCAAGCGTGACGGACATCGGCGTGATGGACGGGCTGGACGGACGCACCGGCATCATTTCCTACAAGCGCAACGTCATTGTGACGCCGGAGGGCTGCCCTGCATGGAACTGGGCGGTCGAAACGGGCGCGACGGTAAAATCCCCCGAAGAAAATTAACGAAACATCTGGTTGATAGAAATAGAAGGAGTGTAACCATCCATGAAGGTTCTGATTGTCAACGCGGGTTCTTCCTCCCTGAAGTACCAGCTGGTGGACATGGACAACGAGCAAATGATCGTCAAGGGGCAGGTGGAGCGCATCGCGATTGAAGGCTCCCACCTGAACCAGAAGACCCCTGACATGTCGAAGGTCATCGACCTCTACGAGCCGATTCCGGACCACGTCGTGGCGACGAAGCTGATGCTGCGTGCGCTGCTTGATCCGGAAAAGGGCGTGCTCAAGTCCGTGGATGAAATCGGCGCGGTGGGTCACCGCGTGCTGCACGGCGGCGAGGAGTTCACCGCCAGCTGCATCATCACCGACGAAGTGAAGGCTGCCATCCGCAAGTTCATCCCGCTGGGCCCGCTGCACAATCCGGCGAACCTGATGGGCATCGAGGCGTGCGAGGAAGTTATGCCGCACACGCCGCAGGTGGCCGTGTTCGACACCGCGTTCCATCAGACCATGCCCCCGAAGGCGTTCATGTATGGCGTACCGTACCGCTATTATAAGGAAATGGGCGTCCGCCGCTACGGCTTCCACGGCACGTCCCACCGCTATGTGAGCAAGCGCGTGTGCGAGTTCCTCGGCGTGAGCCCCATCGGCAAGAAGATTATCATCTGCCATCTGGGCAACGGCTCTTCCATGTCCGCGGTGGTGGACGGCAAGTGCGTTGACACGTCGATGGGTCTGACCCCTCTGGAAGGCGTTGTCATGGGCACGCGTTCCGGCTCCTGCGATCCGGCGGTGGTGCAGTTCATCGCCAACAATGACCACATGACCGTCAACGAAGTGCTGACGATGATGAACAAGCAGTCCGGCCTGATGGGCATCTCCGGTCTGTCCTCCGACATGCGCGACATCGACAAGGCGGCGGATGAGGGCAACGAGCGCGCGGCGCTGGCGCGTGACATGCTGCACTACGGCATCAAGAAGTACATCGGCTCCTACGCGGCGGCGATGGGCGGCGTGGACATTATCGTGTTCACGGCGGGCATCGGCGAAAATGGCCCGGAACTGCGCGAATCCGTCATGAAGGACATGGAGTGGATGGGCGCGAAGCTGGACGTGGAGAAGAACAAGGTGCGCGGCAAGGAAGCCGTCATTTCCACCGACGACTCCAAGGTGACCATCTGCGTCATCCCCACGAACGAGGAAATCATGATTGCGCGCGACACCAAGGAACTGGTCGAGGGCGCGAAGAAGTAAGTTTCAGTCAGACGAGGGCTTTTTTCGCGGGGGCGCGCAACTTTTTTCGGGGAAAAGACGCTTTTTTCCGCGAAAAGGTGTTGACAAAACCCGCGAAAAAACCTATAATATGAAATGGTCTAATTTGAGGTGGTGAGCATTTGAAGCTGGATGTACTTCATGCCCTGCGTGATCCGGGAACGGCTTACGCATTCGCTGTGGAGCAGACCATTGCCCCGCAGGATGTGAGCGGCGAGGAGGTCGCGTTTGACCCCGTGCAGCTCTCCGGGCATCTGACTGCCAATGAAGATGGCAGTGTTGTGGTAGAAGGAAGTCTGACGACAACCGCTCATGCCCATTGTGCCAAATGCCTGTCTCCTGCGTCCTGCCCCGTTACGGGGGATTTCCGGGAAACGTTCCTGCATGGGGGCGACCCGGAGGATGATGAGATTTTTGCGTATGAAGGCGCACAGCTTGATTTTGCGAAACTCACCCTGACGCATGTGCTGCTCAATCTGCCGATGCGCTTCCTGTGCAAGGAAGATTGCAAGGGATTTGAGGAGTACGAGGAGGTCAACCAACACAAGCATTGCCGGGACGATGCGAATGTACAGCGTCCTTTTGCGGCATTGCAGCAGTTGCTGGCTGAAAAGTCCGACAACAAAGAATAATTCGGTCAGCAATTTGGCTGCCAATAACGAGGAGGTGTAACCATGGCTCTTCCGAAGGGAAAAATCTCTAAGGCTCGCAAGCACAGCCGTCGTGCGAACTGGAAGCTCACCGTGCCCGGCATCGTTGAGTGCCCCCAGTGCCATCAGATGAAGCTGGCTCACCGCGTGTGCAAGCACTGCGGTTTCTACAAGGGCGTGCAGGTCGTTGCGGTCAACGAGGAAAAGAACGCCTAATTGGTATCCGGGGACAAATGAGGGAAGGAAGGCAGCAGCGGGGTCATCCTGTTCTGTCTGATTTCCTACATTCCCCGCAATTCCATATGCTCGCAACGTGATGAGGAGTACTCTGATTTTGCTGGCTCAGAGAGGGTGGTTCACCGGCTGAGAGGCCGCTCGCACAGCCGTCAGGGGAAGGTCGCTTCACAGAGCGTTCGGTGAGGATGATGCAGGATTTTTTTCCGCATGGAAAGTAGCCGAATGCGGTTCGCACCCGTGAACGTGCGCTTGAGGCAGTGTTTGCGCTGCGAAGCAAGGTGGTACCACGGAAACAGCTCCGTCCTTCGGGATGGGGCTGTTTTTGCGTTTTGGCAATCATTTCACGCGGAAAGGACACCTGTATGAACTACTTCCAGCAGATCGCGGAGCGCTTGCTCCAGCCGGGCACATTCCTGCTCGTGCTGGGCGCAATCCTCGTCTATACGTCCGGCATCGTCGCCCGAAAGCTGTTTTCGGGCAGCGAAAAGGCCAATATCATCACGAAAATCGTCGGCTGCGTCGTCGCACTCGTTGGCGCAATTCTGATATTCTCTTAAATAGGAGGTCATTCACATGGAAATGGAGAAAACATTCAATCCCCAAGCCGTGGAAAGCGAAATTTACCGCGACTGGGAATCCTCCGGCGCGTTTGAGGCGCACCGCGTGGAAGGCAAGAAGCCCTTCACCATTGTCATGCCGCCGCCCAACATCACCGGTCAGCTGCACATGGGCCACGCGCTGGACTGCACCCTGCAGGATCTTGCTGTCCGCTATCACCGTATGAAGGGCGATCCGACGCTCTGGCTACCCGGCACGGATCACGCCGCCATCGCGACGGAAGTGAAAATCGTCGATGCGATGCGCAAAGAGGGGCTGACCAAGGAGTCCCTCGGCCGCAAGGGCTTCCTTGACCGCGCGTGGAAGTGGAAGGAAGAGTACGGCGGGCGCATCGTCACCCAGCAGCGCCGCATGGGCATCAGCTGCGACTGGAGTCGCGAGCGCTTCACGATGGACGAGGGCTGCTCCAAGGCGGTGCGCGAGGTGTTCGTCCGCCTGTACGAAAAGGGGCTGATTTACCGCGGCAACCGCCTGGTCAACTGGTGCCCGTGCTGCGAGAGCGCGATTTCGGACGCGGAAGTGGAATATCAGGAGAAGGAAGGCAACTTCTGGCATCTGCTGTACCCTGTGAAGGAGACGGGCGAGATGCTGGAACTGGCAACCACCCGCCCCGAAACCATGCTCGGCGACACCGCCGTGGCGATTAACGCCGCCGACCCGCGCTATGCCCACCTGCACGGCTGCCATGTGCTGCTGCCGCTGGCGAATCGCGAAATCCCGATTATCTGCGACGAACACGCCGACATGGAAAAGGGCACGGGCGTGGTGAAAATCACCCCCGCGCATGACCCGAACGATAACGAAGTCGGTCAGCGCCACAACCTGCCTGTCGTGCGCGTGTTCACTTATGACGGCCACATGACCGGCGCGGAGGACGCCGCGAAGGACGCCGACGGTCAGGCGATTGACTGCGGCAAGTACGCCGGCATGACGACGCTGGAAGCGCGCAAGGCGATTGTCGCGGACTTGCAGGAATTGGGGCTGCTGAAGAGCATCGAGCCGCTGACCCACGAGGTCGGCACCTGCTACCGCTGCCATACGGTGATTGAGCCGATGGTCTCCCGGCAGTGGTTCGTGAAGATGAAGCCGCTGGCGGAACCGGCGATTGCCTGCGTCAAGAGCGGCGAAACGAAGTTCGTGCCGGAGCGCTTCACGAAGCAGTATATGAACTGGATGGAAAATATCCGCGACTGGTGCATCAGCCGTCAGCTGTGGTGGGGACACCGCATTCCGGTGTGGTACTGCGACGACTGCGGCGCGATGACCGTCAGCCGCGAAGACCCGACTTGCTGCTGCAAGTGCGGTTCTGCGCACATTAAGCAGGATGAGGACGTGCTGGATACTTGGTTCTCGTCTGCCCTGTGGCCGTTCTCCACGCTCGGCTGGCCGGACAACACCGAGGATTTGAAGTACTTCTATCCCACGAACCTGCTCGTGACGGGCTATGATATTATTACCTTCTGGGTTAGCCGCATGATTACGATGGGCTTGGAGGAAATGCAGGTTCCGCCCTTCCAGACGGTGCTGATTCACGGACTGGTGCGCGACGAACTGGGGCGCAAGATGTCCAAGTCGCTGGGCAACGGCGTTGACCCGCTGGAAGTCATCGACCAGTACGGCGCGGACGCGCTGCGCTTCTCACTGGTGATGGGCGTGAGTGCGGGCAACGACACCCACTACATCCCAGCGCGCGTGGAATCCGCCCGCAATTTCGCCAACAAGGTTTGGAACGCCAGCCGCTTCGTGCTGATGAACGTGACGGAGAAAGCGCCGCTGGACACCGCGCATCTGACCGCGGCGGATCAGTGGATTCTGTCCCGTTTCCAGGACGCGACGCGCGCGATTTCTTCCAATATGGAAGAAGGCGAGTTCGGTCTGGCGGCGGACCGCATCTATGATTTCGCGTGGAGCGAATTCTGCGACTGGTACATCGAGCTTGCGAAGAGCCGCTTAAATGGCGACGACCCGGTGGCGAAGAAAGCCGTGCAGGGCGTGCTGCTGTATGTGCTGGAGGGGCTGCTGAAGCTGCTGCACCCGTTCATGCCGTTCCTGACCGAGCAGGTGTACAAGTTCCTGCCGGGCAGCGAGGGCTTCCTGATGCTTAAATCGTGGCCGGAAGTGAAGCCGGAGCTGGACTTCCCGGACGAGGAAGCGAAGATGGAGGGCGTGATGGAGGTCATCCGCACCATCCGCAACCTGCGCGCGGAGATGAACGTCGCCGCGGGCAAGCGCACGCACCTGATGCTGCTTCCCGCGGATGGCTGGGCGGAGACGCTTGCGCACGCCGGGCAGTATTTCCAGCGTCTGGCAGGCGCAAGCGAAACAGCAATCATTGAAAGCAGCGCCGCCGTGACCGAAAAGACCGTTTCCGCCGTGACGAAGGCGTGCACGCTGTACATCCCGCTGGGCGATTTGGTGGACTTCGAGAAGGAAATCGCGCGCCTGAGCAAGGAACTCGACAACCTGCACAAGGAAATCGCCCGTGCTGAGGGCAAGCTGAACAATCCGGGCTTTGTGAGCAAGGCGCCCGCCGCGCTGGTGGAGCAGGAGAAGGGCAAGCTGGCGCTGAATCAGCAGAAGGCGGAGCAGGTCGAAAAGCGCATTGCGGAACTCAAGGAATCTATGTAATTGGGGATTTTTTCTGGGGGACTGCTTGGGGGCAGTCTCCCTTTTCTTTGGGATTGCGCAGGGGATTTCGCGTCTGCGGAGGCGACCAGAGGGCATGAAAACAAACGAAGTTTGCGGTCGCCCTCTGGACTGCTTCGGGTGCACACTCCTGTTAGTTGATTTTTATCGGAAGTTTTAATTTTGCTTGCCCTTTTACCGCCTGATTATGCAGAGGCGACGGGAGCAGCGGAAAAAATCAAGAAAGCAAAAGCGGGGAAAATCCAAAGAGGGGAGTGCAAAACCTCTTTTTCTGCCTTGCCGATTGCAACCGCGCCGCCAGTATGCTATAATAATCAAGCACCAAAAGGTGCAAAAGAAGGTGTTTTCAATGCTGAACAGTGAGGAAATCATCGCCGCTATCCACGGCAGCTACGCCACAGGCAGCAAAAACGGCTTCCAGAATGTGCTAACGCTGCTGGATAAAATGCACGTCGCCCTGCGCACGCCGATTGTCCACGTCGCCGGGACGAACGGCAAGGGTAGTACCTGCGCGATGCTCGAAAGCGTCCTGCGCCGCGCGGGGTATCACACCGGGCTGTATACGTCGCCGTTTTTGCAGGCGTATCAGGAGCGGATTCGTCTGGACGGTCTGCCGCTGGATGACGCGCGGATGGTGAAATACGGCACTCCGCTTGTGCAGGCGGCGGAGGAGATGTGGGCGGAGGGCGCGTTTGTGACCCCGTTCGAGATGGGGACGGCGCTCGCGCTCGCTGCGTTTGACGGCGAAAATTGCGATATCGCGATTGTCGAGGTCGGCATGGGCGGGCGCAAAGACCCGACGAACATCGTCCACCCGATTCTCTGCGCGATTACCGCCATCGGGCTTGACCACATGGCGTATCTGGGCAACACGCTCGAAGCGATTGCGGGCGAAAAGGCGGGGATTATCAAGGACAATACGCCCGTCGTCTGCCATCCGGCGAAGGAGGGTGTGCGCCGCGTGTTCGCCGAGGCGGCGGAGAAGCATCACGCGCCCCTGCGCCAGCTCAGCGACGATACGATTCTCTATGCCGCGTGCGACGCGCATGGGGCGACGGTCAGCTACCGCCTGTCGAAGGAGTGGCAGGACGTGCGGCTGAATCTGCCCGGCGCGCACCAAATCGAGAACGCCATGAGCGTGCTGGCGATGGTGGAGGAACTGCGCCGTCAGGGGTGGACGATTCCCGATCAGGCGGTGTACGAGGGGCTTGCGTCAACCGTGTGGCCCGCGCGGCTGGAGTGGTGCGGGCGCATCCTGATTGACGGCGCACATAACCCGCAGGGCGTTCGGGCACTGCGGAACTTTGTCGAGGAGCAGCTGCCGAATCAGCGGCGCGTGCTGCTGACGGGCGTGCTGGCGGATAAGCTGCAGGAGGACATGCTGCGCGATTTCTGCGCGATTGCGGACGACATTGTGACGGTTACGCCGGATAATCCGCGCGCGCTGGATGCGCAGACGTATGCCGATGCCCTCTGCCAGCACGGCGCGCACGCACAGGCGGCAAAATCGCTGGAAGAAGGACTGGCGGAAGCAACGCGGCTTGCCGGGGACGACGCGGTGATTGTCGCGGCGGGGTCGCTGTATTTTGCGGGCAGCCTGCGGACGGCGCTGGGGCTGGCTTGGCGGTAAAATAAGGAGAACGACATGGAATTTATCCACGAACCGGTGTTATTGCAGGAAGTCCTCGAATGGATGGACGTGAAGCCCGACGGCGTGTACTGCGACGGGACGCTCGGCGGCGGCGGACACAGCGGCGCGATGCTGCGTCTCTCCGGCGGCACGGCGACGCTCTACGGCATCGACCGCGATATGACCGCGATTGAGGCGGCGACCGCGCGCTTGCGGGAGTTCCCCGGCTTCCACGCCCTGCACGGCAATTTCCACGATGGCAAGGCGCTTCTCATGGCGGCGGGCGCGCCGAAGCTCGACGGCGTGCTGCTTGACCTCGGCGTGTCGTCCCCTCAGCTTGACCGCGGCGAACGCGGGTTCTCTTATCATGAGGACGCGCCGCTGGATATGCGCATGGACGTCAGCCAAGGGCAAACTGCGGCGGATTTGCTCAATTCCGCCAGCGAGCAGGAGCTGTGCCGCATCATCCGCGATTACGGCGAGGAAAAGTGGGCGGCGCGCATTGCGCAGATGATTTGCGAGCACCGCGCGAAAAAGCCGATGGAGACGACGTTCGACCTTGTGCACGCGGTGGACGCGGCGATTCCCAAGGCGGTTCGCCGCAAGGACGACGGCCACCCCGCGCGCCGCACGTTCCAAGCCATCCGCATTGCCGTCAACGATGAGCTTGACCCGCTGGACAAGGCCATCTGCGACTTCGTGGACTGCCTGAAGCCCGGCGGACGGATGCTCGTCATCACCTTCCATTCGCTGGAGGATCGACTCGTCAAGCGCTGCTTCCAGCGGCTGCAAAACCCGTGCACCTGCCCGCCGAAAGCGCCGATTTGCACCTGCGGCAAAAAGCCGGTCGTGAAGATTTTGGCGCACGGCGCGGTCGCCCCGACGGAGGAGGAAGTCGCCCGCAACCCGCGCGCGCGTTCCGCCAAGCTCCGCGTGGCGCAGAAGCTGGAGGTGCTGTGATGCCGACGCTCTATGTGGTGGGCACGCCCATCGGCAATTTGCAGGACATGACCCCGCGCGCCATTGATACCCTGCGCCGCGTCGCGCTGATTGCCGCCGAGGATACCCGCGTGACGAAGAAGCTCCTGACCGTTTTTGACATTGACACGCCGCTGACCGCTTGCCATCAGCACAACGAGGACACGAAGGGCGCGTATCTGGCGGACAAGATGCTGGCGGACAATATCGACATCGCCCTGACGACTGACGCGGGCACGCCCTGCATTTCCGACCCCGGCTACGCGCTGGTGAAGGCGTGTGTTGACCGCGGCATTGAGGTGCTGGCGATTCCGGGCTGCTGCGCGTCCATTTCCGCCTTGTCCGTCAGCGGATTCGACACGCGCGAGTTTGCGTTCTACGGCTTCCTGCCGCGCGAAAAGAAGGATTTGCGCGAGAAACTCCTTCAAATGGCGCGCCAGGTGCCGATTGCGGCGGTGCATGAGTCGCCGTTCCGCGTCGTTGAGCTGGTCGAAGTGGTTTGCGATACGCTGCCGGGCTGCCGCATCAGCGCATCCTGTGACCTGACGAAACTGCATGAAAAGACGATTCGCGGCGACGCGGCGGACGTGCTGCGCCAATTGCGGGAGAATCCGAAGGCGGAAAAGGGTGAGTATTGCCTGATTCTGGATTTTCATGACGTGCGCCTGCCAGAGGAAAAATCCCCCGCGGCGGATGTAAGCCTTGAAGCGCGTCTGATTGACGAAATGGTGCGGAACGGTCTGACACTGCGGGATGCGCAGAGCGAACTCGTGCTGGAAGGCGAAAAGAAGAACGCGGTCAAGGCGGCGGCGCTGCGGCTGAAAAAGCTCTTTGAGGAGGACGACGCATGAAGACGGTAAACGCGCAGACCATCGCGGAGACGATTGCGCATTTGTGCATCGACGCGAACCGCAATCTGCCCAAGGACGTGGCGGCGGCGCTCCATCAGGCGGAGGAGACCGAGCCCTTTGCGCCCGCGAAGGACTTGCTTTCTCTGCTGACGAAAAACGAGCAGATTGCCCGCACGACGCAGATGCCCATCTGCCAGGATACCGGCATGGCGGTCGTCTTTGCCGACGTCGGGCAGGACGTGCATATTGCGGGGGATTTCGCCGAGGCGGTCAACGAGGGCGTTCGCCGCGGCTATGTGGAGGGGCTGCTGCGCAAGAGCGTCGTCGGCGACCCGCTCCGGCGCGTCAACACGGGCGATAACACCCCCGCCGTCCTCCATACGCGCCTTGTGCCGGGCGATACGCTGACGCTGACCGTCGCGCCCAAGGGCTTCGGGAGCGAGAATATGAGCCAATTGCGGATGCTCACGCCCGCCAGCGGGATTGACGGCGTGAAGCGCTT
>ENA-ORML01002493-ORML01002493.1-human-gut-metagenome-genome-assembly--contig:-NODE-2493-length-12054-cov-2.942412_pt1 | contig 12054 bp, 4 predicted proteins | sample MGYA00242103_ERZ508995 | MGnify/ENA primary metagenome ERZ508995 (study PRJEB26280, sample SAMEA2338702) | human gut metagenome | biome: human gut; feature: human-associated habitat; material: faeces...
CCACACGGTCGGTGCCGGTGGAAATCGAGCCGGAGATAATGTTCACGCCGTGATCGGACAGCACGCGTGTCACATCGCTCAGCAGATGCGGACGGTCAAGCGCCTCGACCTGGATCTTGACCATGAACACGCCCTTGGTGCTGGTCCACTGCACATCCACCACACGTTCGGGCTGGCGTTTCTCCAGTTCGAGCATGTTCTGGCAGTCCACGCGATGCACGGACACGCCTTGGTTGCGGGTGATGAAGCCGATGATCTTGTCTCCAGGAACCGGCATGCAGCATCGGGCCAGCTTGACCCAGATGTCCCCCACGCCCTTGACGGAGATACCCAACGAGCTGGTGGTCTTCTTGGTACGCTCCACCTGCTTGAGCGGCAACGCCTCCTGCTCGACTTCCTCATCCACCTCGTCGCTGCCCGCGTCACGGACCAGATGCGAGATGACGTTCTGCGTGGAGATCTGGCCATCACCAATCGCCACGAACACGGCTTCCGCGTTGGCAAGGTTCAACTCGTCGGCGACACCCACCAATGCTTCCGGAGTCAGCAGCGTGGTGATTGGCAGGTTGCGCTTGCGCATGGCGCGCGTCAGCTCGTCACGGCCTTCCTCGACGGCTTCGGTACGGCGTTCCTTGCTGAACCATTGACGAATCTTGTTGCGTGCCTTCGGGCTCTTGGCGAAGCTCAGCCAATCACGCGACGGACCTGCGGATTCGGACTTGGATGTCAATATTTCAACGGTATCGCCATTCTCGAGCTTGGTATCAAGCGGCACCAATCGTCCGTTCACGCGCGCACCCATGGTACGGTGACCGACTTCGGTGTGCACCGCATAAGCGAAATCAATCGGAGTGGCTTCGGCGGGAAGCGAGACGATCTTGCCTTTCGGCGTGAACACGTAGACCTCTGCCGCGCCCAAATCCTCTTTGAGGGAGCCAAGGAATTCGTCGGAATCCGGCGTTTCGCTCGTCCAGTCGGCAAGTTGCTGAATCCATTTGAGGTTGTCGGCCTCGCTCAGCTCCTGGTTTTCGCCACGCTTGCGGTCGGACTTGTCAGGCGAGCTCAACGCGCGTCCGGCTTGGCCGTTCTCCTTGTACTTCCAGTGCGCAGCGATGCCGAATTCCGCGCGGCGGTGCATGTCCCACGTGCGGATCTGAATCTCCACCGGCTTGCCGCCGGGGCCGACCACCGTGGTGTGCAGGCTCTGGTACATGTTGAGCTTCGGCATGGCGATATAGTCTTTGAAACGGCCGGGAACAGGGTTCCACCGCGCATGCACGGCACCCAACGCCGCATAGCAGTCCTGAATCGTGTCGACGATGATACGCACGCCCACCAAATCATAAATGTTGGCGAAATCGTGCCCGCGCACGATCATCTTCTGGTAAATGGAGAAGTAGTCCTTCGGACGGCCCGTCACATAGGCTTTGATGTGCTGTTCGTCGAGATCCTCATTGATTTCGGCGAGAATCTGCTTCAGGTACACGTCGCGTTGTCCGGCGCGACGGGCCACCAATACCACAATCTCGTTGTAGATCTTCGGATACAGAACCTTGAAGCTGAGTTCTTCCAACTCGGTTTTGATGGCGTTCATGCCAAGACGGTTGGCGAGCGGCGCATACACATCCAGCGTTTCACGTGCCTTTTTCTGCGCGTTCGACTGCTTGACGTAACGCCATGTACGGGCGTTGTGCACACGGTCGGCGAGCTTGACCACCAGCACGCGCACGTCGCGGCTCATCGCCACCACCATTTTGCGGATGGTCTCGGCCTGGGCGGAATCGCCGTATTCCATTTTGGAAAGCTTCGTGACGCCGTCCACCAGGCCGGTCACCGTGTCGCCGAATTCGGCGCGGCATTCGTCGAGCGTGTAGTCGGTGTCCTCCACCGTGTCGTGCAGAAGGCCCGCTGCCACAACCAGCGGCCCCATGCCAAGATCGGCGAGGATCTGCGCCACTGCAAGCGGATGGATGATGTACGGCTCGCCGGATTTACGCCGTTGCGACGAATGCTGGGTGACGGCGCGCCGGTAGGCTCTCGCGAGAATGCTCATGTCCTCGTCGGGATGGTGGTATTCGCACATCTTGAGGATTGGTTCAAGCGGGTCAAGCGGATTCGTGCTGATCTCGCAGCCCAACATTCTGGCCGAACGAACCTCATGATCCATGTCGCTCATTTCGCTCCTCCTCGCTTGGAATGTACCCTATAGTACCCGCGCATCACCATATGACGGATGTATCCGGCCGCGTGTTGCACGGCCGGATACATCCTCGGTCTTTGTGTATTGCAGTCCCGTCAGGACGCAACGCCGGTTGATCCGAAGCCACGTTCCGCGCGGTCGGATCCGGGCAGGGTCTGCGCCTCGATGAATTTTGCCTCGACGTAGCGTTGGATGACCAGCTGTGCGATGCGGTCGCCCGGATGGAACGTCACGGCGCGTTCCGGATCGAGGTTGATCAACGGCACCTTGATTTCGCCACGGTACCCAGCGTCGATGGTTCCCGGCGCGTTAAGCACCGTGACGCCCTGCTTGACGGCGAGTCCCGAACGCGGATGCACCAGCGCCACATAGCCGGCAGGCAATGCGATTGCCACTCCCGTGGGCACCAGCGCCCGCTGGAACGGCTTCAACGTCACTTCTTCGGTGGTGCGCAGATCGGCACCGGCATCTCCGGCATGGGCGTAATGCAGCTGAGCCGGCTGCCCGGGATCCAGCGACTTTACCAGAACCTCGACGTTTTCCGGCTCGTTGTATGCCTCGTCGAACGCCATCAGGCCGCACACTCCTTGCATACCGGCTGTCCGTCGTCGGTAGTGTAGGCAAGCTGGCTGCGATGCTTCACCAGGAAGCATTCGGAGCAGATGAACTCGTCGCCCTGCATCGGAATGACGGTCACCGAAGCGTCCTCATTGCTCAAATCGGCGCCCGGCAGCTCGTAGTCTTCGGCAATGGCGTTCTCGTCATCGTCCATATCGTTGGAATTGTTCTGAGAACCCTTGCTCAAAGCCTGGAGCGACTCCTCGTCCTCGTCTTTGTTGCGCGGGGAATCATAATCCTGTGCCATCGAGATTCCTTTCGTCATCTATGGTGCTTATGCGCCATAGAATACATGACTTTTCCCCCGCTAGGATACACGAATTGAAATACTCGTAAAATCCGACACGTGGGGCACAATAGAATTAATAGAAAAATCTAAGGGAAAGTGGTGTGTTGTGCCTGAGAATGCGCTCGAAGATGCACGGTTCGATCATGTGAGTGAAACCGGTGAGCTCGTCTTTGTTTCAGGTGCCGGCAAATTCGCCGTCAAGGTCGATGAAGCGCTTGAAAGAGCCATTTTGGAGGCAAAACAGATTCGCACCGAAACCCAAGAGGAGCGTCAGCAGCAAGCGCCTTCCACGCTGCCGATCTCCCAAATCCAATCCTTGATTCGAGCCGGAGCCAATCCGACCCGCGTGGCGGAGCGATATTCGTTGAGCGAAGCGCTTGTTCGGCGTTTCTCGGCGGCGGTGGAAACCGAAAAACAATATGCGATCGAACAGTTCCTGGCGGTCCCCGCGCCGAAGGAAAGCCGTGTGCGCACGCTTTCCGAACTGATCGAACGCACTTTCGCCGCAGCCCACGTACGGTTGGAGGATGTGCGGTGGAAGGCCACCAGACGCGGTTTGGAACCGTGGAAGATTACCGCGGAGTTCGATTCCGCAGGTCATGCCGCCCGTGCGGAATGGTCTTGGAACATGCATGACAACGCGGTCAACTGTCTGAACGCAACGGCACGCAAGCTCATCGGCGAGCAAGACACGCCGACGGAAGGACACACCGAGAAGCAGGTCGACCAGAATTTTCTCGCATCATTGAATTTGCCGGGCGATTCCGCACGTTCCGCACGTATCGAACAGACGGTGTCCGCTTGGAATGCTCCGGAACCGGTTGCACCGCAAGCCACGAATATCAAGACCACCGTTGAGACTCAGCCATCGGCGACCGTTCCGCTGCCGAACCGTCCGGAAATCGCGACGACGCAGCACCCCGCCCCTTCAACGACGGAACCTGCCCAAAACTCGCAAAACACGCAATCCGCCGGCGAGCAGCAGTCCGATAAGTCCAAGATGGCATCATCCGATCCTCATAGTCAGAGCACCACCAAATCGAAGCGCCGTGCAGGACGCTCCGCAGTGCCGAGTTGGGATGAAATTCTGTTCGGTGACTGATTAACGTTCCCTAACATCCCACGGCAACATCCGTTCAGACGTTCGGATCATTCGATCAAGCCACGTCAATCAGGCATGGAATATCAGATTCCATGTAGGTCAGCGACCCGTGCACGCTGGGCAGATGCATCGCCTTCTCCGCCTGTGTGCGGGAATCGACAATGGTGGTAGAGCCCGCAGCGGAGACGACCACATCGCCGATCATCGACTTGACGCGTTCATCGACCGGTCCGTAGACGCCTTCCTCGATTGCCTGCCGGCGGGTGCGCACCTGGGCGCGCTCCCCCAGCACGTCACGCCAACGAGCGGCGATGTCCTCCGGATTCTCGCCATCCTCGCCATAAAGCATGACACAGCGTGGTTCGCCGCCGACATTCGCGACGCCCCACATCAGCTGGGGTTCGGACGCTATGTCGATGCAGGCTTCCGGGTCGGCGGTTATCATGCCATGATCCGCCACGATGACGATCAGCGTGTTCTTCGGCATACTTCGACGCAGCAAAGACAACTGGGCGTCGATACGCTCATATGTGCCGATCCACTTGTCGGAGTCCCAGCCGTAATTGTGTCCGATCTTGTCCGCGTCGCGCAGGTACACGTATGTCAGTCCGGGCGTGTTCGCCGCTTTCGCCGCGGTCATGATACGTCGGCGTGGATCGTCATTGGAGATGTAGTCGCTGCCACGTAACGCCGCCTGGGTCAACGCGGAGAACGCGAATTTCGGCAGTCCCGAACTGGTGACGCGAACGTCCTGTTCCGCCAATCGTTCGAATATGGTCGGCTGCTGTTGCAGTTTCAGCGGTGCGGGCGCGTTTTTGAAAGAGATGAGCTGGCAGATTTCGCCATTGTCGGGATTGAGCTGCGTATACCCCGTCATGCCGGTTAATCCGGGGCATGTGCCGGTGCCGAACGTGGACATGGCGGCCACGGTGGTGCTGGGCATGCATGTGGCGATTGGCCGCTGGTTAACGCCATCCGCCATCAGCGACCGTAGATAGGGTGAATGTCCCAATCTCATATTGATGTTCCAATATCCGAGACCGTCCACCAGGACCACGACTGCCGAACGCGCGTCCGGCAGGCCAAGTGCCTCTTGGAGTCGTTTCGGATCGGCATGGATGGCCGTTGGAATCGGATGCCCGATGGCGCTGGAAATGGCGGGAAGTACCGAGGATAGGTGGAGAGCACCGCCGCGGCCGCCCTCATCCGGCAGTTCGTCGCCATATCGTGCCGGACTGGTCATGGCTAGCAGCTGGTCGATTTCGGGCACTTCAACACTCATGGTTTCCATTCAAGCACCGCGGCAGTACCAGCTGGTAATATTGCTAGGTTGATTACCATAACCTTTCCGTGAGGAGAACCACCGCATGGTGTCGCACCGCAAACCGGCAAAACCAGCCTTTGACCCGCGTACGGTCAAGGAGAACATCGTCGAAACGCCGTTGAACGAGGAAATGAGCAAGTCGTTCCTCGAATACGCGTATTCGGTGATTTACGCCCGAGCGCTGCCTGATGCCAGGGACGGTCTCAAGCCGGTGCAACGACGCATCATCTATCAGATGGGTCAGATGAACCTCAATCCGGACCGGCCGTATATGAAGTCGGCGCGTGTGGTTGGCGAAGTGATGGGCAAGCTCCATCCGCATGGCGATTCCGCGATTTACGAGGCGATGGTACGTTTGGCGCAGCCGTTCGCGATGCGGCTGCCATTGGTGGACGGTCACGGCAATTTCGGTTCTCTCGATGACGGTCCTGCTGCTTCTCGTTATACCGAGGCTCGTATGGCGCCGGCCGCGTTGGGCATGAATGCCGATATCGCCGAAAATACCGTCGATTTCACGCCGAATTACGATAACAAGCTTCAGGAGCCGACTGTGCTGCCTGCCGCGATTCCGAACCTGCTGGTCAATGGTGGTTCCGGCATTGCCGTCGGCATGGCCACGAATATGGCCACGCACAATCTTGGCGAGGTGGTGGCTGCGGCCAAGCATCTTATGCGCCATCCCGACGCGACGTTAGAGGAGTTGATGCGCTACGTGCCGGGTCCGGATTGGCCGGGTGGCGGCGTGATTGTGGGCCGCAAGGGCATCCGCGAGGCGTACGAGACGGGTCGTGGCGCGTTGACCACGCGTTCCGTGACGCATATCGAAAACGTGACGGCTCGCAAAAAGGCCATCGTCGTGACGGAACTGCCGTTCATGGTGGGTCCGGAACGTGTGTTGGAACGTATTTCCGAAGGTGTGAAGAACCGTAAGCTGGACGGCATTTCCGGTGCCATCGATCTGACTGACCGGCATAACGGCACGCGCCTCGTCATCGAAATCAAAACCGGGTTCGATCCGAACGCGGTGCTGGCGCAGCTGTTCAAGCACACGCCGTTGCAGGACAATTTCACCATCAACAATGTGGCGTTGGTCAATGGCCGTCCGCACACCATGGGATTGAAGGAAATGCTTCAGGTGTGGGTGGACCATCGTCGTGTGGTGATCCGCCGACGCAGTGAATTCCGCAGGAAGAAGGCGCTTGAGCGGCTGCACTTGGTGGAGGGCTTGCTGCTCGCCATGGTGGACATCGATGAAGTCATTCAGGTGATTCGCTCTTCTGATGATGCCGAGGCCGCGAAAACAAAGCTTATCGCCGTATTCGATCTGGATGAGATTCAGGCACAGTACATTCTTGACTTGCGGCTGCGCCGTCTGACCAAGATGAGTCGTATCGAGCTTGAGGCGGAACGCGACGACCTGAAGCGGCGTATCGAAGAGCTTGAACGCATTCTTGCTTCCGATGAGGCGCTTGACGGCGTGGTCATTGACGAAATGGATGACGCCGTGGCCAAATACGGCACTCCCCGGCGCACGGTGCTGCTGGATGAGGATGAGGAAGGCAATTTGACGCCTGTTGTGGCGCATGGCGATGATGGCGTCTCTGCAAACGCGATGGCTGCCGCGCGCGCCGCCGCGACCGTATCCTCCGCAGCAGCCGATGTCGCCGCAGCCGCAAAGGCCGCAAAGAAGGCCGGCGATGAGAATGCCACCGCATCGGCTCTGCAGATTGATGACGAGCCGTGCGCGGTGATGCTGTCCGCCACGGGCCTGATCGCACGCACTTCCGAGGATGCGGTGGAACGTTGGGAGAATCGTTCGGCTTCCGACGGACGCGCCAAGGATGATCAAATCGTTTCGATGTTCCGCACGTCCACACGTTCCTCATACGGCTTGATTACTTCAGCGGGTCGTCTGGTGCTGGCCCATGTGGTCGAATTGCCGAAGGTTTCCGCGGATGGGCCGCTCAGTGTCACGGGTGGTGTGAAGGCCGAGGAACTGCTGGGCATGACGGAGAACACCGAACCGATCCGCGGCGAACGGGTGATTGCTGCGATTGATATGCCGTCCACGGATGACGACGGTCAGCTTGTTCCTTTGGCGTTGGGCACCCGCAACGGCGTGGTCAAGCGTTGGAACCGTGAATCTCCGACCACAATGGATTCGTGGAGCGTCATCGATTTGAAGGATGATGACGAAGTGCTTGCCGCTGCCGAAGCCCGTGATGAGGATCGTCTGGTGTTTGTGTCCACCGATTCCTCGTTGTTGACGTTCGAAGCGAAGAATGTGCGTCCGCAGGGCCGTACCGCTGGCGGCATGGCGGGCATTCGTCTGGCTGAGGGGTGTTCGGTGGCCGCGTTCGCGGTGGTGCCTGACGGCAAGGTGACATGGAATTACGAAGAAGGCGAGAATGGACTGTTCTCCGCTTCCGGAGCCGTGGTGTTGACGGTTGCCGGCGATTCCGAAGCGTTGCCTGGCACTGAAAACGGTGCCGCGAAGGTCACGCCGTTGGAGATGTATCCAACGAAGGGCCGTGGTACGGGTGGCGTGCGTTCGCAGCGATTCCTCAAGGGGCAGGATACGTTGATTCTCGCGTTCGTGGGCGCGTATCCGTTGCATGCTTCCACGCAAAGCGGCGCTCCTGTGGAATTGCCGAAGCCTGATATGCGACGCGATGGTTCCGGTACGGATCTGTCGGCGCCGATTGCGGTGGTCGGCTGATTCGACGAAATCGATTGGCGGGGCTCTGGACTGATTCTTCTTCCGGTTCAGGGCCTTCCCGTTTTGCGCACTTGGGCCGCCAGGTTGAATGAGCAGGCTGGGTGAAAGTGCCTCCGGCTTAGTTCAGCCATATAGCTTCATGCCTTGTGGGCTGTCCACGAACCCGGCAGCATGCAGCAAACGTCTGTATTCGTTGCGTTCCTTCAATGATTCACCGTTCATTTCGGCGAAGCTGACGCTGCCCTTGGACTGATGCTGCAATGCATAGGCAAGTTCCGTACATGCCGGCTGCAATATTCGCTCGTCATCGGTGAAGCTGACGATTCTGTGGCTTTTCGGCACGGCGAACAGCACCGACATGCCGTGGTCGAGCACGATGACCGATTCCGCTCTGCGCGCCGGTTTCATATGGTGTTGTTCGGGCCATGTGATCGCGGAGCCTGTCAGGTTGGCCGGGTCGGTCACGTCGAGCGCCACGCAGGATTGGCTGCGCGCCTCGTCGTCGCCGCGCAAGGCGTCCACTGTGTCACGTCCGGCGAATTGGGCCGCTCCGAATCCTTTGACGAACATGCCTCTGACCAGATTGCCGTGTTCCTCCATACGTTTGAGTACCGGGTATAGTCCGGAGAATCCGCCTGCGACCTGCTCCTTGTCGATGAGCGGAGCGGCGATCACGCCATATCGGTCGAGCAGCGATTCGGTCAATGCGATGTCGTATTCCTCGATGCCGGCCGTTGGTTTGCCGGCGGTATCGTCCGTTTGATCCGGTATCGCCATTGGACTGGTCTGGGACGAGTCGACCGCGGACCATAATCCACCGAGCGTCGCCGGTGTCGAGGCGTGGATCCGTACGCGTCTGCGTGCGGCAGTGCGTGGCGCGCGCACTGAAACCGTGCCTTGAGCCAAGGCCCGAACGGGAGCGAATGAACTGTTCGTCACTTTGCCTTGCCATACCAAGGACCACAAGGCTTCCTCGAACTGGCTTTCGCCCCATGCGGGAAGGATGATTTCCCCTGTTTCAGGATTCACGTTGACTTCCGCATGTTCCTGCCAGATGGCTTTGGCGGCTGTGGAAAGCTGCCGCGCATGGAAGGCTCCCCCATTCGATAATGCGGCAAGTATCGTCTCCGGCACGGTCATGGTTCCGGCACTATAGGCATTGTTCTGCGATTGTTCGCCGGGTTTCGTCAGCAGCCGTGAATCAGCTGGATGGAATGCGATGCCGCCGGCTTCCTTGGCGTTGGAACCATTGATTTTGGAGCCGACCCATACCACATCTCCGGATGCGAGCAATTCGTCCAACATACTCGGTTGGTAGTCGCGAACGCGTGCGGGGAAGACCGAGGATTCCCAAACGGAGGCGTTGAGGTATATGCCTTCAAGCTGTTCGATCACACGCATCAGCCCGTCGACGCCTTCATATCGGGCGCCACCCACAGGTCCGACACCTTGTCTGTCCAACAGGAACGCCTGATAGACGGCCGGTTCCACCGGCTTGATGGCTTTGCGTGCCTTGGCAAGCGAAAGCGCGCGGATACGCCGAAACACGTCTTTGTGGAGCCATTGCTGGGGCGTTTGCCGAGGTGACCGTTCCGATGCTGAATCATCGGAACCATTGGCGTCCGCTCCGGCCGCATCATCGACGAAATGGCCTTTCAGCAGTTCGCCTTTGGCATGTAATTCATCCAACATGCGTACGCCTTGGACAGCGTCCAATCCCAGTTCGGCGATCATCTGATCCGCGGTGAATGGGCCATGCGTTTTGGCATATCGCGCCACACGGCCGGCAATGTCGGTCTCGTCCAAATCGTTCCAGAACGTCCGTCCGGCAAGCTCCTTCCCAATCTGCGCGATGACGTCGGCATCCAACAGCGAAGCCATGTCCGTGGCGCCCAGAAGACGTTCCAGCACTTCCGGGTCCATGGACAGCAGTTGCGTGCTGCGTTCGGCTTGCGGCACGTCGTATTGGTACATGACCGCGCCCACGTATCCGAACAGCATGTTTTCCGCGAACGGCGACGGCGTTTCCGTGACGGTCTCGCTCAAAGAGATGACGCCGGAGCGTAATCCGGACATCACATGTTTCAGCGCGGGCAGATCGTACACGTCCTGTAGGCATTCGCGTGCGGTTTCCAACAGCAACGGGAAGTTCTTCCGAGTTCGGGCGGCGTTGAGCAGTTGCGCCGCGCGCAGCCGCTGCTGCCATAAGGGGACGCGTCTGCCGGGGTTGGCGCGTGGCAGGAACAGCAATCGCGCCGCGCATTCTCGGAATCGTGCGGCATACAGCACGCTTTCGCCGACTTGCGTTTCGATGATGCGTTGCAGCTCTTCCGTGTCGAACAGCAGCAGCTCGCGGATCGGCAGGTTGCCGTCGCCGTCCGGGAGGCGGATGATGATGCCGTCGTCGGCCGCGTATACCTGCCCATCGAACCCGTATCGTTGTTTGATACGTGTGGTGATGGCCATGGCCCATGGTTCGTGCACGCGTCTGCCGTATGGCGAGTGGACGATCACACGCCAATCGCCTTCTTCATCCTGGCAGCGTTCGACGACCAGCTCACGGTCGTTGGGAATCGTTCCCGTGGCGGCGCGCTGTTCGGCAAGCAGGTCGGCAAGATTGCCGATGGCGTTGTCGTCCAATCCGTCACGACGTAGACGTGCGATTGTTGTCGTGTCGAATCGGCTGGTCTTGTCTCCTGCGATGCCGTCCGAGACTTCCGCGCGTAGTCCTTGCGCCATATCGCGTATGAATCGGCCTTGGGACCGTCCGAATGCCGCGTCCCGCCCGTCGCCTTCGCCATGCCAGAACGGCAGTCGGGCGGTACGCCCTGGAGCAGGAACCACCACCACACGGTCCCGGGTGATTTCCTGGATCTGCCAGGTCGATGTGCCGAGGGTGATGACGTCTCCAACCCGGGATTCGTACACCATTTCCTCATCCAGCTCCCCCACTTTGCGTGGGCCCGGTCCGGAGCCTTCTTCGGGAAGCACCACGGTGTAGGTTCCTCGGTCGGGTATGGTGCCTCCGCTGGTCACGGCCAGTCGTTGAGCGCCAGGGCGCGCGGAGATGAGACCCGCCTCTTCGTTGTATTGCAATGGAGGCCGGAAGGCGGAGAAATCCTCGCCGTTGTAGGCGCCGGTCATCATGCCCATCACAGCATCGAACATGGTTCTGTCGAGATCTTCGAATGGCGCGGCCTTGCGCACGGTCACGTACCAGTCGTCTGGTTTCAGATCATCCATCGCCGCGGCGGCGACGGTTTGCTGGGCAAGCACGTCCAAGGGGTTGCATGGAATGGTCAGTGTTTCGATGTCTCCGGAGCGCATGCATTCGATGCTTGCGGCCGTGCCGATGATTTGCTCTCGTGTAATCGGGTAGAACAGTGCATGCGAGACTCCCCCGACCTTGTGGTCGGCGCGCCCCACCCGCTGCAATCCCGAGGACACGGACAATGGCGGTGCGATCTGAATGACCAGATCCACCGACCCCATGTCGATGCCGAGTTCAAGGCTCGATGTGGCGACCACGCAACGCAATTGGCCGCGTTTGAGCTGCTCTTCGATCTGTTTGCGCCGGTCTTTGGAAACGGAACCATGATGCGCCATGGCGATCGCGTCGGCGTCCGCATGCGAGGAGACCAGCATGGTGGTGGAGCCGACCACGGAATCGTAGTGTTTGGCGAAGCCTTCACGGCCTTCCGGAGAGCCCAGATCCGGATACGGCTGAGTGGAATCACTGGCTGTGGACTCCGGCTGGGATGCGTTGTCCGACACACTCAAGGCCGTTCGGCCAAGCCTACGG
>ENA-ORML01002496-ORML01002496.1-human-gut-metagenome-genome-assembly--contig:-NODE-2496-length-12028-cov-6.863526_pt1 | contig 12028 bp, 17 predicted proteins | sample MGYA00242103_ERZ508995 | MGnify/ENA primary metagenome ERZ508995 (study PRJEB26280, sample SAMEA2338702) | human gut metagenome | biome: human gut; feature: human-associated habitat; material: faeces...
GTGTATGCAACGCACCATAAAGCCGGGAAGCGCGGGCGAGGAGTCCTCCGGCGTGGATAATGGGCTGTCGCTGGCTCTGTGTTGTTTGCGTGTTGTGTCCCTCGAAAGGTTGAGCGGATGCGGCTTTCGGGCTGTGTCTGCTTTTCATTTATAGGAGGTCATATGGCGGCGAGAAACATGCATTACAGTTTCAGGAAGATAGATTCGTACAATTTACCAATTCGAATGGTAATGAGCCGCAGAGGGCTTGGCAAGACCTTTGGCGGCGTTATAAAGGGGTTAGAAGCGGTAGCCGAGGAAGGGAAGCGATTTATCTATGTAGTTGAGACGAAAGAGATGCTGAAAGAGCTATGTCAAAACAAGGGTGAGAAGTTTTTCGCGGGTATTGTTGAATTTTTAGAGAGTGACGCGGCAAACAAGCGTCAGAAGCGATTATATAAACATATGTTCGCAAATGGAGAGGGAAGTGAGGTTGAAGAGGGGGACGTATTCAACAACATAAAGGGCGGGACAATACGGGTAGGAGGAATCACGGCGGGGTACATTGTAGCGTTCCGGGATTTCTCCGCGATAAAGCGCAATAATTTTGTAGGGTTGAAGTATGTCATCATAGACGAATTTATCAGTGAAGAGATAGATATTAGAAGCTTGCAGAACCCGAAACGGATAGCCTCGATTATTCAGAGTATATGCCGGAAGCAGGAAGTCATCATATATTTGTTTGCTAACTCTATCAGGTCGAACGATATTTTGCTTGAACGGCTGGGATTTATGAACATGGAACCGGGAGAGTTCCGGGTTATCAAAGACAAGTTCGGCGCGCTTGGGGTAGGGCACTATGTGAGCATAGAGGAATACCCGGAATTTGATAAGACGGTTGAAAAGACAGTTGCGAATCGGCTTGCGGCTCTTTTGGGTGAGGATAGCCTTGAAAAGAACGAGTTTAGGGACAAGATAGACAGAGGGCTCATGATACCCGATAAACCAGCACAAAACCGTTTTGTATGTTGTTTAGAGGGTGAGAGTGAGAGCGTGCGGGTACATGTAGCGAAGGACGGAAAATATTATGTTATGGAGGATTACGGAGTAAACAAGCGCAACAGATTCTGCGTCGATATAAAGAACGTAAGGACGGGCGTATATTATAACCCCGAGTATCGAGACATGTTTATCAAGCTCATGGAAACGGATAAATTGCGGTTTGACACCTCTATTTCCTATTTGAGATTACGGGCAATTTTAAAATTAGAGCAAAAATAAACTTTCACACAGTTTTCACAAAACTATCATAATCTTATCACATTCGGGGTGTAAGATATAGACAATGAAACGAGGTGACGGCTGAACGTCAAAGGAGTTAAAAGTATGAACGAGAAAATGAAAAATGATGAGCCAGAAGTGATTGAATATTTGGACATTAAGTTGGAAGCATGGTATAGCAGTGACGATGAGTTATTTTTTGGGCAAGTGAAAGTATGTTTATTTGATAATTATGCACTTGCTGTAATTTCGGCAGGAAAAAGCATTCGAGATATGATGGAAAAATTAAAGCGCGATTATTCAAATTATGTTTATGGATATAATATGGCAATGGCTGTGACGGGTGGACGGTATCGTTTAAGACACCTTAACGAAGATAAAAATTTTGAGGAATGGGGAAAATGAGAACATACGTAGTTATGTTTACCTGGGATACATTCGAGTGTATGAGTTATACAATTATCTTCGGTAAAAATTTGGAGCATGCGGAACACATAGCGCGGAAATATTTTCTAAACTGTGTTGCAAAGGTATTGACTGTATGGAGGTTTCGTACCTCTTACAGTCAATACCACAAATACAAGTCGGACAATGAAGAAATAGTAAAAAAATTCGGAAAAGAAGTGAGGAGTTATTTAGTATGAAAACAGTATATTTAGTAAATGACAAGAAAAGGTAAAATATATTCGTGAAGAAATGGAGAAGAAAATAAAAAATATGATTGATAAAGTAAGCAAAGAATTTATACTAAATGTATTAAACCTATATAATGAAGAACTCACCGCTATTTATACATATGAAAGCACGCCTGACGACTGCAAAGTATGTAAATGGTACGACGTGTGTAATTTCGCGGGAATTGAGTGTTGCGAGACATGTGCTTTATGTTATGCAATCGATAAAACATTGAAGGATTTTATAGTTAAATACCCGGCGGGGATAAACGCAAAGGAGATATAGAACATGAGAGGAATTTTGAAGAAGGTATCGCTTAACACGTACGAAGTGAAGAAAGGCGACAACAAAGGCAAGAAGTTTAAAAAACTTAACTTTGAAGTGGAAGTAACGGACGAGGACACCGGCGAAGTAAGAACTTTCAAGGGAAACATGTCGGAGGATTACGCGCGGAAGTATTTCGCATATTGCGGGACTACGACGAAAGAACAGCTCGGAAAGGAAGTGGAAGTACGGCTTGCAATCCGTAAATTTGAGACGGACGAGGGAGAAGAGCGGAAATATACTTTCATCAAGTATATGAACCTCATCGACGAAGAAGATGAACCTATTGTAATGCCGAAAGATGACGAAACAAGCGAAACAATTAACTTCTAAATCTTGGAGGAAAATTGAAACGTAAAGGAATAGACGAGAAGAGCGTAAATATCAAAAATTTGCGCTCTTCTTTTAATTATTATAAGCGACAGCTCAAAAGACGGCTTATAAATGAGCAGGCGTTTTTACTTGCCCGGCGGGGCGGTATGAGTATAGAAAGCATGCCCGAGGTGCTTTTCAAATCACTGTCATTTGATGAGTTATATAATAAGGGCATCACGCGCAAGGACAGTAAGGGAAACACAATCCGTTATTTTGGTGAGGACGCTATTCGCATGCAAATAGACAGCATGAGGAAGCGCGGAAGTAAGACATATCAGTCAGAGTTATTCGTAGAGAATTGGCTAAAGGCGGCAAAGAAAGCAGGATTTTCAAATCAAGGAATCGAGACGGCGCGCCGCATGCTCAACAGTGTGAGTATAGATAAATTGACGGTACTCGCCGAACGCGGGTTTGTAAAGCAGATAGCTTTTTTGTATGCTGACATAGAGACGGAAAACGAGATACTAAACGACATGAAAAACGCCATTAAAAGCGGCGTATCAACCGAGGAATTAAAGCAGTATCAAAGCACCCGAAAGGCGTTGATTCCCGCGGTAAAACAAATAGCAAGTGCAACGGGGTTTTTAAAATGAAGAAAGCGGAGCAATGGTTTGCCGATTTTGAAACGACAGTACCGAACAAGGACAACAGAGTTTTCGTGTATCTTTGGGCGGCAGTTTCAGGGAATCGTCGGCGCACCGGTCGCTCCGTTTCTTCTTTTCTCGACTTCTGCGAAGAGGGAAAGAAAGTTATCTATTTTCATAACATGCCATTTGACTTTTCTTACATTCACTATGAATTATTGAAGCGAGGAATCACGCCTGAAATAGTGGAAAAGAAAGGGGTTTATTATTCGGTAAAATTCGGTGAAGTCGAACTCCGAGACAACATGAATTTTATGCATATGAGCTTAAAGGAAGTCGGGGAAAACTACTGCGAACAATACCAAAAGACTTCGATCGATTACAATGCAACTGAAAATCACTTCGCAACCGATGAAGAAATTGAATATTGCGTGAATGACTGCCTTGTCTTGCAAGAAGGTCATAATAAATTTATGGCGGGTCTTTCTTCCGTTCTTTTGGAGGCGGGCTGTCACAATACCGCAAAGAAACTTTCTAAAAAGCTGACTGTTTCATCTATCGCGTTTGAAGCCTTTAAAGAGGTTTCCGGCTTTGATATGCTGTGCCCGAAAACGACTTTCAATGAGTTCAAGCTATTTGTCAAGGCTTATTATGGCGGTTTCGTATACAGCGCGGAGGACGGATTACAAACAAATGTTCGTATGATAGACAATAACAGCATTTACCCTTTTCAATATTCTACGATTGATATGCCATTCGGAAAGCCAATCCCGGTAAAGACAATCGAAGAGGCGGAACAATATAAATTTTACATTGCGAACGTGTCTATACAATACGAATTGAAAGAAGGGTATATACCGATTATAGGGGGCAAAATAGGGCGTTACGGCGGTACAATCTATAGCGCGAGCTCTGACAACGAGTACGAGCCTAAAACCCTTTGTAACACCGATTTAGAGCTTGTAAAGCGATTCTATCATTGCGATATTCTATATAACTGGATATACGCCTTTGAAACAAAAGAACATATGTTTGCAAATTACTGCGATATATTCATGAAGATAAAAGAGAAGGAAAGGGGGGTAAAAAGACAGGCGGCAAAATTCATGCTCAACATGCCGTACGGGAAAACGGCGATGAACGGCGCGAACGAGCTTTATACATACGAGATAGACGAGGAAAGCGAGATTATCAAAAAGCATGTGAGCGGTTATGAAATTGATGATGACGCTTTTCAATATCTCCCCATAGCGATAGCTATCACGGCGGGGGCAAGAAAAACGCTTTTAACCGCGGCGGAGTCGATAGGATTTCATAGAATTCACTATATGGACACGGACAGCATAAAGTTCACTGGGGATATGCCGACGAACATAGATATACACCCGACGAGGCTTGGCGCATGGAAAGACGAGGGTCTGTGTTATTATTTCAAGACGATTTCACCGAAAAAATATATCTATTGGAGCGAGGGAAAGTTAAACATTACGTGCGCGGGGTTCTCGAAAAAGGTACTCGAAAAGAGAATGCTCCACACAAAGCGCGTATGTAGAAAAAAAGCCCTCCGGCAAATCAGGCGATTTGACAAAGGGCTGAATGTGAAATGTCTGCAATCAAAACTTGTGAAAGGCGGTCGGGCTATTCTCCCGGTTGTAAAAGAAATTAAATGATTACCATATTTTTACATATACACCGGCTTGATATAGAGAGTTATTTCCTCCCCAAAATTTTAATTCGTATCCCGTTTGATTGGCTTGTGTTATATTATACATAGCTATAGCCTTACATAATATAGTGGACGGAACAGAAGTTTCAATATATGCTTCTGAACCGAAAGCGTTAAATCTATAACCGTTATCATACTTAATACCGTATAGTTCTATATTTAGACATGTTCTTTCTAAAGGTGAACTGGAACCACCATATACTAACTTTCCCGCGGAAGAAACATTTCCGGCTTGTGCAAGCGAATAATTTGCATAAAAATGATTAAATGTAGGAAATTCCAATAATTTAGCGGCTAAATCGTAATATGCATCTGTTCCACCTATTACAAGAGCAGTTTCTTCAAATAGTGCTCCACCTGTCGGAATCTCAAATACATTCGAGGATATGACCGTATTGTCGGTCAAAGTACAATCGAGTTTGTATTTCATTACGCCACCTCGACAACGGAAATAGAATAGATACTTTGTCCGAATTCAGTGACGCTGTTATATTTATAATTTGCCACCGTTACTGTTGTTGCAGTGATTTCAATTGAGCAAATAAAGTGCCGCCCCATATAATTTACAAACAGCATACACCTATCGCCTACAACGGGCATTCGGTTAAGATTATCGACAGAAACATAAAATGTTCCACCCGTAGCGGGAAGGGAAGAAGCATTGACGATATTTACAGCTTGTAAAGGTGTAACACCGTCCACGCCCGGCGTTCCCGGAGTTCCGGGTGCTCCGTCCGTGCCGTTGGCGCCGTCGTTCCCGCGTGCCGCGAGCATGCTCCAATCGGGATTTACAGGGGTTGGAGGTCCAGCGGCGTTGTCCTTGTTTGCGACATAGGAAGAGCCTTGATAGCTATAAGCATTATCTTTAAAAACTTCATCGCCCGCAACCCACTCGCCCTTCCAATTGATACCGGGTCCCTCGGGTCCGGCGGGTCCTTCCGGCACGGTAAATTGTCCTGCGTTGATAACGGTGCCGTCCGTGAGTGTCACGTTCATTTGCACTTTCTTGTCTGCCATTAGTATTGTACCTCCACAATCATTACGCTTTTAATTCCGACACCCGTGTCCCCTTTCGGTCCGGGGATAGGGATTTTCTTTTGAAGTTCCGCTATGTCGCATGTATTCTTCTGCACCTGTTGCGGCAAGTTCAGCTCTTTACTACTCCACGATATCGCCACCGTTACAACCTCCATATACAAAAATTTGGTTCGGTATTACCGACATAAATAAATCTTTGAAACTCAATCCCCCGTCGCCCTCTTTATCATTGATAAACTGTACCATGTTTAGGGAGGGAAGTGTCTGCAAGTATCTCAAATAGGCATTTAATTTTCCGTCCTTCACAAATGAAAAAGTTTGGTCACTTACAAACGGGAGGGGCTGTGTTGGGTCAACATTTGTATTCGGATTCCGAGCAGTGTTGGCAATTGCCGAATTGGTAAGCTCTATTTCCTTATCGGTCAGCTTATATAGCTTGCGTACAGAGTCAACCTCACGGAGATACTTTTCAAATTTGTTTTGATAAATCCCTGCGAGCTGGTAATAAAAATTTGTTAGGTCACTGTACCGAATCGAGCTATTCCGAAACCGATTGAACAGAACGCTATAACAGTAAGTATCAAATGCGTCTTGTGTCGAGTCCTGATAGTTCACAAAGCCAAACTCTTTTATAACTGCCCGCCATTCGTCAGCCGTTGGGAATACTTCACGAAACCACCATGTAAAAGAAGTGGATTCTACGCCGTCAATCGGGGTTATACTCGCCATTCTCTTCTCCCTCCTCTTCGTATTCGTCGGAATCGTTCCGCGCCTCCTGACCCCCTTCTATGACTTCATTTATGCTTACCGTGATATTAGACCCAAAATATCTATTCATATCATCAGCCCACTGCTTGGCGTTGCGGAAGCGCAGATTACCTACAAGGTCGGTCTGCTCCTCTTGCCCTTCCATTTCGTCCGTGATAAGCCTTTCCTTCTTGTCTGCACCAAAATAGCGAGACTGAATGCCGGAGATGAAACAGCGAATGCTGTCCCAATTCTTGACGATTCCGAACAGCTCCGCCGTGTAATCGTCTTTCGTGTCCTGAATGTTCTGTATCTCCATTGGGTTGGTGATGACGGTAAAAGGGGAATCACTTGAAAACGCTTGATTCAGTTCAAACCGCACAACCTGCGCCTGTGATTCGTCACGCACCACGAAAAAGAATTTCTTGTTTGCTACGACCATGTTGATATTTATGCGAGCGAGCGTTTCGGCGATTTCATTGATAATTACTTGATTATGTGTATATCTTGACGGACTTGCCATCGTCGCCGCCCACGGTACGGAATCATAGAGGATAACCGCTCCGGGAGCCTCTACGCCAACGCCTCCTCTTCCCATTGGAAGTTTTAACTCTTTACCGAACGGGTCTATCTTTTCACCTTTTCCGAGGTTTCCTCCGTTGAATGTAATCGGCTGTATTGCGTTCGGGAGTCCGTAGCAGTTTATCCCTCCGGTGATAACATAGGGCAAAATATAAATATCACCACCCAATTTGAAGCCGGCAAGAGAACCGCGGAAGTAAAGCATTCGGTTTAAGTTCCAAGAGGTAAGCCCCTCGGGAAGTCCGTCCCAAATCAAATAGTTGCAATATTGGTTTAAGTCGTACTCCGTCCAAATGTGTTTATAGAGTTCTCGGGGCGCGCTGTAGTTTCCTACAATCGGATTGACTTTCGTTGAACATGGATTACTTGCTCCAAGTTTAGAAAGCACGTCCGCCATTTTATATCCTTTTTCTCCCGTCATGCGTTTAGCCCCCTTTCATAGTTCGGTGTTTTATATGAAATATCGTCCGTGTACCACATGCGACACGCCCGCAGAATATTTCGCAGTGCCTGTTTTACTTCATTCGGCATAGCTCCTGCCTCGTTGATAAACGTAGTCGCTTCAAATTCTACATAATTGAAATTTGTCATAACTCTGTCATAGTCCGTAATCTTCCCGAGGCGTTCAATCGTAAATCCGTTAGCTACCATATAATCATTCGCCTTTCCGATTTCCTGCCATATTCCTTGACGTATCATCAGTTTGAAATTAAAATTTTTATTCGTCTGTACAAGGAAATTAAAAAACACAGACCCTTGTGCATTCTTCAAGTCCGGCGGTGCCGCCCTCATATTGTCGATAGTGAGATTCTCATTGAGTAATGAAAGCTCGTTTGCCGCCCGAGTCCTTTCTCCCGCCGCGTATTGTTCAAATCCAAGCCCCGCCGCGCTCGCAAGACCGCCGAAAATATCCCCACTCAATAACTTTCCACCAATTCCGATTAAGCCTTTAGCACCCGCTACAGACTGTCCAAGGCGGGTAATATCAGTGTTATAGTCCCGCTGTGCCTGTTGCATAAGGGCGTAATTTTTATTGTTTGCGAGAAATGTTTCAAGCTGTGAAACGGCATAGGGGATGGAAGTATCATTAGAATATACAAGTCCGATATAACTATCTTCAAAACCTTCCTGAAATACACCGAAATTATCTATTTGGATTTTTGTATAGATATAACCTTTCGTAATGTCCGGGATAAGAGGCTCTTTTATATAGAGTGTAATTTTATTTTGCTTTAGATTTAATTTTTGAAAATCTATCGAATAACTGTTACCCGCATAATCCATTATCACAAGCTCTTGAAAATTTTGAGATAATATTTTCGGGTTGCTAACATATGTGTTTTCGTCTGCTATAACTTGTGATTTACTTCTGGTATTTGATATTAAGGCATTGTTAAAAGTTATTTCACATTCTTTTTCACAATCGCCCTCAAAGCTTGTTTGATAAGGAATAGAAAGAACATATCCCGCTAACAAATCTTTAAATTCATGTACGGCTAAAGGTTCAGTTAATCCCGCTATTCCGAGCTCAATTTGCATGGTATTGTGTTGTGAAAAATCCAAGGTCAAATTATTGGTGTCAAACGGCATTATCGGCGTTATTTTCATGTTTAATACGTCTGCAATTCTATTTTCAACATGCAAATAACGGTTTAATGCGTCAAAATCCCAATTAAAAGTAGTTGTCTTTTCGCTTGTATCGTTGGTATAATGATATTTACAGACTGTTTTATAATTGGGGTTTGATACAACGGGCGCAACAAATACCTGATAGTTTGTATTCACACCGTCAATTTGCAGTGTTTTTATACTCAAATCTTCGGCTTGCTGTTTCGCAAATACCAACACCCACGAAAGCCCCGAATTTTCTACAAAATTTTTATATGCTATATTATCTTTGGGACCAAAAATAAGCGGGTGAACCTCTGAAATATACTTATTCAAGTTGATATTTTCATTTTCAAGCAAAATAGAAGTTGTGGTATTATCAAACGTCAATTCTGTTTCACCATAAGGAAGGGTAAAACGATTCACAAACCCGCGGTGCACCATGCCTTCACCCATGTTTTCCCGGCATTCGAGATAGTATGTAGTGTATACGTCACAATACAAATCAAGATTCAGGTTATTTCCCGAAAGCTGATGAATGCGTGCAAAATAATACCTCCGATTAGAAGGACCGAGATTATTATACACAACAACATAATTGAAATTGTTAAACTGTTCCTCGACAAAATTGACGGGAACGGTGAAATTTACGACCGTGTTGACATTGTCATTGAAGGGGAACGCTTCAACGGTCATTTTGCGATTTGCTATTAAGTTATCAAAATAGCTGTCTCGCTCCGTAATAGAATTGAAAGCCCGGATATCTTTCGCTCCGGGCTCCCACCATACCGAGCACAGCCCTATTGTATAAGCCATGCTATTTCCTCTTATTACGCCGCCGGGGTCGGTTTAATCACATTGGCAACAAACTTGACACCCGGAGCATACTTGAACACGCCCGCACCGTAAGAGAAGTGAAGGAAGGTGTTTGTATAAGTCGTGGACGGGTCAAGAATGGAAAGAGTTACTTTATAGAAATCGGCAATCGCAAATTTGTTTTTGCTCGACAACCAGGCAATAACCTTTTCATTTCCGGATTTCATTGCGTCCTGCGGAATCAATACGAACTTATCCCCGGGAATCATCTCGCCAACCTTCTCCGAATGGTAAAGGCTTGCAAGCGTATCCGCGATAAAATTCGTGTAGTACACGTCGTTAAAAACAATTTTCAAATCATCGGCGCGAAGGGCAGATACAACCGGCGCGCTCTCGTTCGTATTCGAATTTGTATACGTCGCCACGTCCGTAAACTTTGAGTTCTTGATTTTCATGTTGTTGAGAGTCTTACGCATAACCTTTCCGATTTCGGTAGCGTTCCACTCTTCCGCCGCGTTCAGCTCAACGCCGGACAATCCCGTGGTGTCAATTTGGTCTACGCTGATAGTCTGCGTAGACTGTCCCGGGGTCCAATCCTGATACAGTGCGTTTGCAACGTCGAACATATTGAAGCGTACAGTATCTTCAAGAAGTGACATGACGAACTCAAAGAAGCTCGACACCATGTCACCCGACAAAAGCGCATCACGCGAAAGAATTTCCGAGGTAGAAATCGGTACAAAATTGTATTCGTCAATCGTGATAGTTTCCTGCGCGACCTGCGGCTTCGTAATCGTGAACGCGCTCGAAGTCTCCGAAAGCTCTTTTACGGGCTGAAGGTCTACCTTAAAGGTGTTTACAATGCCCTTTCCATAATCTACCTTCCCGATTCTACAGCTATCCACAAGGTCATTGACAATGTCAGACGGGGAAAGGGTGTCGTGAAAACGTACGTCACCGATTAGCGAAGTCATCGCCGCGAGAAATTTCGAAGCGGGAAGGGTGATGGGATTCAAAACAATTGCCATTTTAATTTTCTCCTAAATTTATTGAATTTGCGATATAACGCGATATTTCATCACGTGTATAACCTTCATCTAAAGCCTCTACACATGTTTTTGCAAATTTTGCTACTTCAGCGTCACACCCATATTTCGGGGGTATTCTGCTGTTCTTGCTCTCTTCATCAGCTTTGATACACTTTCGCCCAAGAAGCTCTATATAGTCAATGTCCTTGAGCGGTTCGCCGTTCTTGTTCTTAAGCTCTTTAAAAGCCCTTAATCCCGTTACAGTGCCTTCAAATGCTTTCCTTCTTACCTCGGGCGACATGCCCCTGTATTCCCCGTTGTCCATTTTTAGATAATCTCCTCTATCATTTTATCGTAATCTCTTTTTTTATCTTCCTGCTTCTTTGCTTCATCGCCGCGCAATACTCGCTTCAGTTCGTCAAGCTCCCCTCGCGCTGTCGCAAGTTCCTTCAAAGTTCGCTCGTGTTCTGCCACGTGTTCCGCAAGTTCCCGAGCAAGCTCTTCAGCCTTTGCCTTGAAATCGATGTCCTCTTTAATGTCATCTTTGAGCTCTTCTTCTGCCCCTTCATCTTCTCTGACTTCTTCATCAATTCTTTCTTCATCAGCCATTTGTACTCACCTCCTCATCCTTTCTCGCATTCACCGTTTTAGAAAAATTGATATAATCTTCAATATGTTCACTAACAACTTCATTATTAAATGTAATACCCTTGGAAGCACAGAATATAGCCGCCTGCGATATGACATACACCTTTTTAGCGTTCCCCGTCATTCCGCTTTCCTCCGCTTGCTTCATATATAAGGGGATATAAATCTCGTGAAGTTGCTTGTATAGCTCCTCCGTTTCAAGTGTGTTTGAAAACACCTCTTTCGCAACCTTCAGCTCATGCTCTGCCCCTCCCTTCTTGAAATGCGCAATAACAGACAGCAAAGCCCCTCCTACCGCTACAACCGCACTTAACACATAGGTTACAATTTGTACCCAATCCATCTATATACCTCCATTTATATTTATTATAATCTCGCGTACCCACCTACGGAGAACATGACCCTTCGGGCACTCCCGAAACTGCGCTATGCACAGCGCACCCTGCGTTAATATAGTATAGCTTTCACTTTCCCATGGCGCGCCATAGACTCGGAATAACTATACCAATGGAAAGAGGAGCCCGCGCCGGGGATTGCACGGAATACGCCCACAACCTAACACCCGTACACTCGGAGGATTTCCTCATGCCGTGGGCGTACTGCTCCCCTTACCCAAT
>ENA-ORML01002503-ORML01002503.1-human-gut-metagenome-genome-assembly--contig:-NODE-2503-length-11990-cov-3.356682_pt1 | contig 11990 bp, 8 predicted proteins | sample MGYA00242103_ERZ508995 | MGnify/ENA primary metagenome ERZ508995 (study PRJEB26280, sample SAMEA2338702) | human gut metagenome | biome: human gut; feature: human-associated habitat; material: faeces...
ACTTCGCCGGCTGGAAGAAGGTCGATGCGTTCGAACGTGCCGAAGGCGCGAAGGAAGGCCGCGAGCACAAGAAGGTCATCGACCCGGAGCAGATGCGCGCGCTGGCGCATGCCTGAATCGGGCCGGCTGGAATTAGGGTGGGAGTGCTGACTTCCTGACACCCTAACTCCAAGCCTTTTAACGCAATCTAGTAACGCCCTGCACGTCCGATTCCTCTGAATCGGACGTGCAGGGCGTTAGTTTTTGCCGCTTTAGTGGTCGATTTTCGGCGGACTGGTCGCGTAGCGTGCGTTTTCGATCGCACAACCGCCCGTTTCTCCAGAATCGGACGTACGCGGTCGTTTTGACCTATTACCCCCGAAGTTCGGGTCCATGCGCTAGGCTGACCCCAGTGAAACGCGGTGCGCAATATCATCGCAAACGGATGCGGGCATTGAAATCTAAGGTTGTGAAGTCGGCATGGACTTTGGAAAACACGTCAAGCGCAAGGCACTGTACTGCTGTTCCGTGTCCGTCGTGGGCCTGCTGATCGCCTGCCTGATCGGCTTCGCCATGGGCGTGGGTCTTGTCGATGTGCATCTCGAAGAGGAAGCCCACGCAGCGGCGTCCTCGGGAACGTCTTCGGAAACGTCCTCCACGTCGGGCGCGCTTAAGAAAAACAGCGCGCCGCAATCGCACAAGCCGTCTCGTCGCCGACGCAGGTCGCGCTGGACGGCATTTCCGCAGTCGAGGGCAGCGCCACGATCACAACGCAGGGCTTCACGCTAAGCGCCGATTCGCAGGCCGCCGTGCAGTCTCAAATCGCCACTTTCGAAGCCGACGGATATACCGCATCATTCGTGCTCGCCGACATCACGACCGGCCGCACGATCGCATACAACGCCGATGCACAGATCTATTCGGCCTCGTCGGCGAAGGCGCCATACCTGATATCGCTGTTCTCAACGGGCACCGTCGACCTGAACAGCGTGGCCCAATCCGCTGACGCGCAGTCCGCCACCGTCCACCAGAAGGTCGACGCCGTCCTGCGCAATTCCGACAACGCGTCTTACGACTGGCTGTACAAAACGTATGGCCTCGACTGCTTCAACACGTGGGCCGAACAGGCGGGCGCGGCTTCCAGAATGGGTGATTGCGGCGGGTACCTGTTCACCTCCGCGCGCGACATGGCCAAACTGTGGACCGCCGGATACGGTTTCCTGTTCGCCGGGCAAACGGCGGGGGTGCAGAACATCACGCCCGAATCGCTGCAATGGCTGTCCGGAGACATGACGAATTCGCTGAACTCCTGCATCCACGCGGCCCTTGGCGATGCGGACACCGTGTACACGAAGGCCGGATGGATCAACGGCGAAGGCGGTTTGTACGCGCTGAACGATGCCGGACTGGTGATGTCGCAGTCGGGCACGTACGTGCTGGCGGTGCTGACGAACGCGTGCGGCCGCAACGATTTGCTGACCAGCCTGATCGGCACGCTCGACGCAGTGCATTCGGGGGATATGCGGGGGTAATACGTTTCAAGTTGGGGTGACTCTCGCCGTGCCGCAGATAGGTCTATGGCCGATGCTGTAGCGTCGTTGCGTGGCATGTTTCTAGATGTTGCAAATCCACCCTTCAGCTTGTATACAGCAAAATCCCAGCCTGAATTCCTAGGCTGGTGGCCATGAACGGCAAATTGCAGGTGCACGGCCATTGCAATGGCTTGAAAACAACGCTTTTGTTCGCGTTGATGTGGGGCGTCATCATGCTCATCTGGTGGGCGACCGGCGCCAGTCAAAGCACGCTCGGCTACTACATTCTCATCGGCCTGGGCTCCACGTTCGTCTCCTACTGGTTTTCCGACAAACTGGCGATCGCCAGCATGCACGCTCGACAGGTGAGCGAGCAGGAAGCCCCCGTACTATACAAGATCGTCCGCGAGCTATCGGCGAAGGCAGGTAAGCCGATGCCGCGCATCTACATCGCCCCCACCATGAGCCCCAACGCGTTCGCGACGGGGCGCAACGAACGACACGCGGCGGTCTGCTGCACGCAAGGCATCCTACAGACGCTTAACGAACGTGAGATTCGCGGCGTGCTCGGACACGAACTCATGCACGTCTACAACCACGACATTCTGACGTCCGCAATCGCCTCCGCCATGGCCACCGTCATCTCGTACCTCGGCTACTCGCTCATGTATTTCGGCGGCGGCCGTTCGCGTGACGACCGCGACGATTCGGCGTCCGGCGGCTTGGGATTGCTGGGTGTGCTGCTGAGCACGATTCTGGCGCCGATCGCAGCGTCGCTGATACAGATGGCAATCTCCCGCACACGCGAATACGACGCCGACGAAGACGGTTCCAAGTTGACGGAGGATCCGGAAGCGCTCGCTTCCGCGTTGAGCAAGATTTCCGGCGGCGCAGCCGCGATGCCGATGGAGAAGACCGCCGGCACGCAGTCGGTGGCTGCGATGATGATCGCCAGTCCGTTTTCGGCGGAAGGTTTCTCCAAGCTGTTTTCTACGCACCCGCCGACCTCGGATCGCATTGCGCGGCTGATGCAGATGGGGCAGGAGATGCGTCAGCAGGGCGTGCAGTCCGGATATTTGGCCGGCGGTTATGCCACGAGCGGCGTTGCGGCGGCGGATATTCGGCAAGGCGGACGTTCTGCGATGGCTGGTGCCGGTGGGCCGCAATTTGGAACGCAGTATGGATCCGCGCATGATTCGGGCGGCTCGGCTGGCAGATATTCTCGCGACTATTCGCAGCGGCCGCGTGGTTGAGTCTCCGTGATATTACGGAAAATTGGTATTGCATATCGGTCTGTGTCCGCATACGCATCCGTTGCGTGCTAGACTAATGGCTCGTGCCCAAAAGGCACACCTTGCGGATGTAGTTCATCGGTAGAACGAAAGCTTCCCAAGCTTTAAAGGCGGGTTCGACTCCCGTCATCCGCTCCACTCGAAACCCTTGGAATCGTTGGAATTCCAAGGGTTTTCTATTGCCATAAAAGACCCGTGAAGTCAACTTCGCGCTGCGCGACTGTCGGTTGCATCGCAAAATTTGGTTGCGAATCGCAATGCAACCGAAAGATGGTGGCGTGGAACGCGACGTTTGTGACAAGCTGCTGATGCTTTGCGACATGTTCGGTGTGACGTTGGATGATTTGGTCATGGGCGACGTGTGCGCGTCGGCGGGCCGTGGAGGTGCGGGACGCGTGGGCTGTGTGGATGCGGGACGCATGGACTTGGCTGCCGATACGGCTGGTGTGGCAGCGTCGGATGGGGTGGTTGACTCTGCTGTTGGTGCGGTTCCGGGGGTAATCGGGTTCGCGGCATCGCAGGTTGCAGGAGTGTCCGATTCTGCAGAATCGGACACTCGTGGAGGGCGATGGGTAGGCTGGAGCCCGTGAACACGAACCAGAAGTCCCCCTCCGATTCCGGCGCAAACCACCCCACCGGCAACTCCTGCAATCCGCTACTCGGCCATGCCACATCACACGCGGCGACACTCATCGGCCTGTTCGCAATCGTCCTGTGGGGCTTCATGGCCGGCCTCGTGCGACTGGTCTCCGAATCGTTCGGCGCCACGCTCGGTTCGGCGCTCATCTACACCGTCGGTGGTGTCATGCTGTTCATTGTGCGCCGTCCGAAACCAATCCGCGAAGCGCCATGCAAGTACCTCATCGCAGGCGGACTCATGTTCATCGCATACGAGGCGTCAATCTCGCTGTCGATCGGCCTGGCCACAACGAACGCGCAATCCGTGGAAGTCAGCCTTGTCAACTACTTGTGGCCGACGCTGCTGGTGCTGATGACCGCAGCGGTATCGCACAAACGTGGTGCGGTCGCCAAAGCGATTCCTGGCGCGGTGATCGCAACCATCGGTGTGGCGATGGCGGTTGGCGGAGAAAGCCTTGATATGCAGGAAGCGGTCCACAATATCGCCAGTAACCCCCTACCGTATGTGCTCGCGTTTGTTGGCGCCTTTATTTGGGCGATTTATGCGACTTTTACGCCGTCGTTGTCCGGCGGTTACGACGGCACGACGATTTTCTTCTGCTGTGTGGCCGTTGTACTGTGGACCATCCATTTCGTTTCGGGAGACGGTTTGCCGGACACGGCGCCCGGCATCGGTGGATATGCTGCGCTGATTGCGTGCGCCGCTTCGATTTCGGGCGGCTACGCGTGCTGGGGATACGGCATGTTGCACGGCAGTATGGAAACGCTTGCGATTGGTTCGTACGCGACTCCGCTGTTTTCCACGGCTTCTAGCGCGCTTCTGTTGGGCGTGGCGCTGGGCATGCCGTTCTGGATCGGTGTTGTGCTGGTGGTTGCCGGTTCTCTGATCAACGTGTGGTTTGCACGGTGCCCCTGAGTGTCCGTTTCTCCCGAATCGGACAACCTGGGGTGACCGGATGACGCGTGGGTGGCTGATTCGGGGGGGTCGGACACTTGTTGGTGCGTGAGGAGGCGACATGTGGGGTAGTGGCGGCGCAGAGGAGCGCCGGGATGGCGCAGCGGTACGTAAGGGAAGTGACTGGGCAGGACAATGCCCTACGCCTCCACGCTAGCTTAGGTTTTTGCCGGCTGGTCGATGGTGACGAATTCGTGGCTTTGGGTTTTCAGGTCGTCGATGATGGCGGGCAGCGCGTTCACGTGTACCAGCCGAAACCGATCTAAACCGGCTCAAACCAGCCCGTTCAAATCCGCCTCGTCACATCACCTTGGTGGACTCCAGATTGCGGCTCACCCAGTTGTTCAACCGGATCACCGGCTTGCGCAACATCAATCCCAGCAGCAGCGAAGGAATCAGGAACAAGGCGAGATACACCATGTCAAGCAGGTACTCATTGCCGTATGATCCGGCCATCGCGGCGTGCATGGCATCGATGGCGTGCGGGAATGGTAGGAACGGGTAGAGCATTTGGAAGAACTTCGGCAGCGTCTCGATAGGGAACGTACCGCCCGAACCGGCGACCTGCATCACCAGCAGCACCACGGCCACGGCCTTGCCGATATCGCCGAACGACACGGTCAGCGTATACACGATATTCGAGAACACGAGCGCGGCAAGCCACCCCACGGCAAGGAACTGCAGCGCATGATTCGCCTGCACGCCAAGGAAATACGTGTCACCCAGGCAAACCAGTGTGCCCTGCAGCAACGCGAGCAGTGCGAAGATCGCGTACCGTCCGAAATACTCGTGGTCGAGGCGCAGTCCCCAACGTGAGGCGTTCCCCGGGCCGGACGGGCCGGCGATGCGCGGCAGCGTGTCGCCCAAGCCCAGCACATGCGCCTTCTCGCGGTCCGAAATTGTCACTTTCAGCATGGCGCACAGGATGATCGCACCCACCCAGATTGACAGGATCGTATAGAACGGCGCCATGGCCGAACCGTAGTTCGCGATCGGGTACACCGAGACGCGATGCAGTGCGACGGGCGCGGAAATCAGCGTGGACAGTGTGGACGCGTTGGCGGTGGCCAGTGCACGTAGTTCGTCCGATTCGCCCGAATCGGCGTCGTTGTCACCGTCGCCACCATCGCTGTTGCCGTCACCGGCGTTTCCGCCCGTCTCCAGCTTCGTGATCAGCTCCTTCACCGTCGCTGCCGACGAGTCGAGTTTCTTCGCGATCGCGCCGAGCGTGGAACGGATGGACGTCACATTCGTCCCCACATCGCCCGTCACATCGTCCAGACCGTCGGCGGTGCCGCTCAGCTGGGTGATCATGCTGTCGGTTTGGGAGATCAGCGTGCTGACTGTGGAGGCGAGCGCGTCGATTTTCGGCTTGACGTTCGTGGCGTAATCGTCGCGCACATTGCTGATCGACTGCTTCGCGGAGGTGATGCGGTTCAGGATCTCCTTGCGGGAGCTTTCCGCGGCTGCGGTATCCTGCGTGACCTGCGTGGAAGCGTCTTTCAGCTGCTGCGCGAGCTTCTGCGAATCGCCTTTGGCGGCTTCCAGCAGCGTGATCTCCCGGTCGATGGCTTCCAGCAGCGCCTGTTTCGCGGAATCACTGTCCGGTAGTTGTTCCACCGATTCGCGCATGTGGTTGAGGCTTGTGATGTACGTGTCGTACAGCGATTCGCCGCTGGAGATTTGTTCGCTCAACGTTGCCAACTGGCTGGCTGCGGTGTCTGAGTCCTTGCCGATCGCGTCGAACGCCTTGTTCACCTTGGCAGCTACTTGGTCGAACGCGCCTGACACCTGGTCGAGCGCGGTGTTCACCGAGGAGGTGACGTTCGCACCTGCAGAAGTGAGTGACGTGGCACCTGATTTGCCTTGCTTCAACGCGTTCTGGGCCTGTTTGCCCGCCTTGGTCGCCGAGGCGAGCAGTTTGCCCGTGGAATCCACGATGTCGTTCGCCGAGCCGAGCAGCTGCGAATACGACGTCACCTGCTGCGATGCGCCGCTCAGCGTATCCGCCGTGGTGGTGAGATTGCCGTTGAGGTTGCGCATGTATTCGGCCATTTGCGGGCTTTGCGAATAGTGTAGGATGCTTGAGGCCAGGTCGAGTCCGACTTGCGCAATCGTTTTGGCGAAGGTTTTGTCGATCGTGTTGACCACGGTTGTCGCGCCCTGATCGGTGATATGCGGGGCGATCGGGTTGATTTTCTCGTTTAGATAGTACTTGAGCTGCGCGTGTTTGATGTCGGGGGAGAACAGCGTCATCATGTCGGCGCTGAAACCTTTCGGAATTACGATCGCCGCATAGTATTCGCCGGATTTCACCCCGTCGATTGCCTTGTCGCTTTTCACGAACTGCCAGTCCAGCTGGTCGTTGGCGTGCAGTGTGCTGATGATGGTTTCGCCCACGTTGACGCGCACCGGTATGAGATCCGACTTGTAACCCTTGTCGTTATTGGCCACGGCGACCTTCAATGCCTTGGTGTTGCCGTAGGGGTCCCAGCTGGCCGCGATGTTGAACCAGGCGTACAGCGCCGGCACCACCACCAGGCCCATCGAGACGATCACGGCGATCACGTTGCGGGTGGCATGGCACATGTCCCGCTTGAAGATGCCCCAGATCATTTTCACTGTTCGTTCCCCTCCTCACGCAGACTCCTGCCAGCATTTCCGTCCGTGTTTCCAGCCGCATACTCAGCCGCATGTTCAGGCGCATGTCCGGCCGAACCACCATGCGCAGCCTCATACAGTCTCGTACGTACGGCATGCATCGGCTTGTAATGCATGCCCGGCCGGAACAGCAGGTTCTCGTGCAGGATCGCGCTGCGGAACTCTTCCGCACTCATCGCTTCCTCGCCCAGATAATTCGCATACCGTTCGCGCAGATACTCCACCACGATGAGATACGTGTCGATGGCGATGATCGAAATGATCCAACCGAGCAGCATGGCGAGCTTCATGCGCGTGATGAATAGCAATAGCAGGAACACGAACGGCAGTACCGCCAGCGCGAGGAATCCCCAACGCACCAGGCGCGGGTACAGGCGGAAGAAATGAATCGCCCGTCTGCGGGCGAGTTCGGGGAACTCCTCGGCGATCTGCTGCGCGGTCTCGGTGAGCCGCAACGGTTCCACCGTGCCTTCGTTATGTTCGGTGATCATCAGATCAGTGTCCGCCAGACGGTTGTCGAACAGGCGGTTGAGGTTCAACGCCAGCTTGCGGACTACCAAGCCGATGAACAGCGCCACAGGCAGATACCAGAACAGCGAGAGCATGTCGATCCAATAATGGTTGGCATACATGCCGCCGATCGGCCCGCGCATCGCGTTGATGCCGTAGGTGAACGGTAGGAACGGTTTCAGACGGCGGAAGAATTCCGGCATCATCTCGATGGGGTAGAGGCCTGCCGCGCCAGGAATCTGGATGATCACCAGAATCACGGCGACGGCCTTGCCGATATGCCGGAACGCCACGGCGAGCGCGTAAATGATGTTCACGTAGACGAACGAGGCGAAAATGCCGGCGAGGATGAACAGGAACGGATGCTCGCATTGGATGCCCAGCGCGAGATCGCCGATCGTGGCGATGATCGCCTGCAGGAATCCGACCGTGACGAACAGCAGCCAACGGCCCATATAGCCTTGGCGTGGCGTGTACATGCGGATCTTCTCATCGCGGTCCACTTCAAGCTTGTAGATCGCGACGAGCACGAATCCGCCGACCCACAGCGCAAGATTCGTGTAGAACGGCGTGACCGCGGAACCATAGTTTTTGACCGGGTAGAGGACCTGTTCGTCCAAATGCACCGGCTCCCCCACGAACGAGCCGACCTCGCTCGCGTCAAGTCCGAGCGCTTGGGAAAGCTGCTGGAACATCGCCGAACTGCTCAACGCGGCCACATCGGTGCGCGTGGTGTTGAGCTGTTTGGCGAGATTGGCGAGCTGCGTCTGCGTGCCAACAATGGTGGTGTTCGTTTGGGTCACGGTGCGCGACAACTGGTCGAGCAGCCCGTTGCCCTGTTCCAGCGTGCTTTGCAGCGTGGTAAGCGTGCCGGACAGCGACCCATTGGCCAGGCTGAGTGTATCGAGCCCGGTGTTGAGATTCGGCATGACCGTGCCGGTGATGGTCGTGCGTGCGCTCGCCATCGACGCCGTGCCGTTCTTCGCCAGCGTGGTGACATCGTCGTTGAACCCGTTCGCGGTGTTCTTCCCCGCGTTGATCGCAGCCGTGGTGTCCTGATCGAAGGCGTCGATGCGCTGCTGCTGGAACGTCAGCTGTTTGCGGGCTTCGGCGAGCTGCGCGGAAAGATCCTTATACGTTTGGCTGTTCGGATCCAGCTGGCTGGCCTGCAACGCCTTCTCCACGCCGTCGAGCACATTGCCGGTGGTGGCGTTGACGTGATGCATGGTGCTGGACACTTGGTCGAGCGCGTCCTGCGTGGTGTTCAGTCCGCTGAGCACGGTGCCGGTGGCATTGCTCACGTTGACCTGCAGGCCGGACAGTTGCGTGCTGCCGTTGTCGAGCGCTCCGACCAGCGTGTTCGAGAATCGTTCGGTTTGTGTGCGCGTCTCGCTCAGCAAGTCGGACGCCTTGCCGACGGTGTCAAGCGAGTTGGTGATTTCCGAGGCGAGCGCGATGTTGGACTGTTTGGCCGAATCGATGGTGGTGAGGGCCTTGTCGAGCGTGGAGCGGGTGTCGCGCAGCTGCTGTTGGACGGTTTCGAGCTGGTTGATGGTGTCGGTCAGATCGTTGACGACGTCGCTTTGCGCGCTTTTCACGCTGCCGGTGGTTTCTCCCGCTGCCTCCTTCACTTCCTTTGCCACGGCGTCGGCCACGCTGGAAACGAAAGTGGTGTTGATCTGCTCGTCGATCGTGGTCGCGCCCGTATCGGTGATTTTCGGCGCGATCGCGTTCAGCTTTTCGTTGATGTAGTACGTGATCGACGGTCGGTCGCCTTTACCGGTGACGGTGCCGATTAGTCTGGAGCTGAAGTCTTCCGGCAGTACGATCGCCGCATAGTATTTGCCGGATTCCACGCCTTCGATGGCTTGCTGCTTGGGAACGAAACGCCAGCCGAGCTGATGGTTCTTCTTAAGCTGGTTGACGGTCTGCTGGCCAGCGTCGAGATGGCCGACCAGCGTGGAGGTTGTGCCCTTGTCCTCGTTCGCCACAGCGACTTGGATGTTGCCCGTGTTCGCGTACGGGTCCCAGTTGGCGAGGATATTGCACCATGCGTACAGTGATGGGATGATGGCCACACCCAGCGTGACGACGAGCGCCACGGGGTTCTTCAGAATGCGTTTCACGTCTCGAAGGAAGATGGCGAAAACCTGGTGCATCAAGCCTCCTCGCGGGTATTGGTCGCAACATCTACGTGCGGCGGCATGCCCGTGCGGGAACACCCGGTTGGGCTCTTCGTCGCGCGATCCGGTGGACATTCTATGACTTCCGATGGAACGATCGCAATGGTTTCGCCATGTTTATTGGTCGGTCCCGCAAGTGTCGGGATATGAGACGAAAACGCTCGGCATATGGCTCTAGTGGGGCGGGCGACCTGGATATGGAGCGGACGGTCGGGAAAACGGAAAGGAAAGATGGCGAATGTTGTCACATGACAAGTGGGATAGGGTTGGGCGATAATGTAGGCATGACTATTGCAACGCCGGAACGTTATGCGCAAATGCTGGACGCCGCACGCCGCGGCGGTTACGCCTATCCCGCGATCAATGTGACCAGCACGCAGACCCTGAACGCCGCACTCCAGGGTTTCGCCGAGGCGGAATCCGATGGCATCATCCAAGTCTCCGTAGGTGGCGCCGCCTACTTCTCCGGGCAACGCGTCAACGACCGCGTTACCGGCTCGCTTGCCTTCGCAGCCTTCGCGCACGAAGTCGCGGCGAAATACCCCAACATCACCATCGCCCTGCACACCGACCACTGCGCCAAACAGTATTTGGACGAATGGGTGCGCCTCTTGCTCGACCATGAAGTCGAACAGGTGAAGCACGGTCAGGAACCGACCTTCCAGTCACACATGTGGGACGGTTCCACAGTGCCGCTGGATGAAAACCTCGACATCGCAGAAGAACTGCTCGACAAATCCCAAGCCGCGCACACCGTGCTGGAAATCGAAATCGGCGCGGTCGGTGGCGAAGAAGACGGGCACAGCGCCGAAATCAATGACAAACTGTATTCCACGCCCGCGCAAGGCATCACCGTCGCGCAACGACTCGGCCTCGGCGAGCGCGGACGCTACATGGCCGCCTTCACCTTCGGCAACGTGCACGGCGCATACAAACCGGGCGTGGTGAAACTGCGCCCCGAACTGCTCGACGAAATCCAGACCACGGTCGCGCTCGCGATCAGGGCCGGCGAAATGCCCGACCCCGCGCACTCGCTGGATGTCGCTCCCGGTAAGCCGTTCGCCCTGGTGTTCCACGGCGGTTCCGGCTCCGCGCCGGAGGAGATCGCGCAGGCCGTGAGCTACGGCGTGGTGAAGATGAACATCGACACCGATACGCAGTACGCATTCAGCCGTGCGGTGGCCGGTCACATGTTCTCCAACTATGATTCGGTGCTCAAAATCGACGGTGAGGTGGGCAACAAGAAGCTGTACGATCCGCGATCCTGGGGTCGTGAAGCTGAATCCGCGATGGCCGCGCGTGTGGTCGAAGCATGCAAGCAGCTCGGCAGTGCCGGGCGCGCGCTGAACTAGCCAACGGTCTTTCGAACTGTTTTCGGGCGTTTTCTGGTCTGTTTTTCGGACCGGTTGCAATCCGATTACGGTCGGTCCAGAGCCGTGAGCATCCCTCAGACCCGGTAGAGGGTGAAGAGTAACCTTTGTAAGGCTTTAGGCGCAAGGCTTAAGGCAGAATCGCGTACGCACGGAGGTGCAACAACATGCCTGGAATTGTTTTGATCGGTGCCCAGTGGGGAGACGAGGGCAAAGGCAAGGCAACGGATCTGATCGGCACGAAGGTCGACTACGTCGCCCGTTTCAACGGCGGCAATAACGCTGGCCATACTGTGGTGGTCGGCGACGAATCGTATGCGCTGCATCTGCTGCCGTCCGGCATCATCAGCCCCAACACCACCCCTGTCATCGGCAACGGCGTCGTCGTCGATCCGGAAGTGCTGTTCCAGGAGATCGACGGCCTTGAAAGCCGTGGCGTGGACTGCTCCCGACTGCTGGTGAGCGAAAGCGCGCACATCATCGCCCCGTATCACCGCGTGCTCGACAAGGTGACCGAACGCTTCCTCGGCAAGCACAAGATCGGCACCACCGGCCGTGGCATCGGCCCGGCATACGCCGACAAGATCAACCGCGTGGGCATCCGCGTGCACGACCTGTTCAACGCGGAGCATCTGCATGACAAGGTCGAGGCCAGCCTGCATCAGAAGAACCAGATGCTCGTCAAGCTGTACAACCGTCGCCCGATCGACGTGGACGAGACCACCGACGAGCTGCTCAAGCTCGGCGAACGCCTGAAGCCGTACGTTGCCAACACCTCCCTGGTGCTCAACAAGGCGCTCGACGAGGGCAAGACCGTGCTGTTCGAAGGCGGCCAGGCCACCATGCTCGACGTGGACCACGGCACCTAC
>ENA-ORML01002508-ORML01002508.1-human-gut-metagenome-genome-assembly--contig:-NODE-2508-length-11963-cov-12.282499_pt1 | contig 11963 bp, 8 predicted proteins | sample MGYA00242103_ERZ508995 | MGnify/ENA primary metagenome ERZ508995 (study PRJEB26280, sample SAMEA2338702) | human gut metagenome | biome: human gut; feature: human-associated habitat; material: faeces...
ATGATTGCATTGAATGTTAATAATAGAATGTATAATTGAGGTGCTTCGGCATCTCATTTTTATTATTCTTTAGAAGAGTTGCATTAGGTGTTTGCAAAAAGTGACACCTTAGTGTCTGAAAGGTTACATTTCTGTCTGAAATCTTGAAATGCCTGAAAATTTAATATATAATGTTAAATGGTTAACTGTAACGAAGAAGAATTATAAGATGAAGAGGTGTTACTGATGAAGATATGCTATAACAAACTTCAAAAACTTATGATTGACAATCAAATGAAAAGACAGGATTTAATGCGTGCAGCCGAAATCACATCATACGCTGCAACGAAGATAAATAAGAATGAGCCAGTATCTCTTGAAGTATTGATGAGGATATGTCAGGTGTTTCATTGTGACATCGGAGATATATGCGAAGTTATTTTAGATGAAGATTAAAACACGGAGGTAATTATAGATGGCAAGGGCTGCTAAACCAAAGAAAGAAATATCAATGGAAGAAGCACTTTGGAAAAGTGCTGATAAACTGAGAGGTTCTGTTGAGCCTGCGGAGTATAAGCACGTTGTTCTGAGTTTATTCTTCCTTAAATTTGCTAGTGACAAGTTTGAGGAATGCCGTAATAAAATTATTGCTGCACACGGCGAAAAGTATGCGGATATGAAGCCGTTTTATACTCAGGAAAATGTATTCTATCTTCCTGAAGAAAGCCGTTGGAAGTACATTATTGAAAATGCAAAGCAGGACGATATTGCCCTGAAGATAGATACAGCACTTTATACGATTGAAAAGAACAACCCGGCACTGAAAGGTGCTTTGCCGGATAACTATTACTCCCGCTTACATATTGATACTGCAAAGTTAGCTTCTTTGCTTGATGAAATCAATCGTATCAATACAGATGATAAAGAGAACGACATTATAGGTCGTGTATATGAGTATTTCCTTAGTAAGTTCGCTCTTGCAGAAGGAAAAGGTAAAGGAGAGTTCTACACACCAAAGTGTATTGTAAACCTGATTGCCGAAATGCTTGAGCCTTACGATGGAATACTTTATGACCCTTGTTGCGGTTCGGGCGGTATGTTTGTGCAGTCCATCAAGTTCGTAGAAGCACACAGCGGTAATAAAAAGAAAGTGTCTATTTACGGTCAGGAATACACAAATACCACTTTCAAACTGGCAAAAATGAACTTAGCTATCCGTGGTATTTCTGCAAATCTTGGAGAAATGGCAGCCAATACATTTACCAATGACCAGCACAAAGACCTTAAAGCAGATTTCATTATGGCAAACCCGCCTTTCAATCAGAAGCAGTGGAGAGCCGAAAATGAGCTTGTAGATGACCCTCGTTGGAACGGCTATGAAGTTCCGCCGACAAGTAATGCAAACTATGGTTGGATACTGAATATTGTTTCCAAACTCTCTCAAAACGGTGTAGCAGGTTTCCTGCTTGCCAATGGTGCATTATCTGATGATGGTACAGAGCTAAAAATCAGACAGCAGCTTATAGAAAATCATTTGGTAGAAGCAATCATTATTCTTCCGAGAAACCTTTTCTATACCACAGACATCAGCGTTACCCTTTGGGTACTCAATAAGAATAAAAAGGCTCGTGTTGTGGAACAGAATGGAAAGCTAAAACGCTATCGTAATCGAGAAGATGAAATACTTTTTATGGATTTACGACAGATGGGCAGTCCTTATGAGAAGAAGTACATTGAATTGACAGAGGAAGATAGAGCCAAAGTTACAAGTGTATATCATAACTGGCAGCAGGAAGGCTATGAGGAAACTTATGAGAATGTACCAGAGTTTTGTTATTCTGCTTCTTTTGATGAAGTAAAGGAAAAAGGATTTACTCTTGTGCCGAGCAGATATATTGAGTTTGTCAATCGTGATGAAAACATCGACTTTGATACAAAAATGAAGTCATTGCAGGGAGAACTTAAAGAACTTCTTGTTCAAGAGGAAAAATCCAAATCAGATTTGCTTGCTGTATTTAAGGAGTTGGGATATGAAATCGAATTATAGAGCCTTGAGCGAACTAATTGAAAAAGTAGATGAAAGAAATGATGATGGTGCGATTACTGAGCTTATAGGTGTCAGTATAGATAAATGTTTTATTAAATCAGTTGCTAATACCAATGGAACTGATTTGAGTAAATACAAAATTATAAGAAAAAATGAGTTTGCTGTAAGTTTAATGCAGGTTAGTCGTGATTCAAAAATTCCAGTTGCAAGGTTAGAGGACTATGAAGTAGCAATAATGTCACCAGCTTATCCTATTTTTCGTGTGAAAGATACAAGAAAAATATTACCAGAATATCTTGATATGTGGTTCAAACGTCCTGAGTTTGACCGAGAAGCTGCTTTTATTGCGGTTGGTGGTGTTCGAGGGAGTATGCCTTGGGAGGAGTTTGTGAAAATGAAACTGCCTGTTCCAACTATCGAAAAACAGCTTGAAATAGTGAATAGCTACAAGGCAATTACGGAGAGAATTGCTTTAAAGCAGAAGATAAATGATAATTTACTCGACTCAGTTCAAGCTATCTTTAGGTCTTGGTTCGTTGATTATGACCCATTTGACGGTGTTTGCCCATCTAATTGGGAAACAGGGTGCGTTGAAGATATTGCGGAGTTCTTCGACTCAATGCGTAAGCCGCTTTCTTCATTAGAACGAACTGATATGGAACGAATATATCCGTATTACGGTGCAGTTTCCATTGTTGATTATGTCGATGACTATATCTTTGATGGAGAATATCTTCTTGTTAGTGAAGATGGTATTTATGTTGTCGATGAAAATGGACACCCATTGATACAACATATCTCAGGAAAGTTTTGGGCAAACAATCACGCACACATACTAAAAGGAAAATCTGGCTTTAATGAGGATAGCTTGTATCTATTCTTGGCGAATACCAATATGGCACCGATTGTTACTGGTGCTGCACAACCTAAGATTAACCAAGCTAATTTAAAGAGTTTCCCTATTACAATACCTGATAGTGAAACAATGTTAAAATTCAACAATATAATACAGCCATTTTTTGACCAAAGGCTTACCAATGAGTCCGAAATCAAAAAGCTGGAAGCACTTCAGTCATTGCTTTTAACTCGTTTGGTTGATTAAGCCGCTAAATTATCATTTACGATAGAACTCCCATCAGTGGCGGGAGTTAAAACAAGGGACTGCCACTGGTAGTCGTTCTCTTAAAAAACAAAAGGAGAATTGACTATGAAACAGAACCTAATTACAGATGTTATTCAAGGAATGTTACCTTACTTGAATAATGCACAGACAGAAAGATTGCAAGAGGTGTTGCAACATACACTTTTTGATTATGAGGTAACAAAGACAGAAAAAGAGAAGAAACTTTCAGAACAGAATTTAGTAGAGTCTTTCCTATCGGCAAAGCGTATTGAGGGCTGTTCTGAGAAAACCTTGAAATACTATAATGCAACGATACAGTCAATGCTTGATGGCATTGGAAAGAGTATCAAATATGTTGTGACCGATGATATTCGTTGCTATTTGACCGAGTATCAGGCTAAGAAAAAATCCAGTAAAGTTACGATAGATAATATAAGACGAATACTTTCCAGTTTTTTCTCTTGGCTTGAGGACGAGGATTATATTTTGAAAAGTCCGGTCAGGCGAATACATAAGGTTAAGACCGGAACGAACATTAAAGAAACTTATTCAGATGAAGCACTTGAATTGATGAGGGATAATTGCACGGAACTCAGGGACTTGGCAATGATTGATATGCTTGCTTCAACGGGTATGCGTGTCGGAGAAATGGTGTTACTAAATCGTGAGGATATAGATTTTAACGAAAGAGAATGTGTTGTTTTCGGCAAAGGCGATAAGGAACGAATTGTATATTTTGATGCAAGAACAAAAATACATTTGCAGAATTATCTAAACAGTCGCAAGGACGATAACCCGGCACTTTTTGTATCATTACAATCTCCGTATAATCGAATGAATATCGGAGGTATTGAAGTGAGGTTACGACAGCTTGGAAAACGATTGGGACTAAATAAGGTACACCCTCATAAATTCAGGCGAACGCTTGCGACAATGGCGATAGATAAAGGAATGCCGATAGAGCAGCTTCAGCAACTCTTGGGGCATAGAAGAATAGATACGACATTGCAGTATGCAATGGTTAAGCAGAGTAATGTTAAAATTGCTCATAGAAAATACATTGGTTAAGGTGGTAGGAATGGAAAAAGAATATAAGATATTAGGCAATTACATTCGACTTGTGGACGAGCGTAATAGGGATTTAGCCGTAACAAAGTTGCTTGGTGTAAGTATAAGTAAAAAATTTATTCCGTCAATCGCAAATATTGTAGGAACTGATTTATCGAATTATAAGATAGTTAGAACGGGACAGTTTGCATACGGACCCGTTACTTCACGAAATGGAGAGAAAATCTCTATTGCTTATTTAGATGAAGAAGATTGTATCATTTCAAGCTCTTATACAGTTTTTGAAGTTGAAAATAAAGAGGAATTAGACCCTGAATATCTTATGCTTTGGTTCAGCCGACCAGAATTTGACCGCTATGCAAGATATAAGTCACACGGAAGTGTGAGAGAGATTTTTGATTGGAATGAACTTTGTATGGTTGAGCTTCCAGTACCAGATATTGAAAAGCAGAGAAATATTGTGAAAGCCTACAAGACAATAACCGACAGAATAGCTTTGAAACAGAAGATAAATGATAATTTAGTCGCGTGATAGTTCCCCAAGAACAATCATTTGCAATTCGCGTAAATGCTCGATTTCACGTTGATTTTGAAATATGGTTTCAAATATTTTATTTGTTATATTGATAAATGAAGTGGCAATATCTTCTGGAGCAATTACTACTGGTATAGGAGTCAATATTTTCATTGTAAGAAACTTTGTTGTAGTGCCAGAGGATATGCCTTTAAACTCATTTAACTGTTGTTTTAAGACAAAATATAATTGCTTGTTTGAAACAAAACGGTTGTTTGAGGATATTACGTATGTTCGTTGATATACATCAAATTTTCCACAATATATTTTCAATGGATAGATTGCACTTGCATTATTCCCAGCTAATAAAACAGCTTCTTGGTCAAATGAAAAAGTATTTGTCCGATATGTTTCTTGCGAACAGGTAAAAAAGGGATATATTCCGTTTATTACAGCTGCTTCTGAGTTTAACTTGCCGGTTTTTATTGTGCTTATTTCTCCTAGAGTAGACATAGTACCATTAGTAGAGTTATTTGCTATCATCTCATTATAAATAGCCTCAGCTTGTGCTTCTAAATTATCATTTAACCGAAAGGAGATGGAACAGTTATGGATACATATAAATTTTATTACGATGAGTCAGAACACAGTAGAAAAATCAACTATAATACCGTAACTGCTCCAAATTATTACGATAATTTTGTTACGGTTGTAGTTGGTTGGGCGAAAGAAAAGGAAAAAGAAGTTTTCAAAAAATATGAAGATTTTGAAAATAAATATGCTGACCGTAAAGATGGAAATGGCGAATTAAAAAGTACAACTTTGAAGCAAAAGAAGTTTGAATGTGGATTTGCTTCGCTTGATAAAACCAACACACAGTTTATAATGGACTTCTTATCCATTTTTGATGAAAGTACCAAGTTGTATTTTTCTGTTGCAAGTAAGATAGAATATTTAGTCTTGCAACTTTTTATAGGTTATCAGAATAATTTCATTATAGATGCAGATGCAGTTAAGTATTCTATAACAAAGGCTCTTGTTGCGTATCGTCCACAGAATGTTATCCAAAGTATTTATGATGATAATTCAAAAGAATTTGTAGAGGAATTGAAAAGATTTTTTAGAGAACGAATTGAATGTAACCGTTCAAATATGAGTCTGAAAGAGCAGGAGAATGAAGCCTTTGAAAATATACTGCATATTTTAGACAATAATTCAGCTATTCCGGAATTTCAATGGGATTATCGTATGCCGTTTAGTGGTTTTGCGAAATACTTGCAGGAAGAACAGATTAAGAATTATGCCTTAGTTTTAGATAAAGAGGGAGAGAAGAACGAAGCCAGTAGAACAATGCAGGCTGCGTGTGAAATAGGGCTGTCTAATGTAACAGAGGGAAATTCAAAAGATAATTGCGGCTTGCGTATGGCGGATATGATGGCGGGTATCATTTCAAAGCTGTTAAAAGCCTTGTGTGATGAATTGCACTATCATTCCATTGCAGAGGGAGTAGAGAAAAAACTGTTAAATGCAAAATGGTTTCAGCTTAATGAAACTCAACTGGACTTATATAAAAGGTTATATAAGATAATTTGCGAATGGGATAATGTTTGGTATAAGTCGTATGCAGGAATTTATTCCGATGACTTGGTATGCTTTATAGGACTACTTGGTTATATGACTCATTTTGAGAACAAAGAACAGATTATCAATGAGAAACTTGAAATGCAGGGCGAATATTTTAATGGATATGTTTGTCAGCAGTTATCTGATTATTTTAACCGCAGGCGAAGCAAATTACCGATAGACTTTATTGATAAAAATGATGAGGAGTATTTCCTAAACCGTCGTGGAGCGAAAGTTTATTTTGATATTACGAAGCAACCTGTTCTTGAAATTGCTGAAGGCAGTCAAACGGAAATGGTTTTATCTGTTGGAATGGATAAATTGGGTATTCCGTTGATTACAATTTCAAATGATGGCAATCCGATTTGCTATCGCTTGCCGGAAGAATTGAGTGATTGGACATATACGGCTATTGGAATGGCGAATATGGGAGAAAATTTATTCCCGTCACAAGTTGTATTTACTAAAGAGAAGAACAGATATTTTGCTGATATTTTATAAAACACAGAGCGTATAAAAGGAGTGAACGCAATGGCAAATTTTAATGAACACGCATTGGAAATGTCAATAATGGAGTTGTTCAAAGACGAGGGGTACACCTATGTCAGTGGCGACCAGATACACAGAGAAAGGACAGAGGTTCTGCTTACGGACGACCTGAAGCAATACCTCTATAATCGGTATGCGAAAGACGGTATTACACCGAGTGAGGTGGATAGTGTCATTCTAATGCTGCGTAATATTTCCGGTACGATTTATGAAGCAAACAAAGCTGTATTTAAGTTGCTCTGCGATGGATTTATTCTTAATCGTGAGGATAGAACGCAGAAAGACCTCTATATTGAACTTATTGATTTCGACACTCCCGAAAACAATATTTTCAAAGTGGTTAATCAGTTTGAAATTGAAGGCGTAAATAATCAGTTGCGTATTCCGGATGGCATTGTGTTCGTAAATGGTATTCCTGTTGTTGTTCTTGAATTTAAGAGTGCGGTACAAGAGAATACGACCATAATGGACGCATATAAGCAGCTTACAATTCGTTACCGTAGAGATATTCCGGAGATTTTTAAATATAATGCGTTTGTTGTTATCAGTGACGGAGCAAATAATAAATATGGTTCTTTCTTCAGCCCGTATGATTTCTTCTATGCGTGGAGAAAGATAAACTCAGACGATAAAGAACTGGACGGTATCAATTCCCTTGTGACAATGGTAAAAGGACTTTTCCGAAAAGACCGTTTACTTGAAGTTATCAAAGATTTTATTTATTTTCCGGATAACTCAGATAAGGATTTGAAGATAGTGTGCCGTTATCCACAGTTCTTTGCGGCAAATAAATTGTATGAGAATATCAAGGCTCATCTTCGCCCTGAAGGAGATGGTAAAGGTGGTACATACTTCGGAGCGACAGGCTGCGGCAAGAGTTATACAATGCTTTTCCTTACCCGTATGCTGATGAAAAGCAAATACTTTTCTTCTCCGACTATTCTTATTATTACGGACAGAACAGACCTTGATGACCAGCTTTCCAAACAGTTTGTAGGTTCAAAGAAATATATCGGAGATGAAACTGTTGTAAGTATTGAGTCCCGTGAGAAACTTCGTGAGGAGCTTCAGGGACGAGAGAGTGGCGGTGTTTATCTGACTACCATTCAGAAATTTACAGAGGATTTGCAGCTTCTTACAGACAGAACGAACGTTATTTGTATTTCTGATGAAGCACACAGAAGCCAAATCAATCTCGACCAAAAGGTTAAGATTACAGAGTCAGGTGTTCAGAAAACCTATGGCTTTGCCAAGTATCTGCACGACTCTTTACCAAATGCAACTTATGTTGGATTTACCGGAACTCCGGTTGATGGAACAATCGAAGTCTTTGGTGGTGTTGTAGACGCATATACAATGACGGAAGCTGTTAAGGACGGTATTACAGTTAATCTTGTTTACGATGGTCGTGCAGCTAAGGTTATGCTTAATCAGGACAAGGTAAGACAGATTGAAGAATATTATGCACAGTGTGAGCTTGAGGGAGCAAATGAACATCAAGTAGAAGAAAGCCAGAAGGCAGTTGCCAAAATGGAGGTTATTATTGGCGACCCTGACAGACTTCGTGCTGTTGCGGAGGACTTTATCAAACATTATGAAACCCGTGTGGCAGAAGGTGCAACTGTAGCAGGCAAAGCAATGTTTGTATGTTCCAACCGAAATATAGCATACGATTTCTATAAAATAGTAAAGGAACTCAGACCGGAATGGACAGAAAAGAAGATTTGTGATGACGGGGTTGTTCTGAGTGAAAAAGATAAAAAAGAGTTGAAGCCAATGGAAAAAATTAAGTTGGTTATGACTCGTAATAAAGATGATGAAAAAGACCTCTTTGATATGCTTGGCACAAAAGAGGATAGGAAAGAATTTGACCGTCAGTTCAAAAATCCGAAGTCAAACTTTAAGATTGCCATTGTTGTAGATATGTGGCTGACTGGTTTTGATGTGCCGGAGCTTGATACGATTTACATTGATAAGCCTATTCAGCAGCATACCCTTATTCAGACGATTTCCCGTGTAAATCGTGTATGCGAGGGCAAGGATAAAGGCTTGATTGTTGACTACATAGGTATCAAAAAAAACATGAACACTGCCCTCAAGAAATATACAAATTTTGAGAGCGAAGAATTTGAAGGTGTGGAGCAGTCTATCACGATTGTAAAAGACCAGTTAGAAGTTCTTGGTCAGATGTTCCATAACTTTAACAGCAGTGATTTCTTCAATGGTTCGCCTACCGAACAGCTTGCCTGCCTGAACCGTGCGGTTGAGTATGTGCAGTTGTCTGAAGAACTGGAAAGAAGATTTATGGCAGCAGTCAAGAGAATGAAACAGGCATTTAACCTTTGTAGTTCAAGTGAGAAATTCTCTGATGAAGATAAAGATTATATCCATTTTTATTGTGCTGTCCGTTCTATCCTTTTCAAGTTGACAAAAGGCGATGCACCGGATATTGAGCAGATGAACGCTCGTGTCCGCAAAATGCTTGAGGGTGCAATTCAGTCTGATGGCATTGAGGAATTATTTGAAACCGGAAAGCATATATCGGTGGATATTTTCAGCGATGAGTATATGGATAAGATAAATGCTATTCAGTTGCCGAATACGAAAATCAAGATACTTCAAAGACTTCTTTCTCAGGCGATTGACGAGTTTAAGAAAGTTAATAAAATTATGGGTGTGGAATTTGCAGACAGACTCAAGAAAGTTGTTGATGAGTATAATAACCGACGTCGTGATGAAGCGTATGCCAACGAAGTCCTTGATGATGTTGCGGAGCAGCTTGCACAGTTGTTGTCTGAACTGAAAACAGAAAAGAACTCCTTCAAGAATATGGGAATAGATTATGAGGAAAAAGCTTTCTATGATATTTTGAAAGCAGTTTCCAAGAAGTTTGAGTTTGAATATCCGGACGATAAAATGATTGAACTTTCCAAAAGGATAAAGCTGATTGTTGATGATAAGTCACGCTATACCGATTGGTCTGCCCGTGATGATATTAAGGCAAACTTGCAAGTGGATTTGATATTGCTGCTTGATGAGTTCGGCTATCCGCCAGTAACCATTGATGATGTTTACAAGGAAGTTCTTGAGCAGGCAGAGAATTTCAAGAAATATGCGAATTAAAAACTGATTGTATCAGGAGTAATTTTCAGAAGATAGAACTTAGAAGAGAAAGGAATTGGATTATGTCAAAATTAAATGTTGACCAAAAAACAATAAAAGATTTATTTCAGAGTAAAAAATCGGACTTTTTAATACCAGATTATCAAAGACCTTATGCTTGGGGCGAAGCTGAATGCAGAACGCTTTGGGACGATATATTTTCATTTGCTATTCCCGATGAGGGAAAGACAGAATTTGATAGTAATAGCGAGTATTTCCTCGGTCCGATTGTAACTTTTAGAAATGAGGATAAATTAGAGGTTATTGATGGACAGCAGAGATTGACAACTCTTATGTTGCTTTTAAGAGCGTTCTATTCTAAGTTCGGTCATATGCAGGACAAGGCTTCTATATCAACAAAGCAGAACATTGAAAAGTGTTTATGGAAAACTGATGAATTTGGCGAGCCTGATATGTCACAGCTCAAGATAGACTCTGAGGTTGCTACTGATAATGATAAGGAAGAATTTCTTGAAATATTAAGAACAGGAATTGTCAATAAAGAAATGAAAAGCAAATACGCTTGCAACTTCAGATTCTTCCAGAATAATATTGATGAATTTTTGTCCAAATACCCTACTTACTTTGCTTATTTACCTACCCGTATTATGAATAACTGTATTCTCCTTCCGATTGAAGCTGAGTCGCAGGATACAGCGTTGCGTATTTTTTCAACGCTTAATGATAGAGGAAAGCCGCTGTCTGATGCGGATATTTTTAAGGCACAGTTTTATAAGCATTTTTCTAAATTGGGTAAAAAAGAAGAATTTATTGCTCAATGGAAAAAGCTCGAAGAACTTTGTGAGAGAATATTCCATCCGATTTCAGGTACACCGATGGACGAATTGTTTACACGATATATGTATTTTGTCCGTGCAAAAATGGGGATTGTATCATCTACAACAGAAGCTTTAAGAAAATTTTATGAGAAAAATTCTTATGCCCTTTTGAAAGATACTAATACATTAACGGAATTGATTGTATTGGCTGAATTTTGGGAAGATGTTTCCAATCAAGATACCGAAAGATTTTCAAATAGAGTTTTGAAGCAATTTTTTGTATTGAACTATGCTCCGAACGGAATGTGGACATATTTTGTATCCGTATATTTTATGCAAAATAAAGATGATGAAGGTTTGCTTGATGATGAGAAGTTCTATACATTCTTGCAAAAGATAACTGGATTTATATGGACGTATGCTATTACAAATCCAGGTGTAAATGCACTTAGAACACCAGTGTATGCTGAGATGGTAAATATCGTAAATGATAAGCCTGTTGAATTTTCAAAATATAAGTTCGATGCAGATACTATAAGAAGTATGTTTGATAATTTCAGCTTCAATAATGCACGTCCAATTACAAAAGCAATGATAGCTTGGTGGGCATATCAGAATGATAAACAGCCACTACTTTCACTTGAAACTACTTTTGAGATTGAACATATTTATGCTCGGAATAGAAACGAGAAAGAAAATTCATTAACAGATGCTCGAAATGTAGAGTCATTGGGCAATAAAGCATTACTTGAGAAAAGAATCAACATTCGTGCTTCTGATTATCGTTTTACAGATAAGAAGAAGTATTATGAGGGATTTACAAACAGTAAAGGTCAGATAAAAGAGGGAACAGGTGTTGTTGAACTTCTTGACCTGACGGCTACATCGGCTGACTTTACCGAGAATGATATTATTGACAGATATAAAAAGATGATTGATTGCTTTATCAATTACTTGCAGAAAAACAGTTTGATTAAATAGTATTTTAGAAAGGTCGGGCTATGGAAACAAAGCCAAGGATTTTATATCTACAAAAGATTTTACTGGAAAGAACCGATGAAGAGAATCCTCTTTCCACAACACAGTTAATCAATATATTGAATGATGAATACGGAATAT
>ENA-ORML01002527-ORML01002527.1-human-gut-metagenome-genome-assembly--contig:-NODE-2527-length-11867-cov-3.834998_pt1 | contig 11867 bp, 12 predicted proteins | sample MGYA00242103_ERZ508995 | MGnify/ENA primary metagenome ERZ508995 (study PRJEB26280, sample SAMEA2338702) | human gut metagenome | biome: human gut; feature: human-associated habitat; material: faeces...
ACATCGATGGGGTCACTGGTTCGAGTCCAGTAAGCACCACCACAGTCCTCGGTCAGCAATGGCCGAGGATTTTCATATTCTGTTCGTGGAAAGGAAGTGTCCCCCGTGCCCAAATTCATCCCCCGCGAGAAACTGGGCAAGAAAGCCCGCCGCGCACTCGACGCCGAAAAACGCGCCACATGGAGCTTCTCCCCCGTGACGCGTAAGGTGGAAAACAAAAAGCACTACGACCGCAAGAAAAGCGCTCATGTCTGGAAGGATGACTTCGGCATGAGCGCATTTTTTCGTTTTGCCGTTATTCTACTATGAACCCCTTCGCCTGCAGCGCCGTTATCAGCGCCTCGCTTGCCGGGCCGGTCAGCGTGCCTTCCTTGTCCACGCAGTATTCGCCGATGGCATAGGCAAAGGTCGGAGCGTTCTGGTAGACCGCCGGTGCGTCTATGAAGGCGCTCCCCGCCGTTACCAGCGCTTTACGCTGCTCGCCCGTCACATGGTAGTACAGCGCCATTGAGTATTCCTGCGGAGCTTCTTCCGGCTTTGTACTTTCCGCTGTTTCCGCGCCATCCTCTGCCGTGATGATGATCTCCGGCCCATTGACCTCGGCCTGAATTTCCGCGCCATTCATGGCAGCCTCGACGATATCCTGAACCGGCTGCCCTTCCGCTTCCGCCTGTTCCAGAGCGTTCTGGATGACCTCGGTCACATTCGCCGGTATCTCAGCTTCCGCCGCTTTCGCTGCCCTGCTCTTGCGCTGGCGCTTTTCCGGCCAGACTTCCGGCAATACGCCCGGCTCGAAGCTGATCTTGAAGGTAATGGCCCCGGTCAGCGGTACGTTGAAGTCAAACGCCTTAAAGGGCAGCTTCTTGATCTCGTCCGGGATTTCGATGTTCTTGTAGCGCTTGACCTCTTTGCCGTCCACTATGAAGCAAACCGGCACCGTGTCCCTGAGTTTCGCTGTGAGCTTTCCGCATTCCATGATTCATGCCTCCCATTATTCTGTGTGCCTCGCGGCTGAGTCACAGCTTACGCACGGCGCGTGAAAAAGCAAGCCTTTTCGGTCAATTTCTTCGAAAAGACGTACTTGCACATCTTCCACACTGCAATTTTCATTTGTAACTTTTTGCGGAAATCATTGACAAAGACCGAAATCGGATTTATACTCATAACATCCGATTTCGGTCTTTTGAGTGGAGGCAATGATGAGAAACTTTGAAGTCGGCAGCACGCAATGTATGGGCGGTACAAAGGAAACGATGGCATTGTATCATCGTCTCGCCATGGATATGGGTATACCCGACTCTATTTTGCTGATGGTCTACTGCCATACATTGGACAAGAAATATCCGTCCACGCAAAACAGCATCATGCGTTGCCTTGCGGTTTCGAAGCGCAACGTTGAATCCTCCATCGCCAAATTGCGGCGGGAAGGTTATGTTTCGCTTGAGCAGACGCCAGCCGCCCGGAATAATCGGAAGATCGCAATTACGAAAAAGGGAATCGACTTTTGCAGATTGCATATCCTGCCGGTCGTGGGCGCGTTGGAAGCGGCTTATATTCGCTTAAGCGACGAAGGACGCAAGATCTATCTAACGTCGGGAATTCGCGGTCACAGCATTCTGCATAAAGAGATCCAATCGATCATGAGCACCAGGGAGAGGAGGGAACCCCGATGAAGAAATAGCGTTTTTGTTCGAGCGTCTGCTATAAAATCATGATCAGGCTTCTGGAAGCCACAGAGGCTAAAGGCCGGCTGAGGACGGCCCAAATACAAAGAACGCGCCCTATTGAGGGGCCGGATGCAAGGGAGCCCGCAGCGTTTTATTGCGATCTACCTTGTGTTTCTTTTGAAGGAGCATTCCAGTATGAGGAATTTGATCAAATTTCTATCGCGTTACAAAGGGCGGATCGCGATCATGTTGCTTTTGCTGTTCATACAGGTCGTAGGCACGTTGTACATCCCAACGCTAACGGCGGATATCGTGAATAATGGGATCGCTGCGGGAGATCTCGACTATGTGTGGAAAACTGGAAGGCTTATGCTGATCGTGGCGCTGTCGACCGCTGTTTTTTCAATTTGCGGCACGTTCACTTCGACGTATATTTCCACCGCGTTGGGAAGGGACATTCGCGGGGCGATATTTCACAAAGTACAGGACTTCTCTATAAGCGATTTCAGCAGATTCGGTGCGGCGTCATTGATCACCCGCAGCACGAGCGACGTTAGCCAGATACAGATGGCCTTTTCCGCAACCGTGGAAATACTGCTGCCAGCGCCTTTTATGGCTGTGGCGGGGCTTGTATTGGTATTTTCCAAAGATGCTTTATTGGCCTCCATGATCATTTTCGCCATGATGATCATTTTGGTCATTGCGGTTTTTGTCGCAAAAAAGGTTATCCCGTTGTTCGAACAAATGCAGACATCATTGGATGGGATCAATCGCACAGTGCGCGAAGGCATTACCGGCGTGCGCGTGATTCGGGCTTTTAACCTCGAAAAAGACAGCAAAAGGCGGATGGACAGGAGTTTTGAGGACTACGCAGCGACCGCGATCAAGGCGAATAAGATATTTGCCGGGCTTATGCCGGTGATCATGCTGATCATGAATATCCTTACCATTCTCTTCGTGTGGTTTGGAGGCAAACAAGTTGCCGCTGGCAGGATGGAGATCGGCGATATCATGGCAGTTATCGAATACTCGATGCTGACCCTTTTCTATCTCATTATGAGCGCCGCCGCGTTTATCTTCATTCCGCGCATACAGACCAGCGCAAAGCGCATCAACGCCGTGCTGTTGACAGCGCCGGAGTTTGCGGGCGCACAGAAAGCGCTGAACCACCGTTGTGCCAAGGATGCGGCCAAGATAGAGTTTAAGGACGTGACCTTCCGCTATGCCGCCGCAAAGGAAGCCGTCCTGCAAAACATCAGTTTTTCGGTAAAACGTGGTTCGACGACAGCGATCATCGGCAGCACCGGCTCCGGAAAATCTACCATTGCGAACCTCATTATGCGTTTTTACGATACTGAAAGCGGAAGCGTTTTTGTAGATGGAACGGATGTGCGCGCATACGACCCGACAGAATTACGGAAAAAGATAGGATATGTTCCGCAAAAAGCGTTCCTGTTTAGCGGAACGATCGCGGACAATCTCCGACACGGCAAAAAGGACGCTACGGAACAGGAGATGCAACGCGCCTGCAAAATCGCACAGCTCGACGGCCTGATCGCTTCGTCAGAGGACGGCCTATTGCGTCGCGTATCTCAAGCGGGGAACAATTTTTCCGGAGGACAAAAGCAGAGGCTGTCTATTGCCCGCGCCGTGATCCGCAAGCCGGATATTTACATCTTCGATGACAGTTTTTCCGCGCTGGACTTTAAAACGGACGCCAAATTGCGTGCGGCGCTGAAAAACGAAGTCGGCGACAGCGCTGTACTCATCATTGCCCAGCGGATCAGCACCATTTTAGACGCAGACCAGATCGTTGTGTTGAACGACGGAAGGATCGCCGGTATTGGAACGCATCGTCAGCTGCTTGCCAGCTGCCCTGTATATCAACAAATTGTCCGCTCACAAATGAGCGAGGAGGAACTCGCATGAACAACGAAAGAAAAGCCCGGAGCGCGCCGCAGAGGATCGATGCCGTTGAGGGACATCCAAGACATGCAGGCCGGACAATGAAGCGCTTTTTCAAAGATCTGATGCAGCAGAAGTGGAAGCTGCTGGCGGTCGTGCTTTGTTTGGCTGCCGCTTCCGTATGCAGCGTGCTGGGCCCGCGTGTGCTTGGCATGGCAACGAACCAGATATTTGACGGCGTGACAAAGGCCGCCGCAAGCGGAACGCATTTTTCCGTAGACCTTGCGACGATGGGGACGATCCTGTTTGCGCTTGCGGGCCTGTATTTGCTTGGCACGCTGCTGAATTACATTCCGCAAAGGATACTTGCCAGCGTTTCGCAGGATCTGTCGCTCAGTTTGCGAAAACGCATCAGCGCCAAGATCAACAGGCTGCCGCTCAGATATTTTGACACGCACAAAAAGGGGCAGATACTCAGCCGTGTCACCAGCGACCTTGAGCGGGTCGCGGATACCTTGCAGGAAACGATCGCCAATATGATCACCGCTGTAATGACGCTTATTGGCGCATTTATCATGATCCTGTCCATCAGTCCCGCGCTGACAGCCATCGCCCTGGGCACCGTGGTGGCCAGTATGCTTGTGTCCATCATAATCGGGTCGCGCACCAACCGCTATCATGCGGCGAATCAGGCGGCGTTGGGCGAGTTGAACGCGAATATCGAGGAGGCTTTTACTGGGAACAGTATCATCAACGCGTTCAACCTTAAAGCGGAAATGACAAAGCAGAACGACATGCTGAATGAAAAACTCCGGAAGACTTCGACCAAGGCCCAATTCATCACCTATGTCATCAATCCCGTAGTCCGGCTCATTGGGCAGTTTGGTTATGTGTTGATCGCTGTTCGAGGCGCGATGGCTGTGACCAGCGGCGCTCTCCGCATTGGCGATGTGCAAGCCGCTTTTCAGTATGTCAATCAGCTCTCTGAGCCTGTTACCCAGCTTTCTTACACCGCGAACAATTTGCAAGGCGCTTTGGCCTCCGCTGAGCGCGTCTATGATCTTCTGGATGCTGTCGAGGAGCTTCCCGACCAGACAGATGAGACGCTCCTTCCGCGGCCACAGGGAAATGTGGTATTTGAGAACGTGCGCTTTTCCTATGACCAAGACAGGCCGCTCATGGAAAATATCAACATAACGGTAAAGGCCGGCAGCAAGGTCGCAATCGTCGGCCCTACAGGTTCGGGCAAGACCACGCTCGTGAACTTGCTTATGCGCTTCTATGAACTGAGCGGCGGAAGGATCAGCATCGACGGCGTGGATATACGCTCCATGAGTCGCAGGGAACTCCGCTCCCTGTTCGGCATGGTCTTACAGGATACATGGCTTTTTCGTGGGACGGTCGCTGAGAATATTGCTTATGGTCGTGATGATGCCACCAGAGAACAGATACGTGAAGCCGCGAAAGCGGCAAGGGTGGATCATTTCATCCGTACATTGCCCAAAGGCTACGACACGATTCTGGATGACGAGATCTTTGGGGTCTCCATGGGACAAAAACAGCTTCTTACGATCGCTCGGGTCATACTGGCGGATCCTGCTATTCTGATTTTGGATGAAGCGACCTCCAGCGTAGACACCCGCACGGAAGTTGAGATACAACAGGCAATGAACGCCTTGATGCGCGGTCGTACCAGCTTTGTGATCGCCCACCGCCTTTCCACGATCAGGGATGCGGATATGATCCTCGTAATGCGGAACGGCACGATCGTGGAGCAAGGCACCCATGAACAGCTGCTTATTCGAAAGGGGGTCTATGCCGAGCTATATAACAGTCAGTTTGTGCCGCAAACGCCGTAGAGACCGGGCAAGCCCGGATCGTCTCCCGAGTAAATTTCTTGAGATGGCTTGACAAACATCCGAATTGGGACTATAATGCAAACATCCGAAATTGGATATTAAGAAGGAGGTATCGCAATGGACGATGCGATCAAAAACCAGGTCAATACGATCAATCAAAAGTTAAAGGAACTGGATTCCCTGTATCACATGGCGGCGCTGAAATCCGAGATACCAGACGGAGAGATCTCCATATGGTCTGTCCTGCTGTGTTCGGACGAGGAGTACTCCCAACAGGATTTTGCAGACCAGCTGTTTCTCTCCAAACAGACGGTGAACTCCATCGTAACGAACATGGTAAAGAAGGGTTTTGTGCGGCTGGAGCATACGCCCGGGACGAAAAATCGCAAAGTTATCCGATTGACCGAGGCGGGCCTTGCGTATGGCAGGGCAAAGGTTCTGTGGATCTTTCAGGCGGAGGAAAAGGCGATGCAGGAGACGGACGCGCAGGAATTGCAGGCGTGTATCTCCATGCTGGAAAAATACATCCTGCGGCTGAGAAAAGAGATCGATGAAAAGCAGTGATACGGCGTTTTGCCCCGTTTGCGAAGCGGCGGGCACGCCTGCAAATTCTACCGGCCTTATCAAGGGCCTTTTTCCCCGCTTGAGGCGGAACAAACGGGCGGAAGCGCCTTCTGTGTGCTTTTCACCAAGAGGAAGGAGCAAAATGATTTCGGAATTCGTGTATCTAAAGCCGGTGCGGAATTCGGAATACAAAGCATCTTATCTATGCTGCCTGCCGGATCCGGACATCTATGGCGAATTTCGCATGATCCCCTGCGGACATGTGGAACTGGAAGAGGAGCCTTCTTCAGGAGACTATGTCGTCAAGGTCGAACTATCGGATAATCTTGAGGCGTTGTGCGTTGGCGATCCATATCACAGGGAGTCCTTCGTGACGGCAATTCTGGATATCCTCAAACGGGACACAGATTTTTTATTGGATAACGCATGGATCATCCTGAAGGATCCTCAGGGCGATTTTGCGGGATACGCGCATGAGATAAATGAGGGCGAAAGGAGCTGAGGAGCATTGCATGGAAACGGCCTGCCCCGTATTGTTGTCATCGCCGGAACAACGGCGTCGGGAAAGAGCGCTCTGGCGATCGATCTGGCGCGGAAATACAACGGCGAGATCGTTTCTGCCGACTCCCGGCAGGTTTATAAAGGTTTTGACCTTTGCAGCGGAAAGGTCACAGAGGAAGAGCGGAAGTTGGTTCCGCATCATCTTCTCGATATCTGCGATATAGGCGAGAAGTACTCGATTTTCGATTACCAAAAAGCGGCTTATGACACGATCGCGCAGATCTCTGAACGAGGCCGCGTTCCCTTCCTTGTTGGAGGGACTGGGCTGTATATCGCTTCCGTAGTGCAGGGATATGTGTTTCGGCAGGAAGCGTTCGACCCCGACCTGAGAAGAGAACTTGAGGCCAAATCCCTTGACGAATTGTGGGAAATGCTGCCCGACGACGCAAAAGCGCGTTTGAACGCCTCGGACAAAAAGAACAGACGGCGCATCATACGGCTATTGGAAAAAACCCAAATGGGGAAAGAACGCGCTTCCAGGAATCAACCGCTGTTTTCCGCCCTGCAGCTCGGCGTTACCTGGCCAAGAGAAATTCTATACCGCAGGATCGAAAAGCGGCTGAAAATGAGGCTGGAACAAGGGATGATAGAGGAGGTGCGGCGCTATTTGGAATCGGGCGGCCCTATGGAGCGCCTGTGCGAACTGGGGCTTGAATACCGCCATATCGCGTGGTACCTTGCGGGAAAATACGCTTCCTTTGAGGAATTTCAGGAGAGTTTGGCCCGGGCGATCCAGAAATTTGCCAAGCGGCAAACCACCTGGTTCAAGAAGGATGATGCGATACACTGGCTTGATATGGAGGAGGATGGCTTTGCGCAGGCTTGCGGGCGGATCGAGCCATTCCTGTCATAAGGAAAGCCGCAGAAAAAACGCGGAGGCATAGCTTTATATGGAAACAAATGTCCTTGGCCGTGAACGGATCGGGAAATTGCTCAGGGCCTATGCGATCCCAAGCATTATTTCGATGCTTGTGAATGCGCTTTACAATATCGTTGACCAGATATTTATCGGGCAGGGCGTTGGCTATCTGGGCAATGGGGCGGCAAATATAATCTTTCCGATTACCATCGTGTTTGCGGCTTTTGCTTTGATGTTTGGCGATGGATCAGCGGCATATATGAGTTTGAGGCTCGGCGCCAACCAGAAAACGGATGCCGCCAAGGGCGTCGCCAACGGTATTATTTTAATATGATTGTAATAGAAGAAGGTCTGCAGATCGGTTTGTGCAAGTACATCCCGCATGTTTTGACGGGTGAGCTCAAGACCCTGTTCTCCCAGACGCTCCAGCGCGTCCCATTCGACATAGGTCTGTTCGATGGCATTCATCTGAGTTTCGTTGGGATATACCCCATGAAGCTCCTTGAAGGATTCCAGAATATCAGACAAACGTTCATTGCCCGCGATATTGGTCTGGCTGGGGGTATAGCACATCATGCACACGACGCCCAGAATGGGGTCGCCAACCGCTTGCGCCACTTCAGGGAAAGCCACGCCATTGGACGCAATCACCAGCGGATTATAGTTCATGCCATTGAGCGTGTTAAGGAACAATTTGGATTCTGCAATATCTGCAGTAAAATCAATCAGCTCAATATCTGCGGACTTGCATTTGGTAACGATGGAGGACATGTCCGAAGTGCCTTCCTGAAATGTTTCGAATACGGCCACCGTAGCTCCAATGCTTTCATACATCTCTTTCGCGGCGTTGCCAGCAGAGCGGCCCTGCTCGGTATCGGAATATATTACGGCAACCTTATCCGCCGAGTAGCCTTTTTCGGCAATCAGCCAGTTGAGGAAATCCGTCTTGTAACCGGCTTCCTGGGAGCCCTTGATATTGCAGCGGAAGACATACCTATAGCCCTGCTCGGTGATGGAATCCGCGGTGTTGTTTGTGAGAATGGGCACCTGATATTTTTCCACGCTGGGCAGCATGGGCAAAAGCAGGGTGCTGGAGCCGGCGCCCAAAGCAAACATGACGCTTTCGTCCGAAAACACGCGATCGGCAACCGTCACGCAGACCGTTGTATCCGACGTATTGTCACCGTATACCACTTCTATCTTTGCACCGTTCATGGAGGCGATTCCGCCGTTGTCGTTGATGTAATCGACCATGAAGTCAATGGCTTCCTGATTATAATTGGCCGTGGTTGCATTGCTGCCGGTAAAGCCATATATGGCTGCGAACTTTACGGTCTCAGGATAGGCTGTCTCAGCGGACGCGATCAGGGGAAGTGCCATAACAAGAGCCAGAACGAAGATTGCGAGTTTCCTGAGTTTCATTTGTAGATACCTCCTTATTATTTATGGAACGGAGAGCCATTCTCATAGCATCGAAGCGCAAACGATTCACTTTGCATCAGGCTTTTCAACGAGGGTTCCTGTTTCTTCGATTTCTTTTATCATGTCAAGGCGGATCTGATGTCTGGGTTCTGCTTCGCTATCCAGCCAGCTGTCGAGGATCATTTTTGCCATTTCAATCCCTACCACAAGGCCGCCCATCGTTAAAATATTAGCGTGATTATGCATCTTCGCCATTCGTGCAGTATATGGTTCGCTGCAGCAGGCCGCACGAATGCCGGGCAGCTTGTTTGCAAGAATAGCCATTCCCATTCCCATGCCCGTGCCGCAAAACAGCAGTCCGCGGTCGCACTCGCCGTTTGCCACGGCCCGGGCAACGCGATAACCGTAGACAGGATATTGACAGTACTGGTCGCTGTCGCAGCCAAAATCCTTGTATGGGATCTTGCGCTGATCCAGGTAAGCCTCAATTTTCTTTTTGAGTTCATAGCCACAATGATCTGATCCGATGGCAATCATGTTTTCGTCCTCCAGTTGTTCAGTTGTAACGGCCGCCCAATCAATATTAACATATTAATATATATTACTCGTCATTTGCCTTATCAATACTTTTGTGCCGATTTGACGATTTTTTTATTGTTTTATACAAATAATCGAAAGCTGCCTTAAAGATTTCCAAGGATTTGTCTGCAACCGACGGAAATCCCGATTCCTTTATTGACTTTATAATCTGAGTTGGGGTATAATAATGAAGATTTTATCTCACAGGGTATATTGATATATTAATTTGGAAGTGAGCGCACATGACTCCTGTAAGAAACGGCACTACCCGAAACAGTAAAAATATTTATTCCGAGCTGAAAGATATGATTCAGTTTCTGGATTTGAAACCCGGACAGGCAATCAGCGAATCCCAGCTCTGCGCTAGCCTGGGGGTGAGCCGCACGCCGGTTCGTGAGGCGCTCATTCGTCTCGCAGATGAAAAGCTGGTCTGCTTTTTCCCGCAGAGCGGTACCTATGTGACACGGATTGACCTTGATTATATAAAAGAATTGGGCTTAATGCGCAGTCTGATTGAACGAAGCATCGTGTTAAGCATATGCGGAAAAGTGAAAGTGATCGACGAGTTCCAGGAAATCATGTTTCTTCAAAAGCTGGCCATGGAGAGAAAAAATACGCGCGAAAGCATCCAGCTCAATGACATATTTCACTACAAGCTGTTTGAAAAAGCGGGTCATGGGGTCATATGGCAGCAGATTACTGCCTCCCGCTCTCACTACACGCGCTATAATATGCTGGTTATGTCCATTGAGCAAAGATTGGAGTATATCTATAATGAGCATTCCGCCATCTTGCGAAGCATAGAGTCCGGAGACTCGGTTAAGCTGATGCTGCTTCTGGAAAGCCAGCATGACTGCAATTTGCAGGACAAAGATACCGTTTTGAAAACCTATCCGGACTACTTTGGAAGCCTGGATGACTCTCCGGAATCCTATTTGAGTTTACGCAACCGTGAAAGGCTAATCAACGCCGGCCAAAAAAATGCCTGACTGTTGAATATCCCCCACATGCCTTTCCGTATGAATGGGTTTTCCCTGTTCAATGGCAAGGAAGCCCTGCTTTTAAACCGAACCCTTCTGCGGCCTCCGTTTTTGCGCTCCACGGACACGGCCGCCGCTTTGTCATGTAAAAAAGGGTCAGGAAAAGAACCTTGCGGATTTAAGGAGCACCTATCCGCCCGGTCAAAACAGCCAACGTATTCCCCCAATCGCCCTATCCCGCGAAAAGAGATTATGTGCAAATTCGTGAACCAGCCAAAAGGCACATGAAGTGGGTTGGCATTTGCAGGGATGACCTGGATCCGCGCATGGTTGCCAGCCCGAAAGCGCGGGATACCAGAAAGGCATGCCAGAAAAGCAGGAACCAAGGGCGCTGAAAACGCTTAGACAATTGGGATCCGTGAGCCTCACAACCCGGGTCGGTTCAGCATCGGGATTTTTGTCCATTGTTGCGGCTTTCCGCATCGGACAGAGAGCTTCTTCCTCCTTTTTGTTTTCCCGGGCGTACTGCCTGCAGCATTTTGCCGGATCTGCAAAATGCCTTTGCGGTTTCCGCAAGGAACGGATTTTGCCCTGTCACACAAGGGCGCGCATTCGCCCGCTTTCTGTCTACCGGCCCGGCCCGTCTGGGTATCCCGCCTCATCGCCGTACATCCCCAGCCGCTTCATGCGAATGTAGACGGCCCGCATGCTCCGCTGCAATTTACGGGCCATCTCCTCGACCGGGCGCCTCAGGCGGTACAGCTTTCGCAGCTGTTCCTCGTCCTCCTCCGTCCACACCGTGCCGGCGCGTGTGGCAGCCTTCCTCGCCGGGGGGAGGGGCAGCCCCATGTCACGAAGCTGCCTCTGCACGCCGCGCCGCCGCCGTTGCAGCTTTTCGCACATCATCTCCATGGACGCTCCCGACCGGCTGAGAACGGCCAGCGCGTCCCGGTCCATCTCCGTCCACGCCCGGCCGGCGTTGAGGCGGCCGTTTCGGTTGACCGGAGCCCTGACTGGATGGGAAATGTCCGTCAGCGCCAGCACGGCCGTATGCAGCGCGCGGATGACCGTGGCGTCGTTGAGCAGGTGGTCCGGAGGCAGAACCTCGCCGGTGGTGGGGTCGAGGCCGTCGAGCATCTGAAGCAAAATGATTCTTGCGCTTTCGTTGGTCATGGTCTGACCTCCTGTGCCTGATCTCTTTGTTTTGAGCGAAACGGGGCCGCTCCGCGCGGCCCCTGCTTGTGGGGTATCCTGCCCCGTCATGGCACCCGTTCGTTGTACAGCCCCCTTGGCACGTAGCGCGTATGAAGCAGCTCGTGCGCCAGAGGACCGCCCACCTCGCCCAGCCAGGTCTCGTAGAGACGGAGCAGGTCGGGGTTTTCGTGGCTCTTGCGCAGGGGCTTGCCCTCGTCCTCGGCGTAGAGGGCGCGGGAGCGCAGCTCGCGGAAGTTCTCCGTGTCCGTGCGCGGCT
>ENA-ORML01002529-ORML01002529.1-human-gut-metagenome-genome-assembly--contig:-NODE-2529-length-11855-cov-3.086695_pt1 | contig 11855 bp, 17 predicted proteins | sample MGYA00242103_ERZ508995 | MGnify/ENA primary metagenome ERZ508995 (study PRJEB26280, sample SAMEA2338702) | human gut metagenome | biome: human gut; feature: human-associated habitat; material: faeces...
CTTTTATAACCATTGTTAGCACTATTACTAATCCAGCTAAAGTAGTCATCATCGCTTGGTCTTCACGTCCTGCTCTTACTAAAACTTGATGTAATACTGCAACTAATATTCCAATCGCTGCTATTTTAAATAACAAATTTATATCCATTTTTCTAAATCCCCCTAGTTATTTTTTATTTTTATAAATGTTTAAAAAAGAATAATTACTATTGCTAATCCTATTGTTGTTCCTAATCTACTATATAATTTTTCATTTTTTTGTTTTTCTTCTTGTGCATTTTTTATTTGTATATCTATAAAGTTTTGAGTTATTTCTATTTGATTTATTTGTCCTTCACTGTCTGTTTGTCCTAATAGTTTTGATAATGTTTTTAATACTTGCTTGTCCTCTTTATTTAAATTTGTTACACATTCATCTACTGATTTTTTCCATGCTATGTTTGCATTATCTTTTTCCATGTTTTTTATTGCTATGTCAAATATGTTTGATATGTTTTTGCTTGCATTTAATGATATTTCTTTAAATATTTCCGGTATTGGCTCATATGTAAATTTTATTTTTGATTTAAATATGTTTAAACAATTTTGTATTTCTTCTAATTCTTGTAATCTGTAGACATATCTTTTTGATAAAAATCTTCCTATTAAACTTGAAGAAAGTAATATTAAAAATAGCATTAAATATTTAACAATTTGCATACAATCACCTTGTCCATCTTTAAATTTTCTATATTATATTCATCTAATTTATATTTAGAACTATTTTTTTGTTTTTTATAGAAATAATATTTTTTCTATTTGATTTGTTTCAATTAATTTGTAAACATCTTTATTGTTTTTTATATCTTCCATTGTTTTTCCATGCATTGTAAATATTCCTTTAATCCCTGATGTTACAGCTTCTCCGTATAGCAATAACATCTTCTTTTGAGCCTATTTCGTCACAAGCAATTACTTCTGGTGCCATTGATCTTATTAACATTCTCATTCCTTTTGATTTAGAAATATTTTCTACTACATCTGTTCTTATTCCAATATCATTTTGAGGAACCCCTTTATACATTGCTGCTATTTCGCCTCTTTCGTCTACTACTCCGCATGTTTTTCCTGTAAAATTCATTTGAGTAATACCATTACTTATTTTTCTTATTGCATCCCTCAAAATTGTTGTTTTTCCTTTTCCTGGTGGAGAAACAATTAATGATGTGAAAATATTATTGTTTTCCACATCTATGATTTCTCCTAAAATTTTATTACTACAATCTAATATTTCTCTTGCAATTCTAAAATTCAAGCTTGTTACATATTTTAAATTTATAGTCTTCCCGTTTTCTACCACTGCTGTACCTGTAATTCCTACTCTATGTCCTCCTTTTACCGTTAAAAAACCTTCACATATTTGATTTTTATATGCATATATAGAATTTTCACATAATCTTTCTAAAGTCTGTAACACTTCTTTTTGTGATACAGTATATTCTATTAAAACATCTGCTTGTCTCATTTTTAATATAATTGGTCTATTAACTCTTATCCTTATTTCTTGTATATTTTTTTCAATTTGGCTATTTCTTTCAAACGTATATAATAAAATGTTATATATATTAACAGGAAAATATTTTATTATTTCATCCATTTTCAATTCTCCTTTGCATTAACTTAAATATTATAAAATTTATTAATAATTTTAAGTTTTTTACTATAAATTGTTTGCCTGATTTTTTCCACACAAAAAAGAAGCATATAATATTATATGCTTCTTTTTTATTTATAGAACATTTAATTTTTATTTATAACTGCTCTGTATATTAATCCTGTATTTTCATTTCTTTCAAATTCTACTTTATAAGTATCATCTAATGAAATCTCACTTTTTATTAATAAAATATTTTCATCTGTTGCTTCATACTCATCTCCATTAAAGTTGATTTCAGAAATTTGCAAGTATTTTTCTTCTTCATTAGTTTTATTATTAGATTGTATTGTTGTTATTAGTCCTTTAACAGTAGTTCCTTTAGCATCTAAACTTTCATAATTTTCAAATTTTGTATTATGAGATTCTATTGTATTTTGGTCTAAATCACTTGCTGCATTATCTATAGAACTCATAGGTTGAGTATATATATCTATAGCAGGAATTGCTTTTATTAAAGGATTCTCTGATTCTGTTAATCCCAGTTTTTCCATTTGTTGACTATTAACTTTTGTAATTCTTTCTATTATTGCATTAATTAAATTTGATGATTGTTCTTCTTCCAAATCTGTTAATGTTAAAGAATTATCACTTGTAAAGTCTTCTATTTCTGAGTTTTCTTCAAAATCAATATTATTATTAAAATAATATACATATTCACGATCATCACTTGTTTGAATTCCTAATTCCCAACTTTCTGTTATGCTTTGTAATGATTGTAACCCTGAAAAACTAGAGTTTAGATATATTCTTGTTTTTTTATTATCTTGATGAATTTCGCTTGATATATTATATTGTTTTGTATTAGCATTTTCGTTCTTTTCTATTGTGATTTCTGCTTCATTTAATGATATTACCAATTTACTTACTTTTTTATTTTGAATATATACTGTCATTTCAAATTTTTCATTATTTATATCTGAATTATTTTCAAGTTCTTTTATTACACTTTCTATTTTTTTAACTTTTATTTCATCTAAGCCTTTTGATTTTATATATCCATTTATTGTATCTAATGTTGTTTGATCATTTTTTAAAGTTTCCATTAATTTTACAAGTACATTTTTTAGTTCTTCTCCATTTAAAGTTAATTTATATCCTGTAACATTATCTTCAATAATTTTAACAAAGTTGCCATCTTGTAATTCTTGATTTAAAATTCCAAAATAAGTTTCTTGTATATTTTTCAACTGTTCAGAAGAAATCTCTGCTTTTTCATTACTTTCTGGCACAGAAATACCACTAACATTAAATGTTGAGTTTGATAATTTATTTAGCTTATCTGTTTCTACCGCAATAAATTTATTTCCAACATATTGTGTTTGCAATCCTAATTTATTTCCAGACTGTTTATATGATATTGGAAATTTAACATCATCTGAGTAGTTAATATTTATGTCTTGTTCTGATTTTGAATTTGCCATATCAACTTTTCCTGAAAAGTCAATATTGCATTTATTAATATTATCAAATTCTCCTTGATTGTCATAAGACGTAATTTTAAAACTTATTGTACCATTATCTTTATATTGTGTGCTTTTTTGTTTTTCAAAATATTTTGTTACTTCTTCACTTATAAATCCTTTTTTACTATCTCCAACTTGAGTTACATATTTAAAGAATAACTTTTTTTCACTTTTAAACATATCTGTTGCTAAAATTATATATGCTGCTCCTATTCCTATTATAAGAATAATTGTTAATATAATTGATATTATAAGTATTTTCGAATTTTTCTTTTGATTCATTTTTAGACTCCTTTAATTATTTTTAAGTCTTTATGTCTTTATAAATTATCGTTATTATTCTTCCCAGTTATGATAAATATTTGCTACATCATCTAATTCTTCTAATTTTTCTATTAAACGTTCCATTTTTTCAACATCTTTTTCTTCTAATTTAACTGTTGTTGTTGGAATCATTTGTACTTCTGCTTCTACAAAAGAAAGTCCTGCTTCTTCTAATTTTTCACTAACTGCTGTAAAATCTGATGGTTCTGTTGTAATTTCATATATTTCTTCATCTGATTGAAAATCTTCTGCTCCTGCATCTAAAGCAAGCATCATTAATTCTTCTTCATCCATTGTTGTTGATGATTTTTCTATTACAATTATTCCTTTTTTGTTAAACATATATGATACACAACCTGTTGTACCTAAATTTCCTCCTGATTTATCAAATACGTGTCTTACATCTGCTGCTGTTCTGTTTTTGTTATCTGTAGATGCTTCTACTATAACCGCTACTCCACATGGTCCGTATCCTTCATATACCATTTCTTCATAATTTTCATTACTACTTGATGCTTTCTTTATAGCATTATTTATTGTGTCATTTGGCATATTTGCTGCTTTACATTTTGAAATTACATTTTTCAACTTTGAATTTCCTGCTGGATCTGGTCCACCTTCTTTTACTGCTATTAATAATTCTCTTCCTAATTTTGTAAATATTTTTCCTCTTGCTGCATCTGCTTTTCCTTTTTTTGCTTGTATGTTGTGCCATTTGCTATGTCCTGACATATCTCTTTCCTCCTCTTTAATTTTTTACTATATTTTCAAGTCTTTTATCCTTTATCTTATAATTTTCGTTTTTTATTGTATCACATTATTTCTTATTTGTGTAGTATTTTTTCAATAAAATACTTTTTGTTCTATTGAGTTTAGATTCTTCCCATTTTTTATATACATTTTAAGTATTAAAGAATATTAATTATCGAAGATTTCACCTACTTTATTTATAGCATTTATTAAATCATTATATTCTATTTCTTCAGCATAAAAATTATCATTTTGATGCCTTTTCCATTGTTGTTCCATCTTGTAATCTCATCTCTTTTAATCCCAAACGATGTTTTTCTTTCTTTATATAATGAACCTTTATAGATTTATCATGTACAGTTATATAACTTGGAAATGTCATATCTATTTTTATTGATGTTCTATCTGTTAAGTCATAAAAGTATAATGCTGTATTATGTGAAAAGATTCCTTATTTTATAATCTATTAATCCAACTATCAACTTCATCTGGAGATGTTACTAATTGATTTTCACGGTAATCTTCTGTAAATACAATATTCATTTCATCTTCAACTTTTGAGTTAGGACATAATCTTTTTATTTCTTGGAATGGTCTTCCTAACCATCCTGCATTTGTTGCAAAAGGCTTTATTATTTTTCCTGTAAACTCCCCATATTCATTAAGTACATCAAAACTTTCCATATTTTATTTTTTCTCCTTTTATTTAATTCTAATCTTCTAACATTTTTATTAGTTGTTTTTTATCTGTATTTATAAAAATATTTTTATTTTTCTGTATCTCATCAGCTAATTTGCTACAAACACTATGCGCTAAATCATAATCCTGTTTTGTGATTTTTCCATTTTCTAATGCTTCTTGTAATTCATCTTCATCCAAAATTTCTACTTTATTATCTGTTTTATTGCCATATATAATGTCTAAAAACAAATCATCATAATAAGGTCTTCCATCATCAACACCATTTCCTAAACTAATATCAAAATAATAGCTTACAGTATTTAAATTTTCATCTATAAATGCTCTAGCATTATATAGCTTATCCATAGGTGTATATTCCATAATATAATATCCATTATCAATTAAAGTAAAATTCTTTACAAATGGCTTATCTATTTCAATTATTTTTTTTAATACAATATATGCATTTTGCTTTTTTAGTTCTTTTGTAACTACATGATATTGTGTAACACCTCTTAAATAAGTTTCATCTGCATACTTCTTTCTCATATACATTCCTCCTACATTATTAAAACTGTAACAGATATTTTAAAATAATCATCAGTTAATACATTTTGAGATATTCCATCTATTGATTTTAGCAATTCATTAAATCTCCAAGTTCTACTCATTAAATTTCTTATAATTAATAATTTTCATTTACTACCTACTAAAGAAATTGTTGTAGCAATTGGGCATTCTGGTAAATCTTCTTTATTTCTCATTTTTATACCTCCATTAAATTTATTAAAATTATAGCATATATTATAAAATTAGTACATAGTTACTTTTAAGTGCGTACTTGTTTTTTATTATATACTCTGCTATAAAATAATTATAATATTTTTAAAGGAGGAATTAATAATGAAAAATTATATGAAAGTGAGTTTAGAAGAAAATGCACCAAGGGTTGAATTACATGATAAACTAGGTTTAACAGGAGCTGAAATCAGTATTAATACACTTCCTGCTGGTGAATGTGTACCTTTTATTCATTCTCATAAGCAAAATGAAGAAGTTTATTATATTTTATCTGGATCTGGTAAAGTAATCATTGATAACGAAGAAATTAATTTAGTTGCTGGAGATTGGTTAAAAATATCTCCAATTGCAGAACGTCAATTTTTTGCTTCTAAAGATATTTCTATTTCTTATATTTGTATTCAAACAAAAGAAAATTCACTTGAAGAATTTACTGCAAATGATGCAATTACAAAATAATCATCATAACAAGGATTTGTTTCTTACTTTTTTCGTTTTTTTATCCTTTATTGAAAATCATTTTCGTTATAATATCACTTTTTTTATTTTTTTCAATAGTTTTGGAAAAGAAAAAGAAATGCTAAATTCTAACATTTCTTTTATAACATAAAAACGATTTTTATTTCGTTATATTATTTTTTCTATTTTGGTAAAAAGGCAAGTCCAATAAACGCTAAAACAATAAATGATAATCCTATAAAAAATAAAACTTTTACTGCTGGATTTTTTACAAATCTCATTACATAACTTTTATCTGGATTCTGAGGGTTATAGAAAACATCTAATTCTGTCCCCACAGGGAAATGTTCTTTTAATGCATCTGTAGAAATATGAGCATTACTATTAATTACTAAATTTCCTTCTTTAACATCATTTTCTACTTCAGTTTTTATTTTATTAAAAGATGATGACTTATTTACAATCCAACCGTATTTAAGTCTTTGATTATATTTAGTATCGTTAACAATATATTCTACTATGGGAAAATGTACTCCATTATTATTCCATAATGTGTACTTTATAACTTTCCCTTTTGTTGTTAGAGTGCATTGTTTAACCATCTTTTTATCTTTGTTCTTAAATATTAATGATAAAATTAAAAATATTAAGCCTATCAATATAAATATCGCAAAAAAACTCATTTTCATTTTTCTAATCTCCCTTACAACTTACTATTTTTCTTTCTAATTACTAATTTGTTAATTCCTTCCTATACTTTGCTCTTTTACAATATCTAATTATCGACAACTAAAGCAAATAAAAGTAAGTATATTATTTTTAATAAAACTGCTTCTATCATAGCACCACCTTCATTCTAAAGGACAAGCCTTTATATGTAAAGTGGCAAACCACATCTGCTTATTCTCATTTTCTATGAGAACTATTCTACAATATTATTTTGGATATGTCTATAAAATCTATAAGTTTTCATAATTTCTTACTGAACTGTAACATTTATTCTAAACCTAAACTTACAATTTTTACTTATATATTGTAATTTGTTACTTTGATTATTTTTTATTTAAATGAAGGAAGAGACTAAATATAAATTATATCTAGTCTCTTCATAAAACATTATAAATCTTTACCAAGTTCTATTTTTTTCATGCAAAACTGACTTAAATAGCATTCATCACATTTAGGATTTGTTGGTCTGCAATATTCTCTGCCTACCACCCAAAACGGAAGAGTTAAACAACCAGGAAATTCATTGCAAATTTTTCTTGCACTTGCTGTAACATCTTTGATATTGTCCTTATCAGTAAGTCCCATTCTTAAAAAGGTTCTCCTAATATGGACGTCATATGCAATATCAATGCAATACAAATTTTCAAGATTCACACCAAAGTCACGAACAAGCAACAAAGTTCCAAGCGCTGCTTTCTTATGGCTAATTCCTTTAAATTCTTCCAATTTTGCTACCACCTGTTCTGCATTCAAATCGTTCTTCCAAATATTTTCAACATCTGAATTATATTCTTTAACAATTTTATTAACTGCAAAAAAAATGTATTCAGCCATTTTTCTTGGATAACGATGTAATGCGGGTTTTTCTTTTATTATGGTTTCTAAAGATTCAACTGTTTCCTCTTCTGCGATTCTGCAGAAGTCAAAATGTCCTAATCTTTTTGAAAGATAATAAGGCAATCTCCACGCTATTTCTGCCTTCACAGATTGATCAGAAATTAATCCAATCAAAAAGGCATTCCAATCTGAAAGTAAGAATTCTTTTTCCTCTCTTTTCAGCATATTATCACTTAATATGCTATTATCTTTGATAACCTCCTTAGCAACCTCTTTGCATTTTACGTTTAATTGTTCATAGTATTTTTCCATTGTTTGTACCTCTACTTTCTAAATTCTATCGGCCAATTGCTTCCGAGTATTTCTTCCTGTTCCTTACTAGTCAATGCCCACATTTTGGACTTATCATATTTAGGGACTTTAATGTCACCCCAATCAACAATTTTTACTGCTTTATCTGTATAAACAGTATTTAACATATACAACTCTGCCAAAGTGTTTTGGTCAAGTTTATTTAATTCAGCTTCTAAATTAGTTGAATCAATACACAACCAATACATATCAGATTTAGCAAGTAATGTAAGTCTATCTTTTAAATATCTAGTTCCATTATCATCAAAACTATGATATAAAAAATAACTTAAAATGTTCTGAGGAGAAATCGGACACAATCTTTCTTTATATGCTTGTACTCTTGCCCAATCAATATGTTTATAATTTACAAAATTTGCTCCAATATAAACAGTTTGATGTGTTTCCATTTTGTACGGAGTCAGCAGGCTATTAAAAATATCATTTCTGAATTTTTCATCAGTCATCTTATTAAGCCATTCTTTTACTTCCAAATAATTCATTTCAACCATTTTTTGTCCATAAATATTTGGAATAAATGTAGCTTTTTTGTTTTTAATTTGACTCCATAAGAAGATTTCTGCCATTATTCCTTCCGACAAAAGAGCATCTGTTTTTCCATATACCCATAATCTATCAGAAAAAATTGTAAGAGTCAAGCAGTCAGTCATTACATTAATCTTCTTTCCACCTAGAGTTTCAGTAGAAATATAATAACCTAAAGCCATCTCTGGATTTAATGCAATCATATCGTGTTTCAATACTAAATCACAAATTGCCAACATATGATGCATATCATCTCCATCAAAGGAAGTATAAACTACTTTCCGCAAAGGTTCTTCTCTGAATTTCTGAATGATTCGTTTAGTTTCTGATGTTAACATTCCATGAATTTTGTCTTTAAACATTTTAATCACTCCTTATTTTCTGTTCAATTAACTGTTGCAATAAAAGACATGACTTTTCAGTATAATCATTAGTTATAACAATATCAAATAACTTTCTATTGCTATAAAAAAATGCCAACTCATCATCGATATCTTTCAATCTTTTTCTTAAATCACTTACCTCCAGTTTTCTTGCTTTCAGTTCTGCCTTAGTTCTTTCAACGTCATTTGGAAGAACGTATACACTTAAAGCATTAGGAAACTCAATTTTAAATTCCTGCACATTTTTATAGAATAATTCTGTAATCAAATTTATTCCACTATCACATAAATCAATTTGTGCTTCTTTATATGCATACCAGTTTCCAAATACTTCATTGATTGTGCAAAACTTTCCTTGATTCTTCTCCTTTTCAAATTTTTCTAATGAATAGAAGAATTTGTCAATCCCATGTTTCTCTTTGCCTCGAGGTTTCCGTGTCGTCACTGAGATCAAAGATTGAAAGTCAGGCTTGTTCGCTAAAATATAGGTTTTCAAATGAGATTTTCCAATCCCAGAAATTCCTGATAAAGTTACAATTCTACCTTGTTGCATAAAAAATTCTCCTTTCATAATTTTAGCAACCTTTATAATATTTTATGTTTTCCTCCTTTTTAAAGTTTTAATTAGCAAAACTTCTATATATAATAATTTTACTAATGGTATTATTATACAATATTTTTCCAAAATTTTCAAGTGTTATGTAAATTATGTTTATTGACCATTTTAAAAAAAATGATATAATATAGAAAATTATTGATTGGAGTGAGTAAAATGAAATTAATTTTAGCATCAAATTCTAAAACTAGAAAAGATATTTTTGATATGGTTGGTTGGAAATATGAAGTAATAACAAGCAGTGTAGTAGAAAGCAGTAATAGCATTGATCCAAAACAATATGTAATTGATTTGTCAAAAGATAAGGCAAATTCAGTAGCTTCACAAATAACAGATAAAGCACTAATAATATCTGCTGATTCAATTATATATATGGACAATAAAAAATTCGAAAAACCAAAAAGTAAAGAAGAAGGTTTTGAAAATATAAAAAAAATGAGTGGAAGAGTCAATTATGCAGTAACTGGTGTAACAATTAAAGATTTATATCAAAATAAAGAAATTTCTTTTACAGACATTACTGAAGTTTATTTCAAAAATGTTTCCGAGAAAGATATTGCCTGGTATGTAGAAAATGAAAAATATTTATTAAATAGAGCTGGTTATTCTATTGCTGGTAAAGCATCCATTTTTGTTGATAAAATTGAAGGAGATTACTATAATATTTTAGGAATGCCTATTAGTAAATTATATTCTAAATTAAATGAATTAGGTTATTCTATTAGTGATTTTGAAATGAAATCATAATTTTTAAAGAGGTAAATCTATTAATGATTTCACCTCTTTTTATATATTATTTTTTCTCTAAGTAATATATTTACTACGAAAATTCTTCACATTATTTTGGTTAACCATAGCATATTCCATTGTCGTTATTTTAAATATTATTCTAAAAACATTTCTTACTAATGGTCCTACAAAAAATATTTGTAACGGATAAGCCATAATAAAGTTTTTACAATATAACTCTATGTAATTACATACAATATTACTGTTTATCAAATGTTGTGCAAATAAAGCATATATACTCATTAAGCCTACCATTACTAAAACAGTAAATGTTTGAATAGATAAAATAATAAACATTTTATTATCTTCCTTTGGATTCACTATTCTAAATGCCAATCTTTTTGCAATAGGACTTGCAACAAAAAATGCTAATAAAAAAACAATAATCTCTTCTATTGGAAATTCTTTTAATGCTATTAAAAAATTTTGATTTGTTAGACCTTCTGGTGAATTTATCGATATACTATAAACTATCATGCAATAAGCCATCAAAACAGCAGTCATTAAAGTAAATATAAAATTTTGAAACTTTGTTTTAGGCATTATATACCTCCTCCTTTCTTTAAAAGTTCTCGGTATTTTCTCTTGAACGCGAAAAAATACCATCTAGTCGCAGACATAGACTAGACAGCATTTAATGTCTATATTATTATATTACAAAATTTTACTTTCTTCAACAAAAAATCACATTTTTGTGTTTTTTCCATTTTACACACTCCTTCTATTTTTTGAGACAAAAAAACGTAAGCCCTTTCTCTGGACTTACACTTTCGCTACTTGATATTGTTATTTTAATTTTTATAAGTTTTCTTGCTAAAATTTGTATTATTAAATATAATCTTACAAATCTTTAACTTTTTTGTACTCACTAATATATTCATAAATTTCTTTCCAAGAATTAACTCTAGTAAAATTATTATTTTTCCCTATATTGGTTTGACTATTGAATAATAAAACTTTATTTACTGAATCTTCTACTTTGTTTAAATTATCAATGCAATCGTCAATAAATAAATCTATATCCTCATTAATGCAAACTTGTCTTTTGTCAAATGAACAAACTAATTTATCATATTTAATCCCTAGTTTTTTTAATTGTTTTAATGTAAATCCAAACGGATCATCATATATCGTTTTATCTCTTGCTGTAATAATTATAATTTTATTACCTTCTTTTTTTAATTTGTCTATTATTTCTTTTGCATTTTGCTTTAGTTTAACATCTAGCAAAACTCTTCCAAATGTAGACTTTCCAAATTCAACTTCTTTTTCTTTATATTGTTTTGGCAAGTTATTATAACATATATTATTTCTTATTAGGTAATTTATATCTATTGAAAAATATTCTGCTACATAAGTCATTAAAAATTCAGATGTTTCTGTTATTGTATCGTCAATATCTATTCCTATATTCATATGCTATTTTCGT
>ENA-ORML01002537-ORML01002537.1-human-gut-metagenome-genome-assembly--contig:-NODE-2537-length-11827-cov-2.954043_pt1 | contig 11827 bp, 9 predicted proteins | sample MGYA00242103_ERZ508995 | MGnify/ENA primary metagenome ERZ508995 (study PRJEB26280, sample SAMEA2338702) | human gut metagenome | biome: human gut; feature: human-associated habitat; material: faeces...
TGAAAGGCAGCCGTAAATTGAGCGATTATTTTAGAGATAGAAAATATTCTCTAATCGATAAAGCCAATGCTTTGCTGCTATGTTCGGGAAATACGATAATATGGATATTGGGAGAGCGCGCGGCCGATGGATATCGAGTGACTGCGGATACAAAGAGAATAATCGAATTTAAATATGAAAAATAGTTAAATAATAAACTTATTTTTACATTTCTTGTTTTGTTTGACAAATCGGCCGTATATTTGTACGGTGAAATTGCGTAGTGAAATTCTGTACGCAGTAAATTCAAAAATCCAATAATTATATTTGTTCTTTCAGCCAGTATGAGTAATCATGCAGGTAGCTTTAATAAATATAAAGTGTAAATCATATTTATTTATTCATGTATAATATTTTAGAATTGAGCGCTAAAACTCTTGACCAGTTGAAAGTGATAGCTGCTGAAATGGGTATCCAAAAGATTGATGGTATAGAACAAGAAGATCTTGTCTATAAAATTCTTGATCAACAAGCTATTGATATGGCAAGTAAAGCTGCCGCTAATCCTCCTGCTCCGAAAAAGAGAGGTCCTAAACCTAAGAAAAATAAAGAGAAGCCTGTACTTGAAAAACCGAATGAACTAGAAAGTAAATCAAATACAGAGCCGACACCGTCTCCATCTGTGGAATCGACAGGAGTGGAAGATACGAAAGAGGTGAAAAAGAAAGGCAGAAAGAAAAAAAGCGATGTAACGAGTGAAACCTCGAAAAAAGAAGATGCAAAACAGGATAATGTTACAGAAGTAAAAGATATTCCTTCTATTATAGAAGAGACTGGGTTATCTTCTCATCCCGCTTTGAAAGAGCCGGTAGCCGAACTATTTGAGAATTTAAAAGAAAGCTCTATGGCGTTGGTGGAAAATAACGGTTCCAATGAAAACGAAGAGCTTCCTCAGCAAAGTACACAAGGAGGGCAACCCAAACAACGCAAACGGATACAAAAGAAAGCTCTTCCGGCTGAATTGATAAATGAAGCTCAAAACACACTGCAAACACCCTCGCCTTCTGTTCCGGTTACAATGCCTTCCACCCCGGTAGAAAACAAGCAACAGGAAATTATTCAACAACAGCCCGCTACCGCAAATCAAGGACAACAAGCACCGTTGCCTACATCGTCGTTACAGACATTCTTTCCACATAGCGAAAAGCAAAGATTTGTTCCGAGAGGACAGCGCACATTCGTCCCACAGAATAGGAACAGCCAGAATAATGCAGGAAATAACAATGGGCAAAACCAAAACTCGAATAATCAACAAACGTTTGTCCCTGAGCCGAAACCAGTCGAGAGACCATACGATTTCGATGGAATATTGACAGGAGTAGGAGTATTGGAGATGATGCCCGATGGGTATGGATTTCTTCGTTCGTCCGACTACAATTATTTGACTTCTCCCGATGATGTCTATGTTTCCCAATCGCAAATAAAGTTGTTTGGTTTGAAGACGGGCGATGTCGTTGAAGGACCTATTCGTCCTCCTAAGGAAGGAGAGAAATATTTTCCGCTGGTGAAGGTGGAGAAAATAAATGGCCGCACACCCGAATATGTTCGTGACCGTGTCCCGTTCGATCATCTTACTCCTCTTTTCCCCGATGAAAAATTTGATTTGACGAGTGGAAAATATTGTAATTTATCTACTCGTGTGGTCGATATGTTTTCTCCTATCGGTAAAGGACAACGAGGATTGATCGTTGCACCTCCTAAGACGGGTAAGACCGTGTTGTTGAAAGATATAGCCAATGCTATCTCTGAGAATCACCCGGAGGTTTATATGATTATATTGTTGATCGACGAGCGTCCCGAAGAGGTTACCGATATGGCCCGTAGTGTAAAAGCCGAGGTTATCTCATCTACTTTCGACGAGCCGGCCGAACGTCATGTGAAAGTGGCTAGTATCGTATTGGAAAAAGCCAAACGTATGGTTGAATGTGGTCACGATGTTGTCATTCTGTTAGACTCCATCACTCGTTTGGCGAGAGCTTATAATACGGTTTCTCCGGCCTCCGGTAAAGTGCTCTCCGGTGGTGTCGATGCTAATGCGTTGCATAAGCCTAAACGCTTTTTCGGTGCGGCTCGTAATATAGAGAACGGGGGAAGTCTTACGATTATCGCTACTGCTTTGACCGAGACCGGTTCGAAGATGGACGAGGTGATATTCGAGGAGTTCAAGGGAACGGGTAATATGGAGTTGCAGCTCGATCGGAAATTGTCTAACAAACGCATTTTCCCGGCTGTCGACATCACGGCATCGAGTACTCGTCGGGACGATTTGTTGTTACCGAAAGACACACTCAACCGTATGTGGATATTGCGTCGATACTTGTCCGATATGAATTCGATAGAGGCAATGGAATTTATGCGAGACCGTATGGAGCGTACTTCTTCGAATGAAGAACTTTTGCTGTCGATGAACGATTGAGTATCGTAATAGATATAAAAAGAAGGCCGGTGAATTGGAATTTTCACCGGCCTTCTTTTTATATGGACCAAACAAAGTGAACAGGGCGTGTGTTATATGAATAAATGTATAAGAAAATGGAGATACCCTCGATACAACTGAGTTTGGAACATATAGAGGAGTTAGATTTTACCTGTCCTGCGGCAAAAAAATCGATAAATATAGGAAAAGAGATTATTCCGGTTAAGTTTGTGGTAAATATTTATCCCGATGTTAAACGGGATTATTTTAAGTTGATAACAGGAGTCCGTTATATTCGTCGTCGTAATTTTATCGGTCAAGAACTTCTTTTTTATAGAATCGCTGTGGTTTATAAAATTGAGAAATTGAAGGATTTTGTTAAGCTCGAAAACTCCCAAGTCATAGTTGATACTCGGTTACTTGCATTGTTATTGAGTATATCAATCGGGTCGATGAGAGGAATGTTGGCACTACGTACACAAAATACAGTATTCAAAAATTATCCGTTACCTCTGATAAATGTATCCGAAATATTAACTTCCATGAATATAACCGATTCTGAGGGTATCTGGGAGAACTTGAATATATATTACAATAATTGAATCCTCGATGAATAAATTGATTTTGCTCCGGCATGGAGAGAGTATATGGAATAAGGAGAACCGATTTACGGGGTGGACAGATGTCCCATTGTCCGAAAAGGGGAGAGATGAAGCTCGTCGGGCAGGAGAGCTGTTACGGAGTTTTTCCATATATCCCGATATTTCGTTTACATCTTTGTTAAAGCGTGCTATTGTTACTCGCTTTTTAGTTATGGAAGAATTGGACAGGTTGTGGACTCCGGCATATAAAGATTGGAGGCTCAATGAACGACATTATGGTGCGCTGCAAGGCTTGAATAAGTTGGAAACATCTGAGAAGTATGGGGCGGAGCAAGTTCATATTTGGCGACGGAGTTATGATGTCAGACCTCCGCAAGTAGGAGACGAGGATCCCAGATATCCGGCTCATGATGCCCGTTATCAGATGGTTCAAGAAAAACTGCTACCTCATGGTGAATCGCTTGAAGATACTGTTCATAGAGTGTTGCCTTGTTGGAAAGAGCGTATTTTGCCAGAGGCTGAGAAAGGCAAAACGATACTGGTTGCAGCTCATGGAAATAGTTTGAGGGCCTTGATAATGATGCTGCAAAATTTATCGCCCAAACAAATTGTCGATGTAGAAATACCCACGGGAAAACCTTTAATCCTTGAATTAGGAGAAAATTTAACGGTTATGAATCAATACTATTTGGGGTAAAATAAACAGCATGGGCTGTGGTAGTAAAATCTTTTTTAGCTTCCATGATATATTCTTTTTCGGTTTTCTGTAAATAGCTATATTTGTCCGATTATTGATTTAGGTATGAAGACGAATAAGACGAATGCGGCTCGGCTGTTGGATAGGGCGAAAATACCATACGAATTGGTTCCTTATGAAGTCGACGAGAATAATTTAGCTGCTACTCATGTTGCCGAACAACTGGGTGAGAATATAGAACAAGTATTCAAGACTTTGGTATTGCGTGGCGATAAACACGGGATATTCGTTTGTGTGATTCCGGGCGACAAAGAGGTCGATTTGAAAAAGGCTGCCAAAATATCGGGAAATAAGAGTGCCGAGATGATTGCCATGAAGGAACTGTTGCCGACTACAGGATATATTCGGGGTGGTTGTTCTCCCATTGGCATGAAGAAAAATTATCCTGTATATATCCACGAAAGTTGTTTGTCACATGACCCTATTTATATTAGTGCCGGACAACGAGGATTACAGATAAAAATAGCAGCCGGGGCTCTTATAGAGTTTGTTTCAGCGGAGGTCGGAGACCTTGTCGGTTAATCTTGGTACGCGATAGATTCAGTGTGATTAGTCCACAGGGTGTAAAATGTCTTGTCCATATAAGATGATTATAGAACCCGAAGGGGGATACATAGGTGTGAACAGAGTCTTCGTCTTTATTCACAGTCTTTTTTCATAGTTTCCTGTTTAAAGGCTCGGATAAGCCGGGATTCTATGCGGAGAAATTCTTGTTCGAAATTAGGAGTGAAGATTCCTTTCCCCATATTTTCATGTATTTCTGAAAATGTCCAGAACTTTCCGTCGTCGATTTCGACTGGATCGATTTGCATTTTTCCGGTATATACCGTATAGAATGTGTTTACCATCTCGCGTTCCCGATCCGATTCGAAGATATAAGTAAGCACATGTATCGGAATGAAATGCGTGATTCCCAACTCTTCGCGAACTTCTCTTGCCAACGCTTCTTCGACGGTCTCCCCGTAGTCGATATGGCCGCCTACGGCCGTATCCCATTTGCCGGGTTGAATGTCTTTATTCACCGATCTCTTTTGAAGATACAACTCCCCGTCGTTATTTATAATATGTAGGTGGACTACCGGGTGGAGCAATTTCGACCCGTTGTGGCATTCACGGCGGGTCGCTTTTCCTATTGTGTTACCTTGTTCGTCTATCAGAGGAAACCATTCTTCTTTATTCATGATTCAAATGAGTATTCGGGTTATAGTCTTGAATACGTTTTTTCAGCGTTTCTTCATCGAGAGGGTTCCCGGCTTCGTCGAATGGCAACCTGAAACCGCATCCTTCTTTCCATCGGCTGCATCCGTATGCCGTCTTTCCCTGTATGATATGGCCGGTGTGGCATACGGGACATGATAAAAGTTGTTCTTTTGGTTTCTTCTCCGTAGATGTTTTATTTGTTGTTTTTTTCTTCCCGGGTTTGGCCGATGTCGTCGATTTTTTCTTCGGTTCCTCCGGGGGTGGAGCTGCTGTGATTTTGCCGGAATTGTCGCTTAGTACGTACAAAACGATTTCGCCCACCATTTTTTTCAGTTCTTCCAGAAAATCGGCGGCACGATATTCGTTGCGTTCTATTTTACGCAATTTGTTTTCCCAAATACCGGTCAATTCGGCCGATTTTAGCAACTCGTTGCGAATAGTCCCGATTAGCTCCACTCCTGTTTGAGTGGCAACCAGATTCTTCCTTTCTTTACGGATATAGTGGCGTTTGAACAGCGTTTCAATAATGGCGGCTCTCGTGGAAGGACGTCCGATACCGTTTTCTTTCAAGGCATCTCTCAGTTCTTCGTCCTCTACCGATTTTCCAGCCGTCTCCATAGCCCGCAATAATGTGGCTTCGGTATACGGTTTGGGAGGCTGGGTCCATTTTTCTGCCAAAGAAGGTGTGTGCGGGCCGGTTTCACCTTTGGTGAAAGCAGGCAAGGTGTTTTCCGACTCTTCGTTATTTTCTTCTTTCCCGAATACGGTTCTCCACCCCGGAGATAAAATTTGTTTTCCCGTGGCTTTAAATTCGATTTGATTTACCTCGCCCAGTACGACCGTATTGGAAACGATACAATCGGGATAGAATGCCGCAATAAATCTTCGGGCCACTAAGTCGTACACTTTTTGCTCTTCGCCCGTGAGGTTGGTTGCCTTTACGTTCGTGGGAATGATAGCATGGTGATCGGTCACTTTGGAGTTGTCGAATACCTTTTTGCTCTTGGGGATCTTCCCGGTCGAAAAAAGGGCTGTTAATGTTGTGTAAGCTGTTAATGCCGACATTATGCCCGGAACCTTCGGATATATGTCGTCGCTTAGAAATGTAGTGTCGACGCGAGGGTAGGTGGTTACTTTTTTTTCGTAAAGCGACTGAATGATTTTCAAAGTGTTTTCTGCCGAGAAAGAGAATTTTTTATTACACTCGACTTGAAGGCTGGTTAAGTCGAATAATCTCGGTGGCGCTTCTTTTCCTTGTTTGGTCGTTATATCGGTAACCGTGAAGGGGAATCCCTCTATCTTTTGTAGAAATTCTTTTCCCTCTGCTTCGGTTTGAAATTTCCCTTTGGTGACGGCGAATGTCGTTTCCCGATATAAGGTTTTCAATTCCCAATAAGGTTGAGGAACAAAATGTTCGATTTCGAGTTGACGGTTTACGATTAATGCCAAAGTGGGAGTCTGTACCCTCCCGATGGAAAGGACTTGACGGTTCTGTCCATATTTCAACGTGTAAAGCCGGGTAGCGTTCATTCCTAATAACCAATCGCCGATAGCCCGTGAAAGTCCGGCAAAATAAAGAGAGTCGAATTCTGTTTGAGGTTTGAGATTTTGAAATCCCTCTCGTACGGCTTCTTCTGTCAAGGACGATATCCAAAGGCGGTAGACCGGGCATTTACAAGCAGCTTTTTGCATAACCCATCGTTGAATGAGTTCCCCTTCTTGACCGGCATCACCACAGTTTATGACGGCTTCGGCGTTGGACATGAGCGATTCTATGATACCGAATTGTTTTTCGATACCCCGGTCGGAGATTAATTTAATCCCGAATCGGGTGGGTATCATGGGCAGGGATCTCAATGTCCATTGTTTCCACGAGTCGGTATATTCATGAGGCTCTTTTAATGTGCAGAGATGGCCGAAAGTCCAAGTCACCTGATAGCCGTTTCCTTCGTAATATCCGTCATGTCGGTTTTTTGCGCCTACTATATCGGCTATTTCTTTGGCTACACTGGGTTTTTCGGCTATACAGACTTTCATTATATTGTTTTGTAGTTTAAACGAAGAAACAAGGAACGACAAAATCCGTTTTTCCGGTCGTGTCTTACTGCTGCTCTTTTCCGAATGCAAAGTTACATTTTTATTTTCATTCTTCGTAATATCCGGTCAATGGCCTTGTAGAGATTGGGGCTTGTAAGAAAAATTTGTCTGGTCGATAACTTTTAGAAGTCTGCGGTCGGTAATCGGGGCGGTAAATTCTTTTATTTCAGTTTCAGTCAGTTTCCTGTCGAGGGAGTGTATAAGCCTGATGATCGAGAGGGTATTAATAAGCTGGCAAGTGAAATCGGTAGATGGTCCGAAATAGGTTTCGTATGTTTGTTTTCTGAGTGCTCGGAGTTTCTCTTCTCTCATGGAAATTTGTTCTTTTTCGGATTTTTTGTTGAACGACTCTATGGTTCTTTCTACATTATCGGGTGGCGTTTGGATCTCTCCGAATACAAATTTCAGAGTCTCTTTTTCGGTATTTGATAAGTCCATATTTCGCTTTTCGAGAGCTTTTATAAAGTCTGAATATTCCCAATTAGGAGGTGTCGTCATGGCTCTCCAACTTTCCAATAACATTAAAAAAGGCAGGTAATATTCCGAAGTCGTAGATAAAGGGTCATTCATGGCAAAAATATCTGCGAATGATATATAATCTATATTTTTAATACTATATTCGTTTATAATATTTTCGTCTATAATATTCATATATACAAATATATGATAAATAAAATTATAGTAATTATTTAGAATTGATAAATGATAAGATGTATCAGATATTTCTCCTTGATTATATTTCGAGTTTACATATTCAAGTTTTACTTTAAATTTATTTTCTTCCGAAGTATAATATTTTTGTGTTGAAAGGGTGTTTAGGCTTTTTATCCAATCTTCCGTTTCTGAAATGTTTTTTAATCGTATTTCCCTTAATTCGTAATTGATTCGGGCATTCTTGCCTCGGTATGTCGAATGAACGCAGTTTTGTTCTATTTCTCCTGAATATCGATAGGGAGCGAATAATTCGTCCAAATACGTTTCTATGTAAAGCGTATCTGTTGATTCGATATAAAAAGGGATATATCGATCCCCAAAAATTAGTTTTTGTTGGATTGGATAGCGTGTAGGGATTTTTGCGGAGAACGAACCGTCTGGTGCGATAGGAATGTTTATTTCGGTCTGTTTCCCGGAGAACAGATCGTCCAGTATGATTTTCCCGTCGGGTAAATTCAACCGTTTGTGATATCCGACGAATTTACCTTGTAGTATAGCTGTGTCTGTGTCGAAGGTTATTGCTGGTGTAGCAGATCTGTATATAGGGTTGGGTTGTGGATATATGGAAGTCTTGTTCCTTTTTTCGGTTAGAGATAAACCTATAATTCTGATTTCGTTGGATTTTTGATTTCCGATGATATCGACCTCCGTTAAGGACGGAGGGAGTGCAGGAAAATCCATTTCTATATGGATCGTACTGTCGCTATCGAATTGGAAAATTCGGTCGAAATCGACACCGTCTATATCCCGTACTTTCCCAGAAAACCGTTTTATACTGTCTTGGACGACCCAATCGTCGTGTATGGTGAGAGACGTATGTGGTAGTTGTTTTAGCGTGATGTACATTCGGCTTACGGTGTCTCGTAATAGAATGCTGTCGACTGTTACAACCGGCGTATTTCGAGCGACCCAGTTCGGGTTGGTTATTATTTTTTCTGCATGAAGCGAAGATATGAGCAGAGGTAGGAAGAGTGATAAAAAAGCTCTCATTAGTGATTCGTTATATGTGTTATAGCGAATGAACAAATGAGAGCCGTAGTAAGTTCAATTTGATTACAGTCCTTTTTGTTTGGCTTCGTCCCAAATGGCATCCATTTCGGCGAGAGACATATCTTTTAGATTTTTACCTTTTTGTAATGTTTCCTGTTCGAGGTAGTTAAACCGTCGTATAAACTTTTGGTTCGTATGTTCCAATGCATTTTCCGGGTTGATGTCATAAAGTCTTGCCGCATTGATGAGACTGAAAAATAGATCTCCGAATTCATTTTCCATATTATCCGGGTCCATGTTTTCTATTTCATTTTTCAGTTCGCCGAACTCTTCAAAAACTTTGTCCCAGACTTGGCTTTTTTCTTCCCAGTCGAAGCCTACATTGCGTGCTTTATCTTGTATTCGATAAGCCTTTATTAGAGCCGGTAAGGCCGATGGCACGCCTTCGAGTACGGTTTTATTACCGCCTTTTTCTTTCAGTTTGAGTTCCTCCCAATTTTGCTCAACCTCGTTCGATCCATCGACATGGGTTGTACCGAACACGTGAGGGTGGCGATAGATTAGTTTTTCACAAAGAGCATTGCAAACATCGGCAATATCGAAAGAACCGTTTTCTTCTCCTATTTTAGCATAGAAAGCGATATGTAACAATACGTCTCCCAACTCTTTTTTAGTGGCTTCGTTGTCCTTTCTGATAAGAGCATCACAGAGTTCGTAGGTCTCTTCTATCGTGTTGGGACGTAAACTTTCATTCGTTTGCTTATGATCCCACGGACACTTTTCGCGTAGAATATCGAGGATATCGATAAACCGGCCGAATGCCTCTATTTTTTCTTCTCTCGTGTGTGACATGTGTTTATTTATTAAATGCTTTTAGTCCTTTTTGTAAGAAATCGATAAATTTAGCTACGCTTTCATTGTATCCGTATGGGGCGGCTAATGGCTCTCCGTCACTATTGATGATAACATAGTATGGTTGAGCATTGGCTCCGAATTTATGTCTTTGTAAGAAACTCCATTTTTCACCGACGGTCGTTAGTTTTACCGATTTCCCATTTTCGGTTACCGTAATGGGCTTCTTTAATTTTTCTTTGTCATCGACCATTAAGGTAATAAGTACGTATTTGTTTTCAAGAATCTGTTTTACAACCGGGTCGGTCCACACGGAAGCCTCCATTTTACGGCAGTTGACACAACCATACCCCGAAAAGTCGATGAGTATGGGCTTCTTTTCTTGTCGGGCGTACGCCAAACCCTCGTTATAGTCGTTGAAGGCTGCGTGAACTTCTTTATTATATAAGTTGAAATCTTGGGTATATAAGGGGGGCGCGAATGCACTGATCGCTTTTAACGGAGCTCCCCACAATCCGGGAATCATATATAATGAAAAAGATAGCGAAATGATGGCGAGGAATAAACGGGGAACGGAGACGTGTTTAATCGGGGAATCGTGCGAAAAGTTGAGCTTACCGAGCAGATAAAATCCCAACAATGCGAAAATAACGATCCAAAGCACCAAAAATGTTTCCCGGTCGAGTATGTGCCACCCATAGGCCAGATCGGCTACCGATAGGAATTTAAGTGATAATGCCAATTCCAAAAAGCCTAATATGACTTTGACGGTGTTTAACCAGCCTCCCGATTTAGGCAATTGTTTCATTAAAGACGGGAACATGGCGAATAATGCGAACGGTATGGCTAAGGCGATGGCGAAACCTCCCATTCCGACAGCAGGTGCGAGCGTCCCGCCCCAAGAAGCGGCTTCTACTAATAGAGTGCCGATTATGGGTCCGGTACAAGAGAAAGAAACCAAAACCAATGTAAACGCCATGAAAAAGATAGCGATGATACCGGTTGCGGTGTCGGCCTTCCTATCGAGTTTATTACTCCATGATGCAGGTAGGGTTATATCGAAAGCCCCGAAGAAGGAGACTGCGAAAAGAACCAACAGTGCGAAAAACAGTATGTTGAACAAAGCGTTTGTCGCTAAATCGTTAAGGGCACTGGCTCCGAATAATAGGGTAATCAGTAAACCCAGTCCTACATAGATGATGATGATGGACAAACCGTATAAGATGGCTTCGCCGATCGCCTTGTGCCGGCTTTGTTGTTTTTTCAGGAAAAAGCTCACTGTTAGGGGTATCATGGGCCAAACACAAGGTGTTAGTAATGCTAACAATCCTCCGATAAATCCCGATATGAAAATAAACCAAAGAGAACTTTCTTGCAATAATTTTTCGGTACTCATTGCCCGGAGTTCTTCAACTACTGGTTGCCAGCCTTTTTGACTGGTCAAATTGGAAGATGAGTTTGTATTAAGATTTACAGGAGTCATAACCGGGGCGGTTGTCGTTGGAGTTTTGCTTTCTCCAAAAGAAAATTCATGTTTGGTTGGAGGCAAACAAGTTACATCGTTACACGCTTGGTAAGTTATGTATCCGGTAATTTTAAAACTATCGGGATTTTCTATAAATATAGTTTGTTTGAAATCTATTGTAGAATTATACCACCCCAATTTCATATCGAATAAAGCGCTATATTCCTCATGAGGTCGTTTGGACGGGGTTACATCTCCCTTTAACGACACATTGGATATCTCGTCGAAAGAGAACGAAGTAGGAATAGGCCCTCCGGAGGGAATATCGGTAGCATATAAATGCCAACCATCTTCTATATATGCATGAAAAACAATCTCCTTCTCATTACCTTCTCCTTGCATGGAAACTTTCCATTTGACAGGCTCTATAATTTGAGAATAACTACTCATGCAAAAAAGCATGCCGACGATCAATAAACCTAAAAACTTTTTCATATTACCCAATTTTGTGTGGCAAAGATAGTGCAAACGAGGGCAGAAACAAATTTATTTGATTTTGCCGAGTGCCGCCTATTTTCGCATTTTTGCAAAGATAGTGCAAACGAGGGCAGAAACAAATTTATTTGGTTATGCCGAGTGTCGCCTATTTTCGCATTTTTGCAAAGATAGTGCAAACGAGGGCAGAAACAAATTTA
>ENA-ORML01002548-ORML01002548.1-human-gut-metagenome-genome-assembly--contig:-NODE-2548-length-11791-cov-3.532549_pt1 | contig 11791 bp, 9 predicted proteins | sample MGYA00242103_ERZ508995 | MGnify/ENA primary metagenome ERZ508995 (study PRJEB26280, sample SAMEA2338702) | human gut metagenome | biome: human gut; feature: human-associated habitat; material: faeces...
CCAAAGCCGCCGCGCCCAACGGAGAGACGTCGGTATGCTGCATGTTGAATTGGAATCGTTCAGCGTCACGCTGCAGCATCTGGAAATATGCCATCAGATAATGACCATATGAGATCGGCTGGGCATGCTGCATGTGAGTATAGCCCGGCATGATGGTTTCAACATTGTCGCTGGCCTTGTCAACCAGGACCTGCTGCAGCTGCTTGATGGCCGCAATTACTTGAGGCAGCCGCTCTTTGACGTACAGATGCAGATCGGTGGCAACCTGGTCGTTTCGACTCCGCCCAGTGTGCAGCTTGCCGGCTACCGGACCGATTTCTGCCGTCAAGAGTGCCTCAATGTTCATATGAATGTCTTCATTTTCAATATTGAAAGACAGTTTGCCTTGCTTCAGCTTTTCAGCAAGCGTCTCCAGTCCTTTGATGATGGCATCGGCGTCGGCAGCGTCAAGGATCTTGGTTGCCTTAAGCATCTTGACATGGGCCAATGATCCTTGAATGTCTTCTTGGGCCATCTCTTGGTCAAAGGTGATTGAAGCCCCGAATTTATTTACCAAATCGGAGCCAGACTCTTCAAACCGTCCACCCCACATCCGCTTAATCGGCACTGATGGTTTCCCCCTTTACGCTAGGTTCAGATTGGTTCTTGGCAGCATTGGCCTGCACTTGAGCATAGACCTTGTCAGGCAGTTCCCAAAGCTTGATGAAGCCACCAGCAGCTTCCTGATCAAATTCATCGGCAGAGGTGTAGGTAGCCAGATTCTTGTCGTATAAGGAATTAGGTGACTTCCGACCTTCACAGACAACGTTGCCTTTAAACAGCTTGACCCGAACCGTGCCGTTGACGTCTTTTTGCGTTTCTTTAATGAATGCTTGAATGGCTTTCATTAATGGCGAGTACCACAGACCATTGTAGATCAGGTTGGCCATCTTCAGTTCAACGACCGGCTTGAAGTGAGCCGCTTCACGTTCCAGAGTCAGGTCTTCCAGATCTTTGTGCGCCTTCAAAAGAACCGTAGCTGCAGGACATTCGTAGATTTCACGCGACTTGATGCCGACCAACCGATTTTCAACGTGATCGATCCGGCCAATTCCGTGCTTGCCGGCAATCTTGTCGAGTTTCATGATCAGTTCGGCCAGTGGCATGGCTTCACCGTTAAGGGCAACCGGCTTGCCGTGCGCGAATTGAATCTCCATGATTTCTGGCGTGTCCGGCGTTTTTTCAATTGGGTTGGTCCGGTCATAGGCGTCTTCAGGAGCGCTGGCCCATGGATCTTCAAGAATCCCACATTCATTGGCACGGCCCCACAGGTTTTCGTCAATCGAGTAGGGGCTTTCCATGGTGATTGGAACAGGAATGCCATTCTTCTTGGCATAGTCGATTTCTTCTTCCCGTGACCAGTGCCAGTCACGAATTGGGTCTTCAATCTTCATGTCGGGAGCCAGTGCATGGATGCCGGCTTCAAAACGAACCTGATCATTGCCTTTCCCAGTGCAGCCATGGGCGATGGCGGTAGCACCGTATTCCTTGGCAACGGCAACGAGCTTTTGAACAATCAGAGGTCGGGAAAGAGCAGAAACCAGGGGATATTCTTGTTCGTACATGGCATTGCTTTGCAGAGCGGGCAGGACAAAGTTTTCCGCAAAGTCTTCTTTGGCATCGATAACGACGGATGCATAGGCGCCGACTTGGCTTCCTTTGGCCTTGATGGCTTCCAGGTCCTTGCCTTCACCAACGTCAATACAGCATGCAATTACGTCGTAGCCTTTGTTCTTAAGCCAGGCAATAGCGACTGAGGTATCCAGGCCGCCAGAATAAGCTAAAACGATTTTTTCCTTTTCTTGTTTCATAAGTTCTTCCTCCGATATTTCTGTTTCTGATTGCTCTTAATTTATAATTGATTTATAAATTGTCGTTAAATATACAGAAAAACGAATAAAAAGTCAACAATCCTTTATATTTTTTAGTTTTATGCAAAAGATAAACACGAGTAATCAAAGGCTGCATAATTGCGTCAAACGTTTGCAGCATGGTATTTCACGTCCTTGGGAACTAAAGTGAGAAAATGGTTAAAAATTTTTATCCATTTTTCTATGCACCAAGCAGGCCGTCATCAGTCAGCTTGCTTGGCTATTGATTCAATGTTTTTGAAAGCGATCTCAAAACGAAGCATATAAAAGGAAGAGAACCTTTTTGACTTGATAAAAAATATTTCACAAATGTGGTATTTTACACTTGTGTTATAACACGGATGTGATATAATAAAAAACGTAAAGGAAGTGAGCATGGTGCGAATCGACATCAAGCATTATTTGGACGTGAATCACTTGACGATCTATCAAGTGTCCAAACGATCCGGCTACGGCTACACGACCTTGCACAAATCGTTCAACAAGGAGCAGACCAGTGCCACGCCGCTGAATCTGCGCGACTTGGATGCTTTGGCTCGAGCACAGCACCGCAAGATGTGGGAAGTGCTAAAAGAGCTGGAAGAGCATTACCTAGAGCGATAATCGCATAGTGTAGCAGTAGGAGGTCGAGTGTAACAGCATTAGGCCTTTTATTGACCACTGATTTAGCGAATTACAATTGAATATTAACAATAGGGGGAATAGCTTATGGCACAAATTCCAGTAGATCCATTCGATGACATGAATGACATTTTTAACCAGATGATGGGCGGCTTGAACGGTTTTAATACCGAAAATCGCCGCTATCTGATCAATGGACGTGAAGTGACCCCAGAAGAGTACGCTCAGTATCGAAGAACCGGCAAGCTGCCGCAAGCAGATGTCAAGCAGCCAACTGCGAAGGCACCTAAAAAAGGCGGCATGCTGGCCAAGCTGGGGCGCAATCTAACCGAAGAAGCCAAGGCTGGCAAATTGGATCCAGTGATTGGCCGTAACAAAGAAATTCAAGAAACTGCAGAAATCCTCAGCCGCCGGATCAAGAACAATCCAGTCTTGGTCGGTGATGCCGGGGTTGGTAAGACGGCGGTCGTTGAAGGATTGGCCCAGGCCATCGTCAACGGCGACGTGCCAGCTGCAATTAAAAACAAGCAGATCATCAGCATCGACATTTCCAGTCTGGAAGCCGGGACGCAATACCGGGGCAGCTTTGAGGAAAACATGCAAAAGCTGGTCGATGAAGTCAAAAAAGCCGGCAACGTGATCCTGTTCTTTGATGAGATTCATCAGATCATTGGTGCCGGCAGCTCTGGCGATGGCAATGGCTCAAAAGGGATGTCCGACATTTTGAAACCCGCCCTGTCCAGAGGCGAGATTACGATTATCGGGGCTACGACGCAGGATGAATACCGCAACACGATCATGAAGGATGCAGCCTTGTCGCGGCGGTTCAATCCAGTGGTTGTCAACGCGCCAAGCAAGGAAGACACGTTTAAGATCCTACAGGGAATTCGGGGCCTGTATGAAAAGCACCATAACGTAACCTTGCCTGACAACGTCTTAAAAGCTGCTATCGACTACTCGGTTCAATATATTCCACAGCGCAGTCTGCCGGATAAGGCTATTGACCTGGTCGACATGACGGCCGCGCACCTGGCAGCCAAGCACCCAGTCAAGGATGCCAAGGAGATTGAAGCTGAGATCAAGCGGATTGAACAAGAACAGACCGCAGCCGCCGAAAAAGAAGACTATCAAAAGGCTCAAGAATGCAAGGATAAGATTGCCGAACTGAAAAAAGAACTGGCTGATCACTCGGCTTCCGAGAAAGTTACGGCAACGCCTAGCGATGTCGCTGACTCGGTAGAACGGCTGACTGGCATTCCGGTTTCTAAGATGGGCGCCAGTGATATTGAACGACTTAAAGGCCTGGCTGGGCGCCTCAAGAGCAAGGTCATCGGCCAAGATGAAGCCGTTGATGCCGTTGCCCGCGCAATTCGGCGGAACCGGGCCGGCTTTGATGAAGGCAATCGTCCGATCGGCAGCTTCCTGTTCGTTGGGCCAACGGGGGTCGGTAAGACTGAACTGGCTAAGCAGCTGGCTTTGGATATGTTTGGCAATAAAGACGATATTATTCGGTTGGACATGTCTGAATATGCTGACCGGACAGCCGTCTCCAAGCTGATTGGGACTACGGCTGGCTACGTTGGCTACGATGACAACAGCAACACGCTGACGGAAAAGGTTCGTCGTCATCCTTACTCAATCGTACTGCTTGACGAAATTGAAAAGGCTGATCCACAAGTCATTACGCTGCTTTTGCAGGTGCTGGATGATGGTCGGCTGACGGATGGACAAGGCAATACGGTTGACTTTAAGAACACGATCATCATCATGACGTCCAACGTGGGCTCCAAGGCCATCGCCGATCTGTCCGGTAAGGACGAGGAGGAGATGCGCCATCAGGTCGACGCCGCCATGGCTCAGACCTTCCGCCCCGAGTTCCTCAACCGTATCGACGATATCGTGGTGTTCCATCCGCTCGGCATGGCACAGATCGAAAAGATCGTCGATATTCAGCTCGCCGATGTCCGCGCGCGTCTGGCTAAGGAGCGCATGACGCTTGCCATTACCCCGGCGGCCAAGCAGATGCTTGCTGTGGGCGGCCTGGACCCGGTCTTTGGCGCCCGTCCGCTCAAGCGTTTGGTGCAGCGCGAGGTCGTGGATGCCATCGCCGCCGCCATCATCGACGGCACGGTGCGCGAGGGCGATCAGGTGACGGTCGATGTCGACAAGGACGGCGGCTTTACCGTTGTGTGCGACAATACGCCGGCGGCCACCTACGAAGTCCCCGACGCCGAGTAGATTTTGGGCCATGCCTTAAAATCCGACAGCTGTCTCTAAACGCCAAGGGCGGCGGATCCAATTGGGTCCGCCGCCCTTTTTCGTGCGACAATCGATGATGCCGAACGTATGCGATGTAAGGAGCTATGCAGATGAAAGACGAGATCAAGACAAGCGCGCCGGCGCCCAGGCTCACGTCCAAACCGGCGCCCAAGCCGCGCGACCCCTACATCCGTGCCGAGAACGAGGACGATGACGGTTACGACCCCTACAGCGACCGACGTCCCGAGCGTGAGCCAATGTTCGAAGCCGACCCCTGGCGCTGAGTGCCACCAAAAAGGCCACCAAAAAGGCCACCAAAAAGTTGCGGTGAAATAGGGACTGTTTTGCGGTTTGACCAGCAAAAACAATCCCTATTTCACCGCAACTGCGTTAGGGATTTTTCTACAGGGGGAGGGTAGTCAAAAAAGCCCCGTCCCAAATTGACTGCCAAATTGGCTGCTCGGGGAGTCGCATTCGAGCTCGGTTGTCCTCTTAGCCACTCGATATCCTTCGGAGCAATAATAGTGAAAAACTTGCTTAAGTGTTAATCAAGCTACACACAATCTTGCTCTCTAATTAATCAAGAATCAGTATAATTTTGATTAGCTAGAGAGCAAGATTGGAGAATCATGGCATTCAACGACTTGATCGCCCAGAAAATAAAGGACTTTGAACAGCAGGGGGTTCCGCAGGTCTTTGAGCGAGACCTTGATTTAGGAAACCCACAGGAGCCAAAGCGCGACAACATCGTAAATGTGATTGTGGGGGCCCGCCGTTGTGGAAAGACGTATCGCCTGTATCAGGAGATGCAGCGGCTTCAGGGCCGGGGCGTCGAGCTTGACCGGATGCTTTACTTCAATTTTGAGGATGAGCGCTTGCGCCCGTATGAGCCATCGCTGCTGGCGGACGTGCTCGACACGTTCTATGCGCTGTATCCTGTTGCTCGAACCGAGGGCGCTTACATTTTCTTTGACGAGATCCAGGAAATTCCCGAATGGGGTGCGTTTCTGCGGCGTGTAGTCGATACGGAGAAAGCGACCGTCTATGTGACGGGATCTTCTTCTAAGATGCTGTCCTCAGAACTTAAGAGCGAGTTCAGGGGTCGTTCTCTTGTGCGAGAGCTTTTTCCGTTGAGTTTTTCGGAATACGTTCGATATAAGACGGGGAGCGTTCTCGAGTCAGATGCGACCTTTTCCCCGAGCGATGCAGCGCTGCTTCGACATCATCTGATCGGGTATCTTGAACGAGGGGGATTCATCGCGACACTTGAGCAGACGCCTGCAGACGCGATTCAGCTGCTACAGGAATATGCTTCGCGAACGGTCGCCATGGACGTCGTTGAACGTTACGACGTCAAGAACCCTCGCCTGGCATCGCTGTTCTTGACGCGGTGTATGGCATCTTCGGGACGAGAGCTGTCAGTGAACAAAGTGTACAACGAGTTCAAGAGCAGACAGATACCCGTCAGTCGTAATTCGCTCAGCGACTTACTTGAGTATTATGAGGACGCCTACCTGTTATTTTCTGTGCCGGAGTTCACGCGTTCACTGGCAAATAACATGCGGTCTGCGTCTAAGGTCTACGCTGTCGACCCTGCGATGTTTGGAGCATTCTCTCCCGCATCGGCATTGGACCAGGGCCAGAGGCTCGAGACCGCAGTGTTCAATGCGCTAAGAAGAAGGACTCCCGCGGTGAGGACCGGCTCGGTCTGCCGCCTGCTAATCAAAGAGAAGAGCAAAAGCCATGAGGTGGACTTTGTGGCTGGGGATGCGCTTCTCATGCGGGCTTATAGCCTGATTCAGGTGAGTGCGGATATGGCAAGTGAGAAAACGCGCGAGCGCGAAATCGCCGCGCTTGATGCCTCGATGGCCCAGTTTGATCTTGGCGAGTCGGCAATCGTTACCATGGATGAACAGACCGATATTCCATGCGAGCACGGTGTGGTACACGTTATGCCCGCATGGAAGTGGCTCCTTGCCTAATCATCTATGGGCCTGTGGGGTCAGGACCTCCTGGCTCCTTCATCACGGTTGGGGAGCACCTTGCTGCGCCAGGCTAGTCCTGGGCTTTGATACTCGGCAGCAGGATCTGCGCGAGGTAGTCGGTTTCGAGCTTAGTGGCACCATCGGCCTTGCCGTCTTTACCCACCAGGTCGTTCTTGATCTGGCTATACGTATAGCGGTTGCCGGTCGTCAGCTCGACAAGCTCAATGGCCGTATCCATGGGGTAGGTCGACACGGGATTCTGCGTCCGCCCGTTGATGGTCTGGGGCACCACGTACGGATAGACGGGGCCGCTGGCGTAGACGGTATAACCGTTGCCTAGATTGGCCGCACCCAAAACCGTATCGCCTTCATCGGGCGTAAAGCTCTCGCCCTCGCGCACCGCGACGAGCGTCACGAGCGGCGTATTGGCGTCGTCGCCCAGATAGATGCATAGCGTGCTTCCGTTTTGCCAAGTTGCGACCTTGCCGTACCACTCGACGGGAATATCGAGCTGGTAGAGGTCGGTTGCCTTGTGGCGAGCGTCAGCATCACGGGACGCCTGTGCCTTTTGCGCGCTCACGGCATTGACGGCGGCGTCGCGCCGCGCGGTTGCTGCCTGCTGGAGCACTTTGGCAGCCGCGGCGGAGCTCGCACCGCCCTCCTCGGCATACTTGGCGGCGGCATCGATCTGGTCGTCAGTCACCGTGTCGGCCGAAGGCACCTTGAGCTTAAAGGTGGCCTGGGCACTTAAATCCTGTCCATCGCTCTTAACGGTGACCTGCGTCTTGGTGGTCGGGACGGTATAGATGGTGCCGTCGGCCGCGATGGGGGAGGCAGCGATGGAGAGCGTGTAATCGCCGGGCAGCAGTTTGATGCCGCGGCCGTGCTCGTCAACATAGAGCGTTTCGCTCACGGAGGAGCCGTCAGAATCCTGACCGCTCACCTGTACGGGAATCTTGGAGCCAGTGGAACAGTCGAGGCCCGCGGCATGCATGCCAATCTGCACCGACATCATCGTGTGGGCATTGGCGGCGACAGCGGCAGCCTGCTCTTGCTGATATCCGTTCCAGGCAGCATAGCCTGCACCGCCGGCGACGAGCGCGACGGCCACGACACCGGCGACCATCAGATTGCGGCGCTTGGGCGACATCTTGCGATGGCGGACCTCGGCCTCGCGTGCCGAGGGAACGGACGGCAGGGGTATATCGCCCATGGCGATGGTCTCGTCCACGGCTGGTGCGGAACCCAGGCCAGGAAGCTCGCGAGTCAGCGAATCCTCGGCCGGCAAGCTGTCGAGCAAGACGGTTTCCTCGCCCGTGTCGGATTCGGGCTGGTTGCCGGCCTCGCTTTCGGTGCCTTCGTGATCTGCCTCATCCTCGGCAGGCTCAACGTCGCCTGCATCCTGATTATCGGATTGCGCCTCGGTTTCCGGCTCATCCTGCACATCAACGCCCGAATCGTCAAACGCAATCTCATCGAGTGAAATCCGGTCTAAGCTCTCCAAGGCCTCAGCGCAAGCTTCTGCATCTTGGGCCGCATCCTCTTGGCCCATCGTCTCATCATTCATACATCCCCCAAGCTCAATATCGGGACAACACTGTACCCAAAAATGGAGCCATATAAAGCGCGTGCGAAATATAAGATCCGATTTAACCTGAGCGCATCGTTCGGCCGCATCCTCGCGGCGGCAAAAGGCCCCCGGAACGCGAACGAATCACATTCCGGGGGCTCTACAATGCGTTGAGTTGCGCGGAGCCGGCTATGCTGCTTCGTGCTCAAGCGATGTCTGCGCCGGGCGCGTTACTCGGCGTGTGCGTAATCCACCTTGGCGCGGCGAGCGGTAGCCTTCTCCCAATCGCTGGTGCCCTCAAAGACATCCTGCTTGTAGGGATTGCGGCCGAGCTTCTTGGCGCGGTAGGCGATGTAGATGATCGCGGCGACGTTGGCGACCAGTGCGGCGATCGAGACCGCGGTAGCGGCGCCGGGGTCGAGCGTGGAGTGGGTCACAAAGATGGACTCCTCCTGGAAGTAGGGGAATACCTGGGCAAACATGCACCAAATAGCCAGCGTAAAGGCGCGGTTCTGGATCCAGCCGCCCTTGTTCCAGATAAAGGCGGCGACGGTGGGCGCCAGCAGCAGCGCAAAGCCGCAGAACCAGGAGTGGGTGGGCAGGCAGTTGTAGGTGTAGCAGAAGTTCCAGATATCGTAGGCGATGATGTAGACCCAGGTCATGTCGGGCCACAGCATATCGGTCTGATCCTCGGAGGCGTAGACGCTCCACCAACCGGTCATGCAGAAGATGTTGATGAGACCGGCGATGCCGTTGAACACGTTGTTCCAGCCGGCCAGCTGCGTAGCACCTTCGGAGGTGACCCAGGTGGACTCGCCCAGGACAAAGAAGTGATAGGCGCTCTCAAAGTCGGATACGACGGCGATCATGATGTTGATGGCGACGATCACAAACGGCCATGCGCGGAACCAATGCGCCTTGCCGATCTTTCCCCACTGGTACTTAATGGCAATGAAGCCCCAGCAACCGGCGAGCGCCGCGTATACCTTGGCGTAGTGGAACCAGCTGTTCTGGTACACATGGGTGGGGTTGGTGAGCGCCCACTCGGCGCCTTGCGAAACGCCCACGGCGATGGCGACGCAGTAGATGGTCATGGCCAGCGGAGCCACGCCAAAGATGATTGCCGCGCCCAGCTTGGTGCGGCGGCCGACTTCGTTGAGCACGATCAGGCCAATAAAGACCATGGCCCAGCCGGCCCAGTGGATAAGGGTATCGCTACCCCAAACATCGAACAGCATGCTGCTCTCCTTTCACACGCCCGCGGCCCCTCTTCTGATCGCGGGCAGTTTGGCCAAATGTCGTCAGTTCTGGGGCTTGCGCTCCGGATACTTGGCGGTATAGCCCTCGATGTGGAGTGTCGAGGCGATGATTTCCTTGACCGTTTCGTCGGGCACATCGGGGTGCGTGCGGATATACATCAAAAGGCCCATGATGAGGGTGTAGAACGTCTCGTAGACATGGTCGATGCGTAGCTCATGATGGGCGACAAAATCCACTACGGTGGTGTCGCAGATATACTGCGCCACGCGCTGGACCACGTTGTGCAAAAAGCCGCCGTAGAGCGCGCCGCTGCTCGAGGTAAGCGTGCTCGGCAGCTCGTGGCCGCTGGCGACCAGGCGCTTAAAGAGCGGGGCGACGGTGTCGAGCGCGCCCTCGATATCACCGACGGTGCGGTCGGCGTTCCACCGCTCGAGTTCGGAGATAAAGTCGTCGATCGCCTCGTCCATAACAGCGGTGACGGCGGCGTCCATGTCGGCGAAGTAGTGGTAGAACAATGAACGCGTGCAGCCGGCTCGCTTGGTCACGGCCGATACCGATAGGTGGGACACGCCCAGCTCGGAGCTTACGGTGCGCACGGCATCGAGGATCTCGCGACGGCGTTCGTCGCCCGTCAGGCGCTTTGCCGCGCTATCGGATGCGGGGACGGCATCGACCACAGAGGTACCTGCTGTGTTATTGCCCATGTTTTGTCGCCTTTCATCCTCTTTTGCCTGACCGTTCGCCTAACAGTCTTGAATATTGTTGACGGTTCGTCAATACTATTTTTGACACAATGTCAACAATGGCGGGTGAACGGCATGGGGCATGCCCGGCCTGCAAAAAAAGAGGGGCGCTGCGGCCTCGTCGGGCTGTGGCAAGAGAAGGGACAATCATGATTCTCAACGGACCGGGGATTAGCTACACCGAGCCCGACATCGGTTCGGAGTTCGTGCCGCCGCTGCCGGAGCATCCGCGCGAGGCCATCGTCAAGCTGTGCGAGCACTGCACCAACCGTCTGCTGCATCGCGACGAGCTGCTGGGCTACGAGTACTGGTCGTTTGCCGAGGCCGCAACCGACGAGCAGGCCGAAGTGCTCTGCAAGATGAAGATGCGCCGTCCCTATACGCTGCCCGAGATGGTCAAGCTCACCGGCATGCCCGAAGCCGATATCGAGAAGATGCTCGACGACATGAGCTACACGGGTCTGCTCGAGTACAACTGGGAAAACCCCGAGCGCGCCAAGCAATGGGTGTTGCCCATGCTGGTGCCGGGTTCTGCCGAGTTCCTCAACATGCGCGTGAGCCAGCTCGAGGAGCACCCGGTCTATGCCAAGTTCTTTGAGCAGGCGTCCAAGGGACCGCTGTCCAAGGCCACGCCGATGGTGCCGCCCGGAGGCGCCGGCATCGGCATGCACGTCATTCCGGTCGAGAAGGCCATCGACGCCGCGAGCACCTCGGTGCCGATCGAGCATATCGAGCATTGGCTCGACAAATACGATGGCAAATATGCCGCCAGCACCTGCAGCTGCCGCGCGAGCCGTCGCGTGATGGGTGAGGGCTGCGCCGACGACCCGGCCGATTGGTGCATCGCCGTGGGCGATATGGCCGACTACGTGGTTGAGACCGATCGTGGCCATTACGTGACCCGCGACGAGGTTTACGACATCTTGCGCCAGGCCGAGGACAACGGCTTTGTGCACCAGATCACTAATATCGACGGCGAGAACAAGATCTTCGCCATCTGCAACTGCAACGTCAACGTGTGCTACGCCCTGCGCACCTCGCAGCTGTTCAACACGCCCAACCTGTCGCGCTCGGCCTATGTCGCTAAGGTCGAGAAGGACAAGTGCGTGGCCTGCGGTCGCTGCGTCGAGGTGTGTCCGGCCGGCGCCGCCAAGCTGGGCCAGAAGCTCTGCAGCAAAAAGGCGGGCGGACAGGTGCCCGAGTATCCGCGCCAGGAGCTGCCCGATGCCACCAAGTGGGACCACACCAAGTGGTCGCCCAACTACCGCAACGACAACCGCATCGAGACGCATGAGTCCGGCACCGCTCCCTGCAAGACGGCCTGCCCCGCGCACGTTGCCGTTCAGGGCTATTTGAAGCTCGCGGCTCAGGGTCGCTATGACGAGGCGCTGGCACTCATTAAGCGCGAGAACCCGCTGCCCGCTATCTGCGGCCGTGTGTGCA
>ENA-ORML01002558-ORML01002558.1-human-gut-metagenome-genome-assembly--contig:-NODE-2558-length-11729-cov-3.674490_pt1 | contig 11729 bp, 13 predicted proteins | sample MGYA00242103_ERZ508995 | MGnify/ENA primary metagenome ERZ508995 (study PRJEB26280, sample SAMEA2338702) | human gut metagenome | biome: human gut; feature: human-associated habitat; material: faeces...
AACAATTCAAGGTGATCGTTTGGCACGTCGTATTTCATCTTGGTGACCGTGTCAAAGATGCCGGTGGCAAGAATGCTGCTGAGGGCATTCCCCTGGCGCAGCGCATCGATGCAGCTGTGGTAGAGATAAAGGATGGTATCCATCATCTTCAGCTGCTTTTCCAGCGGCACATAGGTATCATCCTGATGGAAGGCGTTCTGCTGCAGATAACCGACCCGGATGACCTTGCAGATCTCGATGACGAGCTTCTGGTCTTCTGGCAATACGTCGCTGCCGATCAGCTTGACGATCTCCATCAGTTTGTTTTCTTCCGTGAGCAGGCTCATCAGTTCCTGACGGTCGCGCAGGAAATAGGGGCTCACGTTATGGTTGTACCAACGGCTCAGGTCGCCGACATATTCGGAATAGCTTTCGTTCCAGTTGATGGCAAAATAATGGCGGGCATAGGCCAGTGACTTATCCAGCGCCCAGAAACAGCGCACGAAACGCTTCGTGTTCTGTGTGACCGGCTCAGAGAAGTCATTGCCCTGCGGCGATACCGCGCCGATGATCGATACGCTGCCCTCATGTTCGTTCAGCGTGCGCACATAGCCAGCGCGCTCATAGAACTGTGAAAGCCTTGAGGGCAAGTATGCCGGGAAGCCTTCTTCAGCCGGCATCTCTTCCAGACGTCCGGATAACTCTCTTAATGCTTCTGCCCAACGCGATGTAGAATCTGCCATGATCGCTACGTCATAACCCATATCACGGTAATATTCAGCCAGTGTAACTCCAGTATAAATAGAAGCTTCACGAGCTGCAACTGGCATATTAGAAGTGTTTGCAATTAAGACAGTTCTGTCTGTTAAAGGTTTATTTGACTTAGGGTCAATCAATTCTCTAAATTCTTCAAGAACCTGTGTCATTTCATTTCCACGTTCTCCACAACCTACATAAACAATAATATCAGCATCACACCATTTAGCAAGCTGATGCTGTGTCATTGTTTTTCCAGTACCAAATCCACCAGGAATAGCTGCTGTCCCACCTTTAGCAATTGGGAACAATGTATCAATAACACGTTGTCCAGTAATAAGTGGCATTGAGATAGGAAGACGTTTGGCAACTGGTCTAGATTGTTTGATTGGCCATTTTTGAGTCAATGTACATTCAATAATCTTTCCTTCTTCATCTTCAATCTTCATCACAACATCATCAATTTTATATTGACCACTTGGTGCAACTTCAATAACTTTACCTTTTGTATATGGCGAAACCATACATTTATGCATAATTAAATCTGTTTCAGGAATAGTTGCATACACATCTCCACCTTGAACTTGATCACCAACTTTAGCAACCACAGTGACATCCCATAATTTATTCTTATCAAGTGGGTCAACATGACTTCCTGTAGGAATAAATGATCCAGATTCTTTTGCTATTTCTTCTAGGGGTCTTTCAATCCCATCGAAAATATTTCTTAAAATACCAGGCCCAAGAGTTACAGAAATAGGTTGACCTGTTGGATAAACAGGTTCACCTGGTTTCAATCCTGTTGTCGTTTCATAGACTTGGATTGTTGTAAATTCTTTTTTGATTGAGATAACTTCACCAATCAATCTTGCATTTCCAACATAGACCATTTCTAACATAGAAAAGGCATCAGTATCTTTTACTGTAACAACGGGACCATTGATTGAATAGATTACATTTTCATTCACTTTCAAATCCCCCTTGTTCTTATTTAATGATTAATCCAGAATTTTTATTGAACCATTCCTTTTGATTTGCCAAAGCAAAATCTAAAGTTTCATCAACAACCAAAGAAGATTCTTTGTTTTCAATAATAAATCCACCAATAGTAATATCTTCACTTGCTTCTACTTTAATATCAGATCCAAAAGCTTTTACTAAAGCTTTCTCCATTGATAAATCTTTTGAAGCAACAAACATAATTGAGTTTGTTCCTACAAAATCAGCAGCAACTTTCTTAATCTTTTCTTCCATAAAAGATGCATATTCTTTACTTTGAGTAAAAGCAACTAATTCTTCTCTTGCTTTTGCAAAAATAGTTTTAACATATTCATCTCTTTTTTCAATTAATTTTTTAGTTCTTTCAATATGACTTTCAGAAATTTCAGCCGAAGCATTAGAACTCATTTCTTCTTCTTCTTGTTTCAGTTTTAAATCTGCATCTCTTTTTGCTTCAGCACGCATAGATTCATAAGCTTCATCTTCAAGAGCTTTCACTTCATCAAGAATAGATTTTTCTTCATTCTTAGCTTGTCTTTCAATTTCATCTTTCATATAGAGAAATACTTGATCAATATTTTGCATAATCACATTCTCCTATAATTTTACACCAATTGCTTCTGATACATAACCATCAATTGTTTCTCCGATTTTAGAGTTTCCATGACGGTCAGGTATTTCAGTAATTAATGGCTTCTGTTGTTTTAATTTAATTTCAGATATAATATCTGGACACATATCGACTAACTTTGTTGTGACCAAAATAATTGCAATTGTTTCATCCTTCATTTTACTTTGAAGAACACTCAGAAAATCTTTTCTGCTGTGAACAACAACACCTTCAATTCCAACAAGTCTTAGTCCCATCAATGTATCAATATTATCGCTGATTAAGAAAAACTTCATATAATCAGACCTTTCTTTTCCAAATTATAAAGCGTTGATAATTAAGATAGAAATTAATAACCCGTAAATAGCAACCCCTTCACCTAAGGCAACGAAGATCAATGCTTTACCGAAGTTATTGTCATTTTCAGAGAATGCTCCAATTGCTGCAGGTGCAGCAGCAGCTACGGCAATACCAGCACCTAATGCAGAACATCCAGTTGCTAATGCAGCAGCGATAAATCCTAAACCTTGAGCCAAAGTCCCAGTCATACCTGCATCAGCAGCGAATGCTGAACTCATTGATAAACATAAAGTTAAAGCAACAGCTCCGAAGAACCCACCAACATGAGTTAATAAACGCCATTTCGCACTTTCTTTGCTTACTTTAGAAGTAAACATTTTAACTAATGGTAATGATAATAAAACAACTGCAACTAATGGTAAAATAAACATTAAAATAGACATAATAAATTTCCTCCAAATATAATTTTATCTTTCTTTAATAGAGATAAAAGGTTTCCCTTTTCCTTCATAATAACGTGAGAACATTTCGTAGAATTCAAGACGTAAAACTTGGATACCCACAATCATACCTTCCAAACACATAACGAAAGCATTCCCAATCACAACAACCAATAAATAACTCAATGTAATTGCTGTTCCACCTGCAACCATTTCAGCAAGTGTATAAACAACCATCATCATCCCAGCATGTGATAAAACGAAACCACCAACACGTAAGAACGACATTGTGTTCGCAATAAATGTTAACATAACTTCAAACAATTCAAAGAATGCTTCTGTAAAGAATGCTCCAAATCCATGTGGGAACATCTTTTCACCTTCAAGTTTGTAAGATAATGGTTCTTTTAAGAAAATCATAATGACTGGCATTGCAATTAAAAGTCCAATATAAAGTGGTCCACCAAGTGGTAAATTTAATCCCACTAACATATTTGCAACTAATAATAAGACTGAAACATAGAATACAAGTCCAGCAATACCATTTTGAGAGAATAATAAATCTCCCCAATGTTTTTTCTTTAAATTCAATATAATATTAAAAGCTATTGAAATAATAATTAAGATAACTCCTGTGGCAATGGCTGCCATCAATAGCGTCATTGTATTTTCAGACTCCATTGGTAAGAACATTGGTTCCATAAAATGTTCAAATAATGCTTCACTACCAAAAATAGAACCAAATACAAACCCAAATATAGTACTTGAAATACCTAAACGCATTCCTACAGCCCCTAATTGCATACCTTTCCATTTATAGAAGAAGTATCCAATAAGCGATAAAACAATTCCTTGACCAATGTCACCAAACATCATTCCAAATAAGAATGTATAACTGATAGCAACTAAATTTGTTGGGTCAAAGTCTGTATAAGATGGAACACCATACATTTCTACAAACATTCTAAATGGTCTTGAGAACCAGTTGTTCTTTAATTTTGTAGGTGGTGTCAAACGTGAATCTCCCATTGCTGGCTTGATTTCAACATGTACATCTTCAATTGTTTCAAATTCATTTTTTATTTTTTCAGCATCTTTGTCTTCTGCAAAACCATAAACAGCTGCATTTTTACCAAAGACAACGACATATTTTTGAGCATCATATGTTTCATTTAATTTCTTAGAAACAGAATAAATTTGATTCATTTCATCAATACTTTGTTGAAATAAATCTTTAATTCTTCCATCTAAAACAACTAAATAATTCTTAGCTGTTTCATCTTCTTCTTTTAAGACTCTTAAAGCTTCTTCAGGTGTTCCATGAACAAACTCAGGAATATGAATTCTTTCAAAGTATAAAGATGAGAAGATATTATCAATCTCTGGTGCTTTTGTTTCTGTTGTCATATACATACAATAAGTTTCTTTTGTTCCTTTGTGGAAAGTCTTAAACAAAAACTCTTGTGCTCCATAGTATTGAAGTTTATCTAAGTTAACAGTTGGAATACGCCCAAATCTCACTTGTAAATAATGACAGCTAAATAAAGTATCAAAATCTACTTCTGCATTAATCATATGCTCTAATTGAGAAATTGTCCCCTCATTCTCTTCAATCATCTGTTGAAGATCTTCTTTAACTTTCTCAATCTTCGTCACTTGTTCTAATACATTACAGAAAAATGTATCTGCTTGTATAATATTAATTCTTGTATTGTCAACATCTTGACATTTTAAATCTAAATGATATCCATCTCTCGCTTCTTCCATACGCGCGATTAAATCAGCATACGGGTTTTCCCTATTTAAAACCGATAATCCTTGCACAGAATCAGCAAATTTCGAAGCATATTCAGGATGAAATCCATCCAAATTAATCAATTTCATTAAAACCGAATCATATTGCTCGGCAGGAAATTCGATTTCTAATAGCTTCAACTTTGCTATTGCCATATGTTTCTCCTTCCTCTACTTTGTTGATTTCTTCTTGATGATTGATTTAGCAAAAACCAAGACAAGGCAAGCAACGACAACAATAGCGACTGGTGTAACAGGCCAGTTTATATGAGCTTCATAAACACATCCCAAATAAACAAGCAATGCATATACAACAATCAAACCACAAATTCCCTTCATTGAGAGAACTCTTTCAATTGTAGAATTTTCTAAATACATTTTTTTAAATGCATTAATTGTAAACGTTCCTGCAATTAAAAGAACTATTCCATCAACAAGTTTAAACACTGTTGACAGTGGTAATGCTATTGCTGGGTAAAGATTCATTGTATAGAAGAGATCTCCATAAATCAATCCGCCTAGCATTGATGCTATACCTAATGAAAGAAGTAATGACCCCATTTTCTTCTTTCTCATCAAAAGTCCAAGCAATGCTAAGATTGCTCCAACTCCTAAATCCCCCAAAAAGATAATAAAGACTGCATAGTAAAGAACTGCAAATGCAATTGTTGTATCAATCTTATCAGATTGTTTCACTTTACTTACTGCCTCAAATGGTTTGACAATTTTTGCATTATGCACAACTGTTGGTGCAACAACTTGTTGATGATCTAAAATATCAGCAGGTAATTTTTGATATTCCATACTCTCAATATCTTTCATCTGATTTTTAAATTCATCAAGAATACGTGTTGGAATAAATCCATAAATTGCACATTTACTTTGATAATCAACCACAAAAATTTTATATTCTTCTATTCTTTGTAAGAACGAAGCTGTTGAATATAACTTCAACAAATCAACTTTATGTGTTTCTCTTAAAATTGTCATCTTTTGATCCATACGCAAGATATATTCCTGCATTGCATCAATTTCATCTTTTAATTCCTTTTTTGCATCCTCTAATTTCCCATGCACAAATGAAGGAATTTTAATTTCTTCAAACCCTAACGCTTGGAAGATGTTGTCAACCTCCAACTGTAAGTTATTTGTTACTATATAACAGCACCAAACATAATGATGATCTTCTCCAAGTTTATTAAATATAAATGGTCGACCCTCATAGTACTTAATCTTATCAAGATTTTGTCTTTTAAAACGACCAAATCTTGCTTGTACATATTGACATTCTAATAATTGATCTAGATTGACTTCAGACAAACTCAAACGATTTAACATTTCTAATGTTTTCTCATTTTCATCTTTTTCTTGTATCAATTGATCTTGAACATCCTTAATTTTTTTGATTTCTTCTTCCAGACCAGTTAAGTAATCAGATTTAACTTGATAATCTAATGTATGTCCTGGAGCTAAATCACGATTTAAATCCAACTTTATATCAGATGCAATCTGAATCAAACGATCTAATAACTGAGTATAAACATTGTCTTCTTGTAATGCATGTACACCTTTGACGTTATTAACAATCTTTGAAGCAGATTGAGGATAAAAGTACTGTGAACCTTTTAATTTAAATAAGACTTCGTCAAGTTCATGACGATCAAAAGTCATATTTAACAATACCATTTCTTCTATAGCCATAAATAAATCCCCCTAGTAGATTAACATCGATTCAATTTGACTCGGTGTCTCTCCATATCTTAAACCTTCAATTATATGCTTAAGATTATCTATTTCTACTTGATATACAATCTTATACGTCATATAAACCAATGCACTATCAGTTGAAAAACGCATAAAACGTTTAGCCAAATGATAATTAATCTTCTCTGTATAATATTCAATGTAAACAAATTCATTATCATCTACAAATAATTTATACGGTGATTCAGCAAGTTTTTTTAAGAATTCACTTGCATCTTTTGTTTCAATCAATTCACTCATAACACTTCTTGGAATACGACTATATTCTAAGAAAAGAGTTTCTTTGATTTGTTCTGGAGTTGCATTGAAATATTTCTTTAAACGATATATTTTTGTAATATTCTGTAACTCTATAGAGGTATTGATCATTGTTAATAAATCTTTACGTTTTTTTCCTTTAAATAATTTATTGACTGTATCAACATACTCTTTATAATAAATATGTTTTAATTCTAATTCTAATAAGTTAGAATCCAATGGTTTATCATCATCTGGTTTATATTTTAAGAATGCATCATAATACTTTGTTCCTCTTAAGAGCACCAACAAACTATCATAATCATTCACCGCTAATAATCCATACAAATCAAAACTTGCATACTTATTCAAATAATCAGGAACTTCAATTTCATATCCTGTGTAGTAATCAGAGACAATTAATCTTTGTCAAAATTAATTGAATTTCTAATTCAGTTACACCTAATCGATAGAATTCTAATTCCTTTTTAGAAGCATATCTCATTAATCGGTTTAACCTTAAAAATATTTCTTTATTTAATAAATTTTCTAACTGCCCACGATGAATATTGATTTCTTTTATATCAGATAAGATATCACTATAAGCAGTTTCACTTTTTAGATAAGCGACTAAATCATTAATACTTCTTCTTTTTAGTAGTTCTTCATAATTTTGCTCAGTTAATCTATGTGAATACATAGACCTTGCTTTTGCAAGAATGGCATTTGATGAAAAAGAACTCATACGATCACCTCTTCTCTAAATTTCTTTACAACGATTAACAAGCGTAGAAACCCATTTCTCTTTGTTCTGCTCGTAAAGACTTGAGAGTTGACTCAGTGATTCTGTGTACTCTTGTTCATTTTTGACCTTAGTTTCTTGAATTTGTGCCTCTAACTCTTTTTTATGAGCATCAACTTTTACCTGATATTCTTTGACAAAAGAGTCATAGATTTCTTTTTTCTTTGCACTCATATTGGATTGAACATCTAATTTCTTTTTCTTAGCTTCTTCAACCTTTGTAGAGCACTCTAAATCGACTGCAACAATATCCTGAATAATCTTGTCCAAAATAATCCCTCCTCACTTTATCTTTTAGTTCCTCACCTAGTTTACTCCTATTTTTTTGACATTTCAAGAAAAATAGTTTATTTGAAAAAAGATTGAATCATGCGCAACTTTTCACAAATTCAAACTTTATTCAATAATTTTAACTAATTCATTCTAACTGGTTATTTTATCTTGTATTTATCAATAAAAATCATCTATTCATCAAACTTGAACAATTTGTTTTTTTGTTCACATTAGACTTTTATTTTTATTCATTTACAAAGATTTGTCTAAAGATTTTTCTAATTAACGGACCAGCAAAAAAGATTTGCCATCCTAATGCCATAGGAAAATTTATGACTGTTGTTTGTAGCCACACTGCTATGAAATGTATTCCAGCATTCTTAAATAAAAATGTGGCTATAAAACTCATCATAGGACACATGAGACAGACAATCATTGAACAAAGTATAATTGTTATATGGAATAAATGATCTGCTTGTGAATCAACCAATCTAAACGTTAAACTCTGTGCAATTTTCTCTACAACAAATAATTCTAAAATAATAGCTATTGGCCACATCACAATCATTTCCTGAAAAGCCATTATGAAGACTTGATTTGTCATCCCTCCTGTAGCAATTGCGATATTATAGCAAATCATGGCATAAACCATTAAAAAAGCCATCATCGATGTAAATATAAAATTCTGTAATTTTGTCTTAGGCATATTGTACCCTCCTTTATTTTAGGCACAAAAAAACATGTGTGTTGTTCATAACCATGTGACACACATGTACCGTTTCCAATTATACCAATATCATATTTTTTTTGTAACATAAAGTATATTATCATATTTTTAAATTATATGTAAGAACTTTTCTTATTTTTTTATTTCTGACTGAGGTGCTTTAAACATGATATATATAGGAACAGCCAATAAAACACTTCCACCTAATATATTCCCTAAGGTCGATAATAACATATGTAATGGTAATGTTAACCAATTCACTGTATTTCCTAATTGAGTTAGTCCCATTGTAAAAATTCCACCATTAGCAATACAGTGTTCAAAACCTGGTAATACAAATGCCATGACAAACACCATAATCACAATTAAACGTGCTGTTTCATCTTTGATTTTAACACCTGAATAAGCTGCAATACAGACTATAAAATTACATAAGATCCCTTTAATCAATAATTCCATAACATCAAACTGAAGTTTAGATTCCATAACCCCTTGTAAATAAGGAATCATGATTGCTTCCTGTGCTCCACTTTTGATATATAAGAAACAAACCAAAGCAATTCCTACCATATTCCCAATATAGCAGACAATCCACATTGGAAGAATCTGATGAAACTTTAATTCTCCTTTTAAAACTGGCATAATGCTCACAAAACAATTTCCAGTAAAAAGTTCTGCACCTAAATAAACAATTGCTACCAAACCAATTCCAAATGTCCCTGCAACAGCAATCTTCCCAACAACTGTATGATCATTAAGTAAAGCACCTAAAGTATAAGATAAGATTGCTGCAACACCTAAATAAGCACCTGCCATAAATGATCTCACAAAGAAACGTAATGGATCAGTTTTCATTATATTATATTTAATATGTCCCAATTTACATAATACATCAATATCGCTAAACATAGTATCCCCCTTAAAACCAATGTTATTATATAGGATAGAGTATAAAAAGGCAAAGTATTTCTAATTATATTAAAGGTATTTTGTAAAATTGCGAATTTAATTGATTTCTTAAAACTCAAACTTATTCATATATAAATTTTCTTTGATCATAAGAATAACTTTATATATGTTCTCAATCTTGTTGGCAGTAACAAAACACTAAAAAGAGATATATGGAAAGATAATTCGGAATAAATTCGCGCTTATATTGAAAAACAAAGATAGAAGATATAGTTCAAATCTCTCCTCGTTCTTAATTTTTAATATATATTCTATAGATACACCATTCTGGAATTATAATATTCTTGAGTTTCACATCTTCTTTAATTATTAACTATTAATAGTTTTCCTCTTTGATATAAATTCGTTTTTGAATCATTTTCGCTTTATCTGTTCAACAGTGAAATACGGTATTTCATTCTTATCATCAATCGCTATATCAAGCCTTGTAAGATGAAATCGGTCTTTACCCACTATTTGTATACAAGTATCAAAGAAATCACTATAGGTGCTTTTGTAGTCTGTAACAAACTATAATAATCATATCCTTGTACACTCAAGACCAAATGGCATTCAACTTTATTTGTACCATCATTTAATTGCCTATCTCCATACACCTTGATTGTACCAAACTGATATAGACGTGTATAATCTTTATGTTTAACTTTAGCTTTCTGTATTAGGTAGTATTCTAATAGCAATCCTAATACCCTGCGTATCAGTACCTCCGCTTTCATGTTTTCAAAGATCATGCTTAGATAATCAATCTTAATGCTCAACTCTCTTTTCAACATATAGATGTATCCTCCCTGTTTTTTCAACCTTATTTACTCATAGCGATTCCATTTGCTACATATCATCAGAAACTTTTTCCTGTTTCTATTATTAGTACAAATGTACATATGAATTTGGCAAAATTTACAAAACTTTTTATCTCCCTCACTATATATCTCGTCATCAGGAGCTAATTTATCGCATTTTCAAGAAAATCTCTTACATTTTGTTATTTTAACTATTTCTACAACAAAAAACTTTGCGGCCATAAATCGGCTGCAAAGCATTATGTAGAGCCTGTTTTCTGCTCTTTGGTCTGTATTGTGTAGGGTGGTGCTAGTAATGCGCCATATAAAGATTGTCGCTAACACTCCAATCCAAGCCATTTCCCATGCTTACACTTTGTTCGCTAGTCGTAGCTTGATTAAATTTTCTATAAATCGATCTAAATAATTCAACTATTGAAAGTTTGGCTTAATCCATAAAGATTTTAAGTTATTATTATCTATAACTACAAAAATATCTGATGCAAACATAATGGATACACCTTTAACATTTTTATCACCAATACATACCCATCCATTTTTATTATCGTAGTATGTTTTCCATTCATTAAATTCTTTTTCCCTATATGAGATACCTGAATCATAATCATTTTCCAATTCTACAATTCCGTTGATTGTTTGAGGAACTGACAATTTTTCATCTATCCAATTACAGAATGGATGTAATCCCCATACACTAACTAGTTGATTAGTTAGTGAATCTATACTTAATTGTAAATAACCAATAAGTATAGAAACATCCCCTCTTTTATTTGAAATAAAATCAAAAGAATTTTCATTTTTCCTGTAAATTACTTGTCCTTCATTTATTTCATTAGAATATTTATATGTAATTTTCATTTTTTACCTCCCATTGAATAAGAAATGTACTATTGTATTACTGTCCATATCAACTACTAACTCCCAAGTGCCAGTAATTCCTCTAAATGTTCCAGGAACATTCCATTTAAGACCATTATTTAATATTGTATCTTTAACTGGTGTTCCTCCATCAATAATACTTTGTATTGTTTGATTAGAATTGATGTATGGTCTTGTTAAATCTCCTGCCTCTTGAATAGTTATATATTCTCCATCTTTTCCAATAATCTGAACTTTATTTTTACTTACAGTATCATTTAAATGATTTTTTACCGTTTCTGACAATTTCAAATCTTCAACTCGAATATTTTTATTAAGAGATTCACCAGCTCCCTGATAGCCACTATTAGATGAAGAGGGAGGTGCATAGCCTGGACTTGTATTTCCTGATGAAGCATAT
>ENA-ORML01002559-ORML01002559.1-human-gut-metagenome-genome-assembly--contig:-NODE-2559-length-11727-cov-11.688657_pt1 | contig 11727 bp, 15 predicted proteins | sample MGYA00242103_ERZ508995 | MGnify/ENA primary metagenome ERZ508995 (study PRJEB26280, sample SAMEA2338702) | human gut metagenome | biome: human gut; feature: human-associated habitat; material: faeces...
ACATCATTAATGTCGAATATATTAACATGTCACCAATGTATCTGTTAAGCCAAAAGAGAATAAGAAGAAACAAACAAATTTACCAAAGGTGAAAAAAATAGATCAAAGTGGCGACCCATATGAGAATACAGTAACAGTTTCGGATTTAGATTCAATCTATATTCTTGTGAATAAGTATTCAGGTTTACCAGAAGATTATGAACCAAGTGATTTAGTTCAGGTACCTTCGAGTGGTGAAAATGAGAATGTGCGCATGCGAAAAGAAGCGGCAGAGGCATTTGAAAAGTTGATCGAGTCGGCATCAAACGAGGGATTTATTTTGAATGCTTGTTCAGCTTATCGTTCTTATGCATACCAAACAGATTTATTTAATAATGGAGCTGCAAGCTACGGCGAAGAATATGCGGATCGTTATTGGACAAGACCAGGGTTTAGTGAGCACCAATCTGGATTAGCAGTTGATATTCGTATGGACAATGATTGTAGTGATTTAGATGCCGTTCGATATAATTCGCACTATAATTGGTTGTTAGAAAATATGCATACATATGGCTTTATTTTGCGTTATCCTGATGATAAAGAAGACAAAACAAAAATTGCTCCAGAAAGCTGGCACTTGCGTTATGTGGGTGTAGATTTGGCAACGTATTTGTATAAAAATAATTTAGCGTTAGATGAATATTATGGAGCTTAGGCAATCATTGGATTGCCTTTTTTGATTTATCAAATGATGTGTTGTATACTAAAAATAACATATATAAAGGATTAAACTATGAATATAGATAAAAAGATAATAATGGGTGTAAGAAATAAGGATGCGGATGCGAAGAAAGAGCTTATTTCATTGACGCGAAATCATTTGGTACAAACAATTTATAAGCGTTATATTGGTTTAGAGGAAAAAGAAATCAATGACATTTTACAGGCAACGTATACATACGCATTTATGAATATGGATAAATTGAGTGATGATAAGAATTTTTTGAAATGGATCACGGTTTTGTTGAATAAACAATTGCGTGAGTATATGCAGGCTAAAGAACATACAGGTATAACTACGGCTTTACGTGGACTTCCTCAATATCGACAATCGGATGTGGATGATTGTTTAAATGAGATGCCAGAAAATCAAAAGACAGTGACAATCATGCATTGTCTAGGAAAATTGAAAGAGAAGGATATCGCGAATCGTTTAAAAATGAGTGAAGAGGGAGTGGCTCGTTTGTTGAAGAGTGGTAAACAAAAAGTAAAGGATGTATTGGATAAGAAGTGACAATGATATTTATTATTGTCCTTTTTTTTGATTTCGCATAAAATGTAGGCATATGAAAAGAGAAACAAAAAGAGTATTGATACTATCGCTTAAAATAGGTGTAGGAAGTGCCATCGCAATTATTTTAGCCTACTTTTTTAAGTTGGATAATCCAACAAGTGCTGGAACGATTGCACTATTGTCTTTGTTGACGACAAAGTGGGGGACGGTGAAGCTTGTTCTTAGAAGAATTTCCACATTCTTTGTGACAATTCTATTCTGTTTTATTTTCTTTGAACTTATTCCAAGCCATTGGATAGCCTTTGGACTTGTGATTGCGTACTTAGTTGGGTACAGTGAGAAAATGAAATGTCAGAATACTTTAAGTGTAAATGCGATGATTGCCGTGCATTACTTGAGTTATTTGGATTTTAGTCTTCACTTCATGATGAATGAGTTTTATTTGATTTTAATTGGTGCTATTATCGCATTCTTATTGAATTTGGTTCATGATTATAGTGGAGAAGAAGAGTATTTGAATTCTTGTATGATTTATATGGAGGACAAGATTCAGAGCTTGATGTATCAAATTGTTCATTATATTCAAAGTGAGGAAAGAAATACAACAATTTGGAAAGAATTAGAGGATATTAAAGAACAGGCTGAAAAATATATCCATATTGCGATGGAATATCAGGATAATACGTTTACGAATTTGCCAGATTATTATATTCGTTATTTTGAGATGCGTGCTTTACAGTGCGATATTCTGCATATGCTGCATTATAAAATTCGAAAGATTCGTGAAATGCCAAAAGAGGCGCATGAATTGGCGAATTATATTGAATATTTAATTCCGTTTATTCATGAAAAAAATGATCCTCAGCCTCAAATTAGTTCGCTTCATAAAATGTTGAAAGACAAACAGAGTGAGGCTCTTCCTGAAAGTCGAATTGAATTTGAATCAAAGGCGATGCTTCTACATATTTATATGGATTTAGAAGAGTTTTTATACACAAAGAAGAAGTTTATTGATCAAACGACAGAGGAACAGAAAAAATTGTATTGGAGATGATTTAGATGAAATCAATTGTTATTGTTACTATTGTTTCTGTTATAGTTTCTATTGGAATCTATAAAGGAATTCGTAAAGTATTATATAAAAAGGATGTCACAAATAAGGCAAGTTTTGCCAGATTAATAAAATATGTTTTGGTTTTTATTAATGGAATGATTTTTCTTGGACAATTTGAACAGACCAAACCTATTATGTCCTATCTTGCTGCATCCAGTGGAGTGGTTGCCCTAGTTTTAGGTGTTGCTGCTAAAGATGCCTTTGGAAATCTATGTAGTGGTTTAATGATTTTAACATTTAAACCATTTGTCGAGGGCGATTTAATTAAAGTCAATCAAGGTGAATTGATTGGGTATGTTGAAAGTATTCGTTTTCGTCATACGATCATTCGTACGTATGAAAGTAATCGTATTATTGTGCCAAACTCAACATTGAATTCGGCTACGATTGAAAATGCATTTTTTCAGGATGCGCGAAAGAATAACTATTTGGAAATTGAGGTTTCTTATGGAACGGATATTGATTTGGCGATAGATATTTTAAAGAGTTTAGTTGAAAAGACAATGGGAGAATATGATATTGAAAGTGAAACTCCAATTGAAGTAAAAGTAATCAATTTTTCTACAACCGGCATTGATCTACGTGTTGTTGTTCCAAGTAAGACAAGTCTAGATGGTTTTGATATGCTCGCAAAGATTCGTTATGAACTTGTAAAAGAGTATGAAAAAGCCAATATTCATTTTGGAAATTATTCAGTAGAGGTAAGTCAATCATGATAAAAGTATATACAGAAGTATTGGGATTTAATAATTTAATGTATCGATACATGAGTTTACCTAACTCATTATCTTTAGCGGATTTAGCTTACTATACATTAGCGTCTTATTTGTCTGAAGAATATGCGGACTTTGTGATTGAAGTGAATGGTATCCCTTTTGTATGCCCAAATTGTGAGGATGAACAATTTAATAAGTTACCTTGTGCTTCATCAATCCAGCCTGATTTCAAAGAGGGAGATACATTTAAGATGGTTTATGATTTAGAAGAGCCTTTTGAGATTGAAATTCAAGTTGAAAAAGTGGATGATATAGAAGAAGGTGCGAATGTGATCAATGGTCGTGGCTTTGCGATATGGGATGGTTTTAAAGAGTTTCAGGATTATTATTATCAGTCCATGGAATTGTTTAAAGAATATGTCGAAGCCAATGAGATGAGTCTTTCGGATTTTCCAGTAGATGAAGATTTAGATATCGTTGAATTGAATAAGGTGTTGGAATATAACTTTGAAGAATTAAAAGATGTGTATGAGGGTGAGTAGATGAAAGTATATGAAATGAGTTTTCGTGACATGGATCAGAAAATGGTGGAAATCCATGGCATGAAAATGGTTAAGCTTTTAGAGAAGATGGGGTTAAAACTAGATAATCTATATGGTGCATTAATGTATGGTTATATCGATCATAATGCGGGCTTTATTTTTGAAATCGTAGCTTTGGAAACAAAGAAACGCAATATTGAATATCGCATTGTACCGATTGGTGTATCGTGCAAGATTCCTCGTTTTGATGTGCAGGAAATGGATATTCAAATCTTGGATAATGTGAATGTGGAATTGTTCCAGGATAAGATTGATATGGTTGAAAGGGCCACAGAAGTTTCTAAGGAATTAGAAGAACTTCGTTTATATAAAGAGTTGGATCCATCAAGACATTTAGAGTATCCAGATGATATCATGGTGTATTTTCTAGACGAAGGAAAAGATGTAGAGGCATGTTGGGTTCGTCTGGAAGGAATACAAGATGGAAAGATGTATGGAACTGTATTAACGGCTTTACATCAGAATTTTGGCGTAAAAGAAAAGGATACAATTTATTTTGGCATGACAGAAATGGAAGATCACAAATTGGCGTGTGTATGGGTGAAAGAAGATGAATAAAGAGGATTCATTATATTCGATTTATGTACAAATATTAAAAGAAGAGTTAGTGATGGCTATGGGTTGTACAGAGCCTATTGCGATTAGTTATGCGTGTGCTAAGGCAACGCAAGTGCTAGATCATTTACCAGATCGTATTGTCGTTAAGGCAAGTGGCAGTATTATAAAAAATGTTAAGAGTGTTATTGTACCTCATACAAATGGCTTAAAAGGGATTGAAGTTGCAGCTGCTGCAGGAGCTCTATATGGAGATGCCGACGCCAAACTTGAAGTGCTTTCTAGTGCAACACGTGAACAAATTGAAGAATTGCCTGAATATGTTCAAAATACAAATATTACCGTGCAACACATTGAACAAGGACATGTGTTCGATTTAGAAATCCATGTGTATTATGAACAAGAACATGCCAGTGTTCGTATTGTAGATACGCATACGAATATTGTACAAATTGAAAAAAATTGGCAAGTTATTTTTGAAGATAAGACGACGAGTTTAGAACTTAAAGCCGATCACAGTGCTTTGATTATGAAACAGATTTGGGATTTTTCACAAACTGTGGATATTGATGATGTAAAAGAAATACTAGATCGTCAAATCGCTTGTAACATGGCCATCGCAAATGAGGGGATTCATAATTCGTATGGTGCAAACATTGGTCATGTGATCTTGAATATGGATTCAGATTGTGTAAAGACAAGGGCCAAAGCTTATGCGGCGGCTGGATCCGACGCAAGAATGAATGGGTGTGAACTTCCAGTTGTGATCAATTCAGGAAGTGGAAATCAGGGGATTACTTGTTGTGTGCCTGTTGTTGTGTATGCCAAAGAATTAGATTGTACGCAAGAACAATTGTATCGTGCTTTGGTTTTATCCAACTTAACAGCTATTTACATTAAAACAGGTATTGGTACTTTATCGGCATTTTGTGGTGCTGTTAGTGCTGGAGCTGCTGCGGGTGCTGGTATTGCCTATTTACATAATGGAACTTATAAAGAAATTCAGCATACAATTGTCAATGCGTTAGCCATCCTTTCGGTTACGATTTGTGATGGGGCTAAGGCTAGTTGTGCAGCTAAGATTGCTTCTAGTGTAGATGCTGGTATTATGGGGTACTATATGTATAAAAATAAGCAACAATTCTATGCAGGTGATGGAATCGTTGCTCATAGTGTGGATGAAACAATTCAAAATATTGGAACACTTGGTTCTCAAGGAATGCTTCAAACGAATGATAAAATCATTGAGATGATGATTTCTTGCGATTAAAAGTAGATAAGCGAATGATTAACTGTGGTTCATATTCCATATGGACGATACGTTTTCGTTCGCTTTTTGTTTGTTCTAAAAGAATATCAACAGCTTCTTTTCCTTTCTCACAAGCACCGTGGTCAACACTTGTAAGTTGTATTTGAGGAAAATCAGCTTCCGGAATATTGTCAAATCCGGCTACACTTGTTTTAATGTTGTGATCTTTTAAACAGGCTAAGATGCCTAAGGCCGTCATGTCATTATTTCCAATATAGGCATCGTATTTATCACTTAAGATTTGTTTCGTTAAACGATACCCATTTTCGTATTCTCTTTTTTCAATGGGGTATAATTCAAATTGTTTAGACGAGTTAAAAAATACTTGTGTATTTGACAAGACGCTTTTAACTCCTTCATATCTTTCGTTTCGCCCAATTTCCGTTGTATCTAATGGACTTGATATATACGCAATCTTTTTGTGTCCTAACTGTTTTAAATGGTTACCTAATAATTTACCACATTTAAAACTGTTGAGTTCAATGGAATCACAATCAAGATTTTTTGGCTTATCCCCGATAATAATGCACGGTATTTGTTTGGAAAGTGCATTCCATTCATCAACAAATTTTGGGGGATATAGAAGAATGATTCCACATGGTTTTAATAGTTTTAAGTTAGAAAGGGCGTGCTTTTCAAGATCATCTTTTCGCAATGTAGAAATAGTAAAGATTTGTGTTTTTGTCTTACTAGCCTGTTCAATGATACTTGAAACAACCATAGAATAATACGAATTGGATAAGTTGGAACAAATCACGACAATCGTATTTTTTGCGTTTGAATACCTTTTTTTAACTTCTGGCTTTTTATATCCCATTTGTTTGGCTGTCTTTTTGACGAGATTTACTGTTTCTTCTTTGAAAGATACATTCTTATTCTCACTTAGAATCATAGATACAGTGGATTGCGATACATTTGTGGCTTGGGCAATATCGCGTGTAGTTACTTTATTTCTTTTTCCCATAATAAGCCTCTTTTGATTTATTTTGATTAATAAATCGATTACTAATCAAATCATTAATCAATATCTATTTTTATCTTACACTATTTTATTTGGTTGTCCAACTATTAATCAATATTTTGATTAATAAAATGGACTTTTTTACACATTTGAAATGAAATAAAAATAAGCGTATCGTAACTTTGAAAGAGGTGCGAACTATGTACGATTGTATAATCATTGGAGCAGGTATTAGTGGTTGCTCATTAGCGTTTGAGTTAAGTAAATATAGTGGAAAAGTATTGTGGCTAGAAAAAAATAATGATGTGGCCGATGAAACAACTAAGGCCAATAGTGCCATCATTCATGCGGGGTATGATCCAGAGCCAGATACTTTAATGGCAAAATATAATATTTGGGGTAATAAAATCATTCCTACTTTATGTAAAGATTTGGATGTTCCATGTAAGAATATTGGTTCTTTGGTTGTTGGATTTAGTGAAGAGGATGATAGGACCATTGAAATGTTATATAAGCGTGGTGTACAAAATGGTGTTGAAAATCAGCGTATTATTAAACAGCCTGAGCTATCTGTTATGGAACCCAATTTAAATCCAGACTGTACAAGCGCTTTATATGCACCAAGTGCATGTATTATCAATCCTTGGCAGTTTGCGATCGCATTAAGTGAAGTGGCAATTCAAAATGGTGTAGAGCTACGTTTGAATGAAGAGGTTACGAGTATAAAAAAAGATGGAGATATCTTTATTGTGAATGATACATACAAAGCTCCATTGGTTGTAAATTGTGCGGGTGTTATGTGTGATCATGTAACTGGACTTATTAAGAAACCAGATTATAAGATTACGCCAAACAAAGGGGAATATTATTTATTAGATAAGTCACAAGGAAACTTGGTTCATCATGTTATTTTTCAATGCCCTACAAAGATTGGTAAGGGTGTATTGGTAGCTCCTACAGTAGATGGAAACTTAATTGTGGGTCCTACAAGTACAAATACAGATGCAAATGATTATTCGACAACGTCTGCAGGATTAAAAATAATTCGTGAAAATGCGTTTAAATCCGTACCGAATATGAAGCTTCAAGAAAATATTCGTACGTTTGCGGGATTGCGTGCAAGAAGTGATACAAAAGATTTTATTATTGGCGAAGATAAAGATGTACATAATTTCTTCTTGATTGCCGGAATGGCAAGTCCAGGCTTAAGTAGTGCGAGCGCAATCGCATTAGACATTGTGAGAATGATGCAGGAAAAAGACTATTTCTTAAATTTAAAAAAGGATTATGTTTCTACAAGAAAAGTAGTTCGCTTTAAAGAAATGTCACATGAACAAAGAAAAGAATATATTGAAAAACATCCTGAGTATGGTCGTATTATTTGTCGTTGCGAAACCATTAGTGAGGGAGAGATCCTTGATGCGATTCGTCGAAGTCCAAAACCAGTTAGTTTAGATGGAATCAAACGTAGATGTAATGCCGGCATGGGAAGATGTCAGTCAGGCTTCTGTGGACCTAGAGTCCAGGAAATTCTAGCTAATGAGTTGGGTGTTAGTCAGTTAGATATTGTTTTGGATAAGAACGGTTCTTATATTTTGTGTGGAAGAACAAAGGAGAATGGCGATGAATAATAAGTATGATGTAGTAGTCATCGGTGGTGGTCCTGCTGGTCTTGCCAGTGCAATTGCCGCAAGACAAAATGGTGCCAAGTCCGTTTTGATTATTGAGCGTGATAAGGAACTTGGTGGGATTTTAAATCAGTGTATTCATAACGGTTTTGGCTTACACCACTTTAAAGAGGAATTAACAGGTCCTGAATATGCAGGAAAGTATATTGATGAAGTTGATAAAACAGATATTGATATCTTATTGGATACAATGGTAATTGAGATTACGCCAGATAAAATGGTGTATTGTTCAAGTAGTATTCATGGATATTTAATGATACAGGCTAAATCTATTATTTTAAATATGGGTTGTCGTGAAAGAACACGTGGTGCAATTGCGATTCCAGGCACAAGAGCTTCTGGTGTATTTACGGCTGGTGCAGCTCAGCGATATGTGAATATTGAAGGTTATATGCCAGGTAAAAGAGTTGTGATCTTGGGTAGTGGTGATATTGGTTTGATTATGGCGCGAAGAATGACTTTAGAAGGCGCAAAAGTTTTAGCTGTTGTTGAGGTTATGCCGTATTCAAATGGTTTGAATCGTAATATTGTTCAGTGTCTACATGATTATGATATTCCATTGTATTTAAGTCATACAATTACGGATATTGTGGGTAAGTCTAGAGTGGAAAAGGTTGTTGTTTCTAAGGTGGATGAAAATAGAAATCCAATCGAAGGAACAGAAATGGAATTTGATTGTGACTGCGTTTTATTGTCAGTTGGATTGATTCCAGAAAATGAATTGTCGAATGAATTAGGCATTGAAATGGATCCAAGAACACATGGCCCTATTGTTTATGAAAATATGGAGACTTCTATGGAAGGGGTATTCGCATCAGGTAATGTTGTGCATGTGCACGATTTAGTGGATTTTGTAAGTTTGGAAAGTGAAAAGGCTGGAATGGGTGCTGGTCGATATGTTTCAAATGGCGAAGTATCTAAGGATCGTGTCGTAAGGACGATAAATGGAGATAATATTTCGTATGTAGTTCCTCAATATATTCGTAAGGATAATGTAGAAAAGAGTGTTGAACTTTCTTTCCGTGTAAGAAGACCAACGCAACAGGTAAATATTGTCGTGAAGGATGGGGATACAGTCATTGCGAAATTTAAAAAGGAACATGTGATTCCAAGTGAAATGGAGAAGGTATCAATTCCTAAAATATTGCTTGAAAAGGCAGATAAAGAATTGGTTGTATCTATTGAGGAGGATGCGTAATGAGAGAGTTAATTTGTATAACATGTCCTAAGGGGTGCCATTTAAAAGTTGATGAAGAAAATGATTATAAAGTAACTGGAAATGGTTGTCCTAGAGGCGCAATCTATGGAAAGAAAGTACGCATCCAACTCGTGTTGTGACAAGTACTGTGAAAATTGTGGGTGCTGAGATTGAAAGATTGAGCGTGAAAACCAATGGGGATATTCCAAAGGAAAAAATTTTTGATGTGATGAAGGAATTGAACCGTGTGGTTGTGAAGGCACCTGTGCATCGTGAAGATGTAATTGTTTCTAATATTTGTGGTACGGGTGTTTATTTAGTTGCGACGAAAGACTTATAATATGGCTGTTAAAAAAGGGGAGCTTTTAGGCTGAGAGTAGGTTTGTCCTAGACCCTATAACCTGATTTGGATAATGCCAACGTAGGGAATATATCTTTTTGATAGTGAGCTGCAGATTGGGTTTCTGCAGCTTTTTTTTTGGTGGAGAAAATATGAATTATTCTATTTTTGATGTGGATGGAACAATACTGGATTCAATGGAAGTATGGAATACTTTGGCAAGTCAATATGTTCAAAGTTTGGGGATGGTTCCCGAAAAAAATCTTGATGAAATTGTTTCAGATATGAGTTTAGAACAGAGCGCAACATACTTGAAGAATCATTATAAAATCAATAAACAAGAAGAACGAATCATTTCTGAGGTATTGAATTTTATATCAGATTTTTATGAGTGTGAAGTGAACCTTATGCCTGGGTTTAAAGAGTTTATTTCACATTATGATTCAATTAATGTGATTGGTACAAGTTGTGATGAAGAGCTTGTAAAAATTGCGTTGAATAGACTGGGTGTGTTGAATTATTTTGAAGATATTATAACTTGTTCAAAGGTGAATAAGTCAAAGGATGATCCGGATTTTTATTTGGCTTGTGCACAAGTTTTAAAACAAAGACCAGAAGATATAGTGGTGTTTGAGGATGCAGATTATTGTATAGATGTGGCAAGAAAAGTCGGATTTAAAGTGGTTAAAATAAAAGATTGGAGAGATTTAAATAAAAAGTGCATTAACGATTGCGGGAAGTGATTCGAGTGGAGGAGCAGGCATTCAGGCAGATATCAAAACAATGTGTGCTAACCATGTGTTCGCAACAAGTGCAATCACGGCATTAACAGCGCAAAACACATTGGGAGTTACAGGTATTATGGATGTAACACCTGAATTTTTAGGTGAACAACTAGATGCAGTATTTACAGATATTTATCCGGATGCGGTAAAGATTGGAATGGTATCAAGTTCTGGTTTGATTGAAATGATCGCAAAGAAACTTAAGGAATATAAGGCAGAAAATATTGTCGTTGATCCTGTGATGGTTGCGACAAGTGGTGCTAGATTGATTAGTGAGGATGCGATTGAAACATTAAAAAAAGAATTGTTGCCTTTAGCTACTTTGATTACTCCAAATATTCCAGAAGCAGAAGTGCTTTCTGAAATGAAAATTACGGATGAGGCTAGTATGGTTGAAGCGGCTAAAAAAATCAGTGAAAATTTTGGGTGTGCTACTTTAGTTAAGGGTGGTCATCAAATCAATGATGTGAATGATTTATTGTATAGAAACAATTCATATGCTTGGTTTAAAGGGAAACGTATCAATAATTCAAATACACATGGTACGGGCTGTACTTTGTCGAGCGCAATAGCATCAAATCTTGCGAAGGGATATGTTTTGGATACTTCGGTAAAACGAGCAAAAGACTATATTTCTGGGGCATTAGGAGCAATGCTTGATTTGGGCAAAGGCTCAGGTCCTATGGATCATTCGTTTGCGATAGACAATGAATATACAAAGGAACCATTCTAGTGTTGGTGTCTAGAATGGTTCCTTTTTGTTTATTATTATTTTTAGGAGAGAGATATGAATATTGGTTTATTTCTATATTCATTGCCTTATCTTTAAGGCACTTATAGAATAACATCCCATGTTGTCATAATTTTAGTATAACTTTGGTAAATATTGTGAAATCCGATTGAATTATGTGAAATTATCAAAATATACATCTTTTTTGGAAAAGCCTCAATTTATTTCGTATATGAGATAGGGGTGATGAAATCACATGAATAAATCAAAAGACAAAATTATGAAAGAGTTTTTAGAAAACAATGCCTATTTTGTCGACTTCTTTAATGCGCACTTCTTTGGTGGAGAAAGAGTTCTTAAACCTGAAAACTGTATAGAACTTGATTCAGAGATGAATGATTCGAATATGGATCTAGAAAAGCATGTGGATGTGATTCGTAAGTACAATGATGGAAA
>ENA-ORML01002565-ORML01002565.1-human-gut-metagenome-genome-assembly--contig:-NODE-2565-length-11708-cov-3.652450_pt1 | contig 11708 bp, 10 predicted proteins | sample MGYA00242103_ERZ508995 | MGnify/ENA primary metagenome ERZ508995 (study PRJEB26280, sample SAMEA2338702) | human gut metagenome | biome: human gut; feature: human-associated habitat; material: faeces...
TTTAATAAAATATATAGCATAAATATAAGAAATAAAGTTTTTTATAAATAAACTTAAATATAATAATAAAAAACAAAAATTTAAAATAAAATTATTAATAAAAATGTAATTAAAATGTAATGTTATAAGTGTTTACAAAAGATGTGCTAAATGTTAAGATGTTAAGAGAAATATAAAAAAGGGGAGAAAAAATGAAAAAAATAAAAAGAATTTTTATCACAATTTTACTTGTAGTAGCCTTTTTATTAATAGGGCAAACACAAGCAAAAGCTTCATCATCTAATTTGAATTTAAAAAATTTGAATTTTGATGTTAATGTAAATGATGATGGAAGTATGGATGTTGTAGAAACATGGAATATAAAAATATCAGATACAAACACATTATTTAAAACATTTAAAACAGATTCTAAAAAATATTCTAGTATTTCTGATGTAAAAGTAACAGAAATAATAAATGGAGAAAGCAAAGAATTTGAAGAGATTGATGAATTAATGTATCATGTTACGAAAGATTGTTATTATGGAATGATGAATGATGATGATAACTTTGAGATTGCGTGGGGAGTAGGATTAGATGACACAACAGCAACAAAGCAATATCAGATATCATATACAGTAAATGATGTAATTGCAAAATATAATGATTGTGCTGAATTGTACTGGCAGTTTGTTGGTAGCGATTTTGAAATTAATGCAGATAAAATAACAGGTACTATAACATTACCAAGTGAAGTAGAAAAAAAGGAAGACATTAGAGTATGGGGACATACAGAAGGTTTAAATGGTGAAATTTATGCAACTGGATTAAATAAGGTAGAATTTGAAATAAACCATTTTGTAAGTGGACGTTTTGTTGAAGTAAGAGTAGCAGTTCCAACAGATACAATCATATATTCTGATAGAACATATGATACTGAAAAATTAAATAGTATAATAGCAGAAGAAACTAAATGGGCTGAAGATGCGAATAAGAGAAGAGAAAGACAACAAGCAGAAGAAAAAATCATAGCAGTTATTTCTTCTATTATTTCACTTGCAATATGTGTATTTCTTGTTTATAGAGCAATAAAAGATATAAAATTTATAATAAATACAAAAAGGAAAAAGCCAACACAAGAATTTAAATATTATAGAGAAATCCCTAGACAAGACGCAACTCCTGCAGAGGCTATAACATTGATAGGAAAGAATGTTTCAAACTTTCAATCAAAAGAGATAGGAAGAGCTTTTTCAGCTACATTATTAGATTTAAATCTTAAGGGATATTTAGATTTTGAAGTTGATAAAGATGAAAAAAACAAAGAAATTGTTAAAATAAAATTATTAAATGAAAATGAAATAGACAAATTAAAAGAAGATGAAAAAAGAATCTATAAATTTGTAAAAACAGCTATATCAGGTGAAGAATTTATAACAGCTAAAGAATTAGAAAAATACATAAAACAACATGAAATTACAGTTGTTTCATTTAAAGATAGTATTGATAAAAGAAAAAAAGAATCACTAGAGAAATTAGAATATATAGATAAAGAAAATATTATAAAAAGAAAAAATTATGGTGCTGGAATAATTGGATATTTTTGTCTTGCAGTATTTTCAATTGTATTTGGTATGATTTTTGAATATACAATTGTATGGATTTTTATGTTAGCTATGAGTGCTATTTCAATAATAAACACAATAATAAATACAATAGTAATACTTAAATTAGATCAGCTAACACAAAAAGGAATAGATGAAGCCGAAATGTGGAAAGGTCTAAAACGTTATATGGAAGACTTCTCAATGCTTGATAAGAGAGAAGTACCAGAAATAACTTTATGGGAAAAATATTTAGTATATGCAACAGCTTTTGGAATTGCAGACAAAGTACTAAAACAATTAAAAACAGTATATCCAAATTTAGAAAATATGACATCTAGCAATACATATACATATATGAATTTAATGATAAATACGAATTTTACATCTAGTTTTTCAAATTCAATTAGTTCTGCTATGTCATCAGCTTATACATCAGCTACAGCTTCTTCTGGATCAGGAGGAGGCGGAGGATTCTCTGGCGGCGGAGGCGGCGGCCGGAGGACGGTGGCGGTGGAGGTGGAAGATAATCCACCTCTAACTTAATCTTAATAAAGGAGGAAGAAATATGGAAAGTAATATGATAGAAAAAGTATATCAAATGTTAGATACAATACCTGTAACACCAGAGAACGCAGACTTGATAGATGAAATAAGAAAAGATGTTTCTCAAGAAAATTTGACAGCGGCTTTAGAAAAAATAAATAGATTATCTAGCTTAAGAAATCAAAATGAAAATGAGCAAATGATTAGAGAAATAAAAGAAGAAAAAAGCGAACCTAAAGGGAAATATCCTAAGAAATTACAAAACCCTAAGTTAGAGCGTACATATATAGGATTATTGTTAAATAATCCACAATATATTGTTAAATTTTATTTTTTACATGATCAATGTTTTTTTGAAGATGATGAATTATTAAACATATATAAAAGTGTATTATATACTGAAGGTGGAGCATATACACCAGAAATTGCAAAAGATGGATTTAATTTTGCTAAAGATACAGAAAAATCATATAATTTAAAATATGAATTAAAAAAAGAGGTTCAACAAGAAAAAATTAATGCAGAAAAAGTTTATACAGAACTTAAAAAATTATTTATACTAAGAAAAAGTTATACAGAGACACCAATTAAAGAAATACAAGAAAAGGTTGTAGAAATAATAGATTATAAATTATATGACCAAATGTCAGTAGAAGAAATCGAAAGTGCAGTAATCCAAGTTACAGATACTGAAAAATTTAAAAGAGCAATATTAAACAAAGGGCTTACGAGTTTTTTAGAAGCAGGAGATAATAATTTAAGAAATGGATTACCATTACCTTTTCCAATATTAACAAGTGTATTTAAAGGAATTAGAAAAGGTGAAACAATGGCTTTTGCTATGCCATCTAACTGTGGTAAAAGTAGATTTACAGTTGATATAGCTGCACATACAGCTTTGGTACATAAGAAGAAAGTATTAATTATTTCAAACGAAATGTCTGAAGAAAAAATGAGACTTTGTTTAATAACAACAATATTAAATAACAAAGCAATACAAGAAATGCATGGTTACACAATAAAGAAAACAGAAGGAGAATTACTAGAATTCAAATTCAGACCTGATGATCCTAAAAAAGTTAAAGTTGATGAAGATGGATATGTTGTAAGAGAAGAAGGCGAAAGTCAAAAAGACTTTGTAAAAAGATTATCAGAAGTATCAACAGAATTTAACAATGTTACAGCCGTTACAGATTGGGCAAATAAAGAATTAGAAAATTCATTATATTTTATTAATATAACAGATCATACAAATGATGAATTGAAAAAAGTAATAATGAATTATTATTATAAAGAGAAAATTGAATATATGTTTTATGATACATTAAAAACAGATACTGCAAATATAGGAATAGGGGAAGAATTAAAGAAAACAACAACAATTCTTTCAAATTTAGCACAAAACTTTAATCTTTATATTTGTTCAACATTACAATTGGCAGAAACATCAACATTACCTGTTAATCTAAATGTAAATGATTTAGCTGTTAGTAGAACAGTAAAAGAAGTTTTAGACACATTGTGTTTAATAAAACAAATTAATAGAGATTCATATCAAGATTATGAATATTCTTTAAATGAAGTTGATACAAAATTTTTCGATTTAGAAAAATTTGAAGATCCTGATGTAAGATATTATGCGTGTGTAATAGATAAAAACAGAGCTGGTGCAAAGCCAACATTGTTATTTAGATTAAACTTAGCTTACAACGTATGGGAAGAATTAGGATATTTAAGATTAAAACAATAAAAGGACGATATATAATGGACAAACTATTAACCTTAATAAAAAATAATTCTAAAAAAATAACGATTGCTGGAATTTTAATTATTATTTTAGTTATATTAATTGTTCTAACAATTGTAATTATAAAAGAAAATGAAAAACAAAAATATGTAGTGTATAACGGAAAAAATTTAAGCGAAAGCAAATATCCTGGATATAAAGAAAAAATTGACGAATTAAAAAAGAATCATCCTAATTGGACATTTACATTACTTTATACAAAATTAGATTGGGAAGAAGTTATAAAAAATGAAGGACATGTAGATAATACTAAATATCCATTAAATTTAATTCCAGATTCATCTAAATATCCTGAGGACTGGAAATGCGAAGTAGATAAAGACAAAACATTTGATAATGGCACATGGTTATGTGCGTCAGATAAAGCCATAAAATATATAATGGATCCAAGAAATATTCTACAAGATGACGAAATATTTCAGTTTTTAGAGCTAAAATATGTAGATGGAGGACAAAGCAAAGAAGGAATTGAATCAATAACAAAAGATACTTTTTTAGAAGGAGATAGCATCGCTCAGACTTTAATACAAGCTGGAAAAGATACAAATGTGGATTCGTATTTTATAGCAGCAAGATTGATTCAAGAACAAGGAAAAAAAGGAACTGTCTTATCACAGGGATATATGTATGAAGACAAAACTATATATAATCCATTTAATATAAAAGCAAGTGGCAATTCTAAAGAAGAAATTATAGAAAATGCTGCAAAATATGCATATGAACAAAATTGGGATACTCTTGAAAAAGGATTACTAGGAGGAGCATATTTTATAAAAGAGGGATATATAAATAAAGGACAAAATACATTGTATTTACAAAAATTTGATATAATTAAACAAGATGGAAAACTATATAGCAATCAATATATGCAAAATTTATTAGCATCAACATCTGAAGCTAGTAACATGAGAAAGATTTACGAAAATGCAAATACTGTTGATTCTGATTTGAACTTTATTGTTCCTTTATATAAAAACATGCCAAAAGAAATTTCAGAAAAATAATTATAAAAGTGGAGGACTCTTTTGATTAAAAGGAGTTCTTTTTTGTGTTATAATAAGTCTATAGTTTTAAATCTATATTTTAAAATTCGAATGTGAAAAAAGGTTCATATTATATTGACAATTAATTTACGAAAAATTATAATCTTATTAGAAAATGCAAAATAGAAAAGAGATGATTATATGAATTTAATAATAGGACTATTAATACCATTTTTAGGTACGACTCTTGGAGCAGCCACAGTTTTCTTGATGAGAAATAAAATGAATCCAAAAGTAGAAAAATTACTATTAGGATTTGCATCAGGAGTAATGATTGCAGCGTCAGTATGGTCTTTACTTATACCATCAATAAATATGGCAACAGAGCAAAACAAATTAGCTTGGATGCCAGCTGCAATAGGCTTTATATTTGGAATAGTATTTTTACTTATATTGGATAGCTTAATACCACATTTACATTTAAACAATAATAAACCAGAAGGAATAAAGGCAAAATTAAAGAAAACAACAATGATGGTATTTGCGGTTACACTTCATAATATACCAGAAGGTATGGCGGTAGGAGTTACCTTTGCTGGAGCAATTATTGGAAACACAGGAATAACTATGGCAGGAGCATTTGCTTTGGCATTAGGAATTGCAATTCAAAACTTTCCAGAAGGTGCAATTATATCAATGCCGTTAAAAAGTGAAGGGATGTCAAAACCAAAAGCTTTTTTATATGGCACTCTTTCAGGAATTGTAGAGCCAATAGGAGCAGTTATTACAATATTACTTACAAATGCAGTCGTTCCAATTCTTCCATATTTGTTATCATTTGCTGCTGGAGCAATGATATATGTGGTAGTAGAAGAATTAATACCGGAGTCACAATCTGGTGAACATTCAAATATAGGAACAATAGGAGTCGCAATAGGATTTGTTATTATGATGATTTTAGATGTTGCACTAGGATAAAATAAAAAAACGGAGGTAAGAAAATGATTAAATTAGTATTAGTTAGACATGGACAAAGTGTATGGAATTTAGAAAACAAATTTACAGGATGGACAGATGTAGAACTATCTGAAAAGGGGATAGAAGAAGCTAAAGAAGCAGGAAGAATATTAAAAGAAAAAGGATTTGAATTTGATTTAGCATTTACATCAGTACTAAAAAGAGCAGAAAATACCTTAGAATATATATTACAAGAAATGGGAGAAGAAAATATAGAAATAAAAAGAAGTTGGAGATTAAATGAAAGACATTATGGAGCACTACAAGGATTAAATAAAGATGAAACAAGAGAAAAATATGGGGCAGAGCAAGTGTTATTATGGAGAAGAAGCACAAATGTAAGACCACCAGAATTAAAAGAAGATGATGAGAGATATCCAGGAAATGACCCTAAATATAAAGATTTAGATAAAAAAGAATTACCTAAAACAGAAAATTTGTTAGATACAATAAAAAGAGTTTTAGAATATTGGGATTCAGATATCAAACCAGAACTAAAAAAAGGAAAGAAAATTATAATAGCAGCACATGGAAATAGTTTAAGAGGTCTAATAAAATATTTAGACAATATAAGTGATGAAGATATTATCAAACTTGAATTACAAACTGGAAATCCAATATGCTATGAATTAGATGATGATTTAAAACCAATAAATCATTACTATTTAAAATAGTAGTCTTTTTTAAAAACTATTAATAATGAAAAAGTCTCTCATATTAAAAATATTAATATAAGAGACTTTTTTGTTAAAACAGGTACATTTTTGTACGCTCTTTAATCCTTTCAGGCAATTTATCCCAATTGGTTTTTAAAGTATTCATAATTTGCTTATCAGTTTCATGCATTTTATCTTCAAAACCATAAATTCGCCAATTCCAGCATTCACCAGGAATGTTGTATTCGTCAGCAAGTAATTGTCTTACATATTGCCTTGGAATATACAAATTTGGATTTTGACAAATAATCCAGCTTGAAGCAGATTTTTGAATAAGCAAATAGGATTCTTTAGTATAATCAGGAAGCTGCTCAAAAGAAATTTCCTCAAATGGAAAACCAGAAATCATTTTGATTTTATCTGCATTCAATTCGCTTGGAACAATATGCGTGTGTGAATGTACAACGGAATTCTTGGCTTTTCCTATTCCTGAGTTACCAGTGCCATTTTCAAAAACAAGTACATTAGAAACATTATATGTCATTTTTAAGATGTAGCTAATATCATCCAATACGGTTTGAAATTCTTTCCGTTTAGATTCATCAAGCTCAGCATTTGACATAATGTGGTCATATGGGATAATAAGCAAATAACCATTAATAAATTGCCCCAATGTACACATTACAAAAAAGTTTGCACTAGAATACAAAATAGTATGATGAGTACCAGAAGAACCATTAAGAAATTTACAATAAGCACAGTCTTCTGCAGTAGGGGTACCAGATAATCCAGAACTATTGGATTTATGGTCTCCGATGTCACAATTGTGTGAAATTGCAAAATCCTCAAATTGCTTGATGATACTTTCATCAAAATTTAAATTGTTACATACGATTGATTTTTTCTCGTAACACTTTGGAAGTTTACAAGAAATACATAAAGCGCTTTTGTTGTTTTCAAAGACATTAACAAGTTCGTTTTCTGTTACTTCTTTTGAATAAAAGACAACCAAAGCTTTGAACTTAAGCTCATGCAAAAGAATCTTTTCTTCTACACGGCTGTAATCGTTTAGTACAAAAATTTTCCGTGTCTGTTTCATAAAGCATTATCCTTTCTATAATTTAGTAATTTATATTATAATCACATTATCTAAAAAAAGCAAGATGAAAACGTTGAAAAATTTGTATTTTTTTTATATAATGATAAACAAGAAACATAAAAAATAAAAAGGAGGAGTTTTTATGGAATATAAAAACATAGTATTACCCAATTATGATCATTGTATATTAGGAACAGTTACTTCTATATTAAAACATTATAATGTAGAAACAAATCATAAGTCATCTGAAAAAATAGATGAAATTTTAGAAAAAAACAATTACAAAAATGTTATTTTTCTTATTTTAGATGGATTAGGAGAACATATTTTAAATAATATTTCAAAAGAAGGATTTTTAAAGAAAAATCAAATTGACCTTGTTACATCTGTTTATCCTTCAACTACTACAGCAGCATTAACAACTTATTATTCAGGAAAACCACCATATGAAACAGGATGGATTGCGTGGTCTCAATACTTTAAAGAATATGGTAGAGCATTAGATATGTTTTCACATAATGAATCATATTTAAGAGAACCTTTAAAAAATCCAATTATAGATGTTTATAAAACAGTTGTTAATTATAAATCAATTTTTGAACAAATAGAAGAATCTGCTACTGATGTAAAAGCATATGAGATTCAGCCAGAATATGCAGATAGAAGAGCAAAACGTTCTATAAGAGCAAATAATATTGATGAGATAATAATGAACATTGAAGATTTATGTAAAAATCCTGATAAAAAATTCATACTTGCATATTCAGATAATCCAGATGGTATATTACATAAATATGGAACTGATTCAGAAGAAGCTAAGAATTTTGTTATTGAAACAGAAGAAAAAATAAAAAAGATGTGTCAAAGTTTTAGTGATGATACTGTATTAATAATATCTGCTGATCACGGACACAAAAACGTTGAAAAAGCTTATACTTTACTTGATTATCCAGAAATACAAGAATGCTTGATAATGCCACCATCTTTAGAATCAAGAGTTTTATCATTCTGGGTAAAAGAAGATATGAAAGAAATATTTGTCGATAGATTTAATAAAATATTTGAAAAAGAATTTTGGTTGATGACAAAAGATGAATTTTTAAATAAATATCATTTTTTGGGATATGGCAATAAACATTATAAAGTAGATGATTTTATAGGAAATTATATTGCTTTATCTGTTGATGGAAGTATGATAAGATTAGAGACATTTTTAGCAGAGGGAAAACCAATAAAGAAATCTACTCATTGCGGATTATCTAAAGAAGAAATGGAAGTACCAGTAATTGTTGTAAGTAAATAATATTCACAAAAAATAAACTCTTTACATATTATATCAAAAATATGAAGGGAGTTTATTTTTTATGGATTATGAATTAATGATGAATGGAAATGTAAAAATAGGACAAAAGGCACCAAGCTTTGAAGCTACAACAACATTTGGGGAGATAAAGTTAGAAGATTATAAATAATTTTGGATTAAAATTTATATTTACAATTTATTTTAAAAAAAGATTTACATAATTTACTTTTGAAAAAGAATTTGATACAATATTACATATTTATTATAGTATTTATTTATGAATTGTAAGTACAATTTGTAAAAAGCTATGTTAAAAATGAAAGGAGGTTATGAAACAAAATTTAAGAGAATCTTTTAAATCATTTAGTTTCAATCAATACTAAAAAGTAAAGGAGATAATACTATGAAAGATGCATTACTAAAATTAAAAGACCAATTTATTAATGAAATTGATTCAGTTGAGACTTTAGAGGAACTTGCTTTAATAAAAAGTAAATACCTTGGTAAAAAAAGTCGGATTGCTGAAACAATGTCTTTAATGAAAAAACTTCCGATTGAAGAAAAGAGAAAAGTTGGAATGTTGTGTAATAAGTTGAAAGATGAAGTTACACAAAAAATCAAGGAAAAGAATAATGAACTTATTTCTAAAGGTACATTTAATTTTGACTTAACTATGCCCATCAGTAAAGACAGGGGAAGTTTAAATCCAATTACAGTTGTAGGTAAGGAAGTATGCGATATTCTTCAAAAACTTGGCTTTACAATTGTTTCTGGACCTGAAATTGAAGATGAATACCATAACTTTGATGCACTTAATATTCCTTCTTCTCATCCAGCTAGAGATATGCAAGATACTTATTGGACAAATTCTGGTAAATTGCTTAGAACGCATACGTCACCTTGTCAAATAAGAGCAATGGAAAAATATGGTGCACCACTGAGGATTGCAGCACCAGGCAGATGCTTTAGAAATGAGGATATAGATGCTTGCCATGAAAATACATTTTTTCAATTAGAAGGAATGGTTATTGACAAAGATATATCTATTTCTAATTTACTTTATGTAATGAAAGGCATTTTAAGTAAAATTTTTGGTAAAGAGGTAGAAGTTAGGTTAAGACCAGGATATTTCCCATTTGTAGAGCCAGGATTTGAACTGGATATTAAATGCTTGATATGTAACGGAAAAGGATGTCCAACTTGCAAAAACAGTGGATGGTTAGAACTTTGTCCTTGTGGCATGGTGCATCCAAATGTTTTGAAAAAAAGCAATATTAATCCTGATGTATATTCTGGATTTGCATTTGGTATAGGTCTTACGAGACTAGCAATGATGAAATATCATATTAATGATATTAGAATTTTAAATTCATGTAATTTAGAAGAATTAAAACAGTTTGATATTATGTAGAAAGGAAGATGACTATGTTTATTTCATGCAACCTACTTAACGGATTTATTGATTCTAAACGGCCAATTGATTGGTTGAAGATTTGGAATAAATTCACGATGACTACGGCAGAGGTAGAAAATGTAGTAGTAAAGGGGAAAAATATTTCTAACGTTGTTGTTTCAGAAGTTAAAAATATTGAAAAGCATCCTCAAAATTCTCGATATAAAGTACTTACTTTAGATATTGGAGGTAGAAATATTAATGTTATTACTTCCGCACAAAATGCTTATGTTGGAATGAAGACAGCTTGTTGTATTGTGGGAGGAAAAATTAACGACAAAAGTGTTGAAGAAGTTGAATTTCTTGGAATTAAAAGTGAAGGAATTTGCCTTTCTGAAAACGAATTGGATATTTCACAAGATCATACTGGAATCATTGATTTACCTCAACATTATTCGGTAGGCGTTGATATTAAAAATTACGTAAACTTAGAAGATGTAATTGTTGAGATAGATAATAAGTCTTTAACAAATAGGCCGGATCTTTGGGGGCATTATGGAATTGCAAGAGAAGTAGTTGCCTTGATTGATGCAAAATTAAAAGAAATTCCTGTTATGGAAGTTGACACAGAAATGTGCAAGCACAGAAAAAAACTTATAGCCAATGTAAGCACAGATGGTGTTAATAGATATACTGCTATAAAGGTTTCTGGAATACACCAGGAGATTGCAGATATTAACATGAAAGTAATTTTGCATTATTGCGGTTATGAAAGTAGCAATTTAACAGAATTAATTACGAAATATGTTACTTTAGAATTTGGATTACCCGTAGTTGCCTTAAAAGGAGACAATGTTTCGAATATTTGTATCAAAATGTTTGAAGAAGGCAAATGTGATGATTTGAATTTGACTAAAGATAATCTTACTATTTACAGTAATGGAGATGTTATTGAAATAGCAGGTGTTTGCATTTTAGATGATTATAAGGTAACTAGTGAATGTGATTCTGTAATTATTGAGGTGGCTAATTATGATGCATCCTTAATCAGAAGAAGTTCTATTTCATTGCGTAATCGAAATGAATCAAGCATAAGACATGAAAAAAGTCTTGATCCCGAGATGACTCTTTTTGCTTTGAAAAGATGCTTGTACTTATTAAAAGAAAAAAATGCAAAAATAAACAGATTTGCAAGATTAGAAAAAGGTGAAGGAATCGAAAAAGTAGAAGAAAACTTTGCTGAAGAAGTAAGAAAACAAATAGAAGGATAAAAATAAAAAGAGATTTGAATTTTCAATAATTTAAATCTCTTTTTTTATAA
>ENA-ORML01002580-ORML01002580.1-human-gut-metagenome-genome-assembly--contig:-NODE-2580-length-11642-cov-2.945888_pt1 | contig 11642 bp, 11 predicted proteins | sample MGYA00242103_ERZ508995 | MGnify/ENA primary metagenome ERZ508995 (study PRJEB26280, sample SAMEA2338702) | human gut metagenome | biome: human gut; feature: human-associated habitat; material: faeces...
AAGACACGCCGCCAGAGAAAGCAGCCCCACGCTCCATTCCGTCAAGCGCAATAAAAAAGCCCATCCAATGGATGAGCTTTTTCTCATTTTAGTGGTGCGGTCGGAGAGATTTGAACTCTCACGGATTACTCCACTACCGCCTGAAGATAGCGTGTCTACCAGTTCCACCACAGCTGCAATATCAAAAAATTATATATATTTATAAATTATATTGGTGCAGGCGATGAGATTTGAACTCACACGGACGTACGTCCACTACCCCCTCAAGATAGCGTGTCTACCATTCCACCACGCCTGCATGACGCTTAATTATTATAACATAATATCTATAAAATAAGCAATAAGAAATAGGGAAAACCCTATTTCTTAATTAAATTGTAAAGTGCTTTCGCATAGATAGCAGTTGCTTTCAACAAATCATCAATAGATATTTCTTCATTATTCTGATGAATCTTATTATCAGTACCTGGAAATTCTACACCAAACGCAACACAATTTGGCATAGATTTTGCATATGTTCCTCCTCCAATCGCTTGAGGCTGATGAATATGATCACCAGTAAATTCAACATAGGCACTGTGTAAATTTTGGACAAGATCACTTTGTGGGTCAATATATAGAGCCTTCCCTAACTCATGCGTTTCTTCTAACCCATATTTATTGAGCTGTTGAACGATTGGCATCGTTAGTTGTTCATCTGTCATTTCATGAGGAACTCGCATATCAACAACTAAACTCGCATATCCATCTTTATAATTAAGGACACCTAAGTTAACAGTTAAGTCCCCCATTAAACCTTTAAATGCAATCCCAAGTTTCTTACCATAATTATCCTGATAAAAACAATCATCAACAAAATGCACTAATTGGTTCTCAGAAATAGTTGCAAGATAATGACACATATAAACTGCAGCATTAATTCCTGCATCTGGCGTTGAAGCATGAGCTGATTTTCCAATTAATGTCAATCTTGTATGGTTCCCTTCTTCTTCCAAAGAGCCTTGCAAACCTTGTTGATTTAAATAATGAATAAAATCCTCTTTATATTGTTTATAATGACCTGAAATATAAGCCTCACATGTCTCTGGTACAATATTTGCACGTGATCCAGAATAAATACCTATAATATTATCTTTTTCTATCTCACCTTTCATTTGGAAATTAACTCCAGCTTTTTCTCCATAAACAACAGGAAACTCAGCATCAGGTGTAAACCCCATTTTAGGGTATGGTTGCTTTGTAAAATAATATTGCATACATTTAGAACCATTTTCTTCATTACAACCAAAAATAATTCTTGTTTTCATTTTTACAGGTAAGTTTAATTCATGTATGATTTTTGCAGCATAATAACCAGCGATCAAAGGACCTTTATCATCAGCAACACCTCGACCATAAAGTTTGCCATCTTTAATGGTTACATGATATGGATCAGTATTCCATCCATGTTCATTACAGGGTACAACATCTAAATGTCCTAATATTCCAAATGTTTCTTCATCTTCCCCTATATCAATATGACCAGCATACCCATCAACATTAACACTTCTAAAACCATCTCTTTCCCCTATTGACAACATAAGATCCAATGCTTCACGGCAAGGCTTTCCAAATGGTTGCCCTTCATTTGACGTCGCTTCATCCAATACTGATGGTATTTCACAAAGCCTCTCAATATCAGCTATGATATCTTCTTTTCTCTTGTTAGCCTCTTCAAAAAAATCGATCATAAAATCACCTCATTAAACATTATATCAAATATTCAAATAAAACGATACAATTTTATAAAAAAGTGGTATGATATGAGTAATTGGAGGATATATAAAGATGGAAAATATCAGATTTCACATAACTGTGAAAGCAATTGTCATTTATAATCATAAAGTCCTTATTCTTAAGAAAATCAAACCATCGACTGATGGTCTAGGGTATTGGGAACTCCCTGGTGGTGGTTTAGAATATGGAGAAACACCACATCAAGCTTTAACTCGCGAATTGAAAGAAGAAACAAATTTGGACATTAAAATATTAAAGCCAGTCTACACATTCACTGCTATACGTCCTCATTATCAAACTGTAGGTATAGGTTTCTTAACAATTCCTACAAATGATAATGTTGTTATTTCTGATGAACATACTGACTTTAAATTCGTTCACCCTACAGAATTAAAAGAGTATTTAAATCAGCAGATATATAACGATATTATTATAACTTTACAAGAATATGAAAATATGAAATTGGAGGAATAGAACTATGAAAAAATTATCTGAATATCCTAATATTGGCCCAGTTGTTGAAAAACAGCTTCATCAAGTTGGAATTGATACATTAGATCAATTACAAGATATTGGTAGCCAGGAAGCATGGCTAAGAATTCAACAAATAGATTCTTCAGCTTGTATCCATCGATTGCTTGCTTTAGAAGCTACCATCCAAGGAATCAAGAAAAAAGATTTAAGTGAACAAGATAGAATTCATTTAAGAGAATTTTATAGACAGCATAAGTTATAAAAAATCAAGGTTACTCACCTTGATTTTTTTTATCATAATAATCTTTTATGGCAGATATAGATTTCTTTTTAAAACTGAAATAAAGATACGCTAATACTCCAGTTCCAGCAGCAAATACTACAGTTGTTCCAATGAAAATATATGTAAGAACACTATTATCAGCTGACTCAGAAGCCTTAAATTTTTGAAGTGTCTGCTCCGTAGCCTCATAAGTATAAAGAGATTTTTCACCTAACTCGTTCATTAAGTAAACAACGCTATAATCTTTTAAATCTTTATCTTTAAATGTCCAACCTGGAATTTCCACTTCACTGATTTTTATATTTCCAGACTTTAATCCCTGAAGTCCTTTCAAGTCTTGAGGAGCATCCATAAGAATATAAAGTTTCCCATTAACAGTAATTGTTTCAAATTTTCTTACAATTTTATTATTTTCATATATATAAAACCCAGTTCCCTGTGTCTCGTTTTGTAGATAAACAACTGTCAACCCAAGTGTATCATTTTTCAAAGCAGAAATTTCATTTCCATCTATTGTTATTTTTGTTTTTTCAAATCCTTTGGGAACATCCACTTTAGAATAATCGTTTAAAACACCTAAATTCTGATCACCCATTTTCAAAAAAACACTAGGTTTCTCAGTCACATACACTGAAATGGTATATGTTTTTTTTGATCCATTTTCTGCTTTAACTGTTATAACAAAATTATTTTCACCGACTTTAAGTTCATGTTCTCCTGTACCAGAAACAGATGCCTTAGAATCCTTAGCTTTAGCATTTATAGTGATTTTTTTGATATCACTTGTTAAATCAACTTTATACGTTGTTTTATCAGCTGAAAATACAGGTGACAAAGTTCCAGAAGAGATACTTAATGAAGAAAGATTATTTTCTTTAGAACGTGTATCTTCCTTAGGCGTTTCACTTGATCCTCCAGATGAATTTCCTCCATTTGAAGATCCACCATTTGAAGAACTACCACCGCCATTTGAAGAACTTTTTATACTTACTGAAACAGATTTACTTCCTGTAACAGGACTTTCATCTGTAGCTGTTACATCAACAGCAGATACAGTTACAGTTGTTTTACCTGATTGCCCAGCAGTCACCGTCACACTTGCACTTCCATCAGCAAAGACACTAGTTGTTGAAACTGACCCATTTGATGCTGATACATTAAACTGGCCTGCCCCACCAACAGATATTGTTACAGTAAACTTTCCACCAGGAGTTACTGAAGATTTACTTGCACTCACTGAGAATGATGCTGCAAATACATTAAGACAGCTTAAATTCATCAAAACAGCAAATACCGTTGAAAAAAGCAGCCCTTTAATTATTTTATTTTTTTTCATCTATTTTCTCCTTACTAAAATAATCTATTTGTTCCCATAATATGATTTTTAATTTTAATATAATCTAATGATGATACTTTCCCATCTCCATTAACATCAGCTCTTAACAATGCATCACCGCTTAAAACTTTTGTTTTCATAATATGATTTTTGATTTGTATATAATCTAATGATGATACTTTTCCATCTCCATTAACATCGCCAGTATAATATGATGGAACTTTTACGTTCCCTTGATTAATAACTGTTACATTTGATGTAGGAATGAAATAATAATCCTTACTAAAGTTATATATGCCATCCCAATTAGTATCAGTTCTTGAAGAGTTTAATGCTGTATCAGATTGAATTTTATACCATCTGTTACCAGCAGAGTCAGTGACAGTATCCAAAATAACAACTGCCAAGTTATATGTACGCGGACTTGTTACACCATTTGTTTTTTGTCCTAAAGTATGAATGACTGGTGATGAATAAGACGCCTCTTTATATAATTTATAAGATTTTTGAACGCCATTAATAATCCCCATTGTATATCGTCCATAATCATTACCAACACCATAATAATAATTTACTGAAGCAGCTTTTTCACCCCAATATGGGTCTGATGCATAGCGAACATTAATCCCCCCTGCTTTATCACCTAAATAGCCTCCGTTATATCTCCAGTCTTCATTATCTAGATATCCATTAGATATAAATTTCTCAGCATGATACTTTATACTATCTGAAGCAGTAGCATATCCATGTGCACCATAATATGGATTACTATCAACTGCACCATGCCCAAATAAATTATTCTTGTCCTTTGCAATATCACTTGTTCCCCATGTACTTTCATTTCCAGATACACCCAACATTAACAAGCCATTAACACCATATGCATTTTGATACTGTATAAAATAACTTCCCATATTTTTCATTTTGGAACTACTACTCCCCACATGATCATTAACAATACTATTGATTTGACCAGCAGATAAACTCGTTGTTGTTCGATGAGAAAGATACTGATAATAATTATAATACGGATCAGACTTATTAACTGCATTTGTATGGACACCATTTTGATAGTCTTTAATCATATTTGGATAACTTGTATAGAAATAATGACCATCATAACTATAATACTTTTTTCCAGCAGATAAATAGCTTAACTTATATCCAACTCTATAAGTATTGTATTTATTAGAACTTCCATAATAAAATCTATGATATAAATACCCATCGCTTACATAATAATATGAAATATTAGCAGCTGAATAGTCAATAACAGTGACATCACGAGAATCAAAATCCATAATGACTCCAGCCTGCATAGCTCTTACCTTACCATTAAAAGTCCCTAGATAAGCAGCATCTTTTGCATAACTCCCTGTTGTATAACCGTCATAACCAGGATTACTAACGTTATCATACGTTAAATAACTCTCTCCATCATATGACTTTGCATTCAAATAAACAACACCATATGTCACAGCCTTGTTTTTTTCTTCAACTGAATAAGTTGTACTTGAACGGAGATATTTTCTTTTATTTAAAGCCTGTTGAGCGTCTTCTTTACTATCATAAGTAGCAACAACTTCTTTGTCATCACCTTTTCCAACAACTAAGTTATATTCAGTTGCCATTTCTTTTGCAATCGAATCATCATTTTCAATATCATCAAAATATACAATTTTAGAAGCTCCATTTTCATCTATAATTGTAAAATAATCAGTTACTTCTGGTCCATGAATTTGTGATTTGTTTTCATCTGTTGCTTTTATATTTAAAATTGTACCTGTAATAGATAAAGTTACTGTTAATAAACCTATAAAACTTATTTTTTTTAATTTCAAAATAGCATCCTCCCTTTAATATTTCCTAGAGTCATATCATTTTCAATTATACATTATTTTTATTATTCGTTCAATCAAATACCCTTATTTTCTGACTAATAACGATATTTTTTTATCACATATTTCACACAAATAAAAATAAATGGAATATATTCCCATTTATCTTTCTTTAAGTTCTTCTAAATCATATGGAGTCTCTTGATAAACGTAGTAGTTTAACCAGTTAGAGAATATAAGATATGCATGTGAACGCCATTTTACTTGAATCTCTTGATGAATATCGTCATTGAGATAATAATTCTTAGGCATTTCACTCTTAATATTTGGATTGGCTAAATCACGTTTATATTCTTTATCTAATGTGTCTGGATCATATTCAGGATGACCAGTAATAAAGAAACGTGATCCATCTTTTGATGCAACAAGATATACCCCTGCCTCATCAGAAGTTGCTAAAATATCTAATTGCTCTATCTTTTCTATATCCGTTTTTGATACAGATGTATATCTTGAATGGGGAGCATAAAATTGATAATCAAACCCTCTTAATATTTTTCTTTTCATTTTATCAACATTGGTATGATGTTGATAAACACCTGTTAATTTATGTGGCAATAGATATTTGGAAACACCATAGAAATAATGCAAACTGGCCTGAGCAGCCCAACAAATAAAGAAACTACTGAATACATGTGTTTTAGACCATTCTAATAATTGTGTTAATTCTTCCCAATAATCTACTTCTTCAAATTTCAATTTTTCAACAGGAGCACCTGTTATAATAAGCCCATCATATCTGTTTTCTTTGATATCATCAAATGTTTTATAAAATGCTAAAAGATGTTCTTTTGAAACATTTTTAGATTCATGACTAGCCATATGAATCCAATCAACCTCTATCTGCAATGGTGAATTAGATAATAATCTTAAGAGTTGTGTTTCAGTAATAATCTTCGTTGGCATAATGTTTAAGATCAATAATTTTAGTGGTCTGATTTTTTGAGTTGTAGCTCGTGTTTCATTCATCACGAATATATTTTCTTCTTTCAATATTTTTGATGCCGGTAAATTATCTGGTATTTTAATTGGCATATGAACACCTCATTTCATTGATTTTTATTTTATCATAGATTTTCATAGACTTGAACAGTTATTTCTTATAAAATGAAGAAAAGGAGTCATAAGATGAAAACAGAACTTATAAAACAATATACTGAAAATTTATTAAATATCTATACAAAAGAATTATTGAAGAATTGTGATTATAATTATATTCTTGTCTTGAATAATCAAGAAGAATCTCAAGTCATAAACAATATTCTCTATACAAACTATCAAGATTTTTATAAACATGATTATTTAAAATATTCCATCCCTCCAATCAGAAAGCCACGTAAATTACTGACATATAATGATGGATTCAATATTTTAAACAAGGTTGACTATGGTACACTTGCCATTTCTTCTAAAGTCCCATATTGTACAAGTTTAAATCATTTTGTAGTAGATGGACATATTTATTTTCATTGTGGTCATACTGGGCATAAACTTGAAGGTTTAAATCAACTGGTATGCTATAATGTTGTAGATGACTTAGGAATACATAAAGAAGTTTTTACACATAATCATCAAAGTGTACATATTTATGGCTTCCTTAAAGAAGTTAAAGAAAATAAGAAAGCTCTGTTAGAAGCTTTCTTACAAAGATTTACACCTGGATTTACAAAAAACTTAAATGAGCAAATGCTTCAAAACACAATGCTCTTAGAAATTGATATCATTCATATGAATGTCAAAAAGCATTTTCATTAAAAAGAAATTAATTCATTAAATGCTTGAATGATAAATGCATCACTCATTCCTGATAAATAGTCAATAATACTTTTTTCTAATGCATGAGAATCATGAGTAAAGTCATAAACGACTTTATTCATGTATTCTTTTTTTCTTGGGTAATTTTCAATATATGCATATTTATCAAGCCATTTTAAGTAATGGGATATTAATTTAGGATATTGATTTTGATCTTTTAATAATGCTGAAATCATATTGTCTGCTTTTGAATAATCATATATGAAATTAAAAATAGAATCTAATATTAAAGAAACATAATTATTATGAATTTGAACTCTTTTAATTAAATAGATATTTTGATAATTAAATTTCATAATCATTTTCATGATTTTAAAGGCTTCATCCGATAGTCCAATCCCACATTCTACCGATGAATTTTCAATAACGTCATGAATGAAATAATTAACAATCGATCCATTATTAATCGCATGAAACTGATAATCACTGATACTGTTAAGTGACTCTTTTAAACTATCAACTTTTTCTTCAGTAAGAACACGAAGTCTCAATGCATCTTCAATGTCTCTAGCTAAATACGCTATTTTATCTGACATTTTCACAACACAACCCTCATATGTCCATGGATTAAATTGTCCTGCATAATTATAATCATGCAAATCAATATATTGTTCTCGTTTTTGTATATATTTCTGATTCATTTCACCACAATGAGATATGATTCCATCTCTAACTGCATATGTCAAATTCAAATTATGTTGATTATGCTCATTATCCTCCAACAATTCAATATCATCAACAAAATGCAAACTATTTCTTTCATGCCAAAACTTTTCTAAACCGTGTTCTTTGGCTATACGTGTTAAAATAGTCTCTCCTCCATGACCAAAAGGTGCATGTCCTAAATCATGACCTACTGCAATTGCCTTTGTTAGTTCAGTATTCAATCCTAATTCATAAGCAATTGTATGAGACACTGATTCCACCAAATTCACATGCTCACTTCTTGTACAAACATGATCATCTTCAACTGCAAAAAAGACTTGCGTTTTATGTTTTAAGCGACGATAAGCTTGTGAAAAAAGAATGCGAGTATAATCTCTACCAAAATCACTTCTTAAATCATGTCTTCTTTGATAGATTATTTCTTCTCTCTTTGTCGCAAGTGCATATTGAGGATGTTCTTCATTCATTGCATAATTGATAAATTCTTTAATTTTCATTGTTGCCACCTCATAAGAGTATGTTATACTAAATAAGAGGTGAAAGCAATGAATAAACATTTATTTTTAGACCAAATTTATGCACTTGTAAAAGATGAACCAAATGTCATTGCAAATCTGGCCAATATCTCTGCTTTTCTCAATGAAAGCCTACAAGAAATTAACTGGGTAGGATTTTATTTCATAGAAAATAACGAACTTGTTTTAGGACCTTTTCAAGGGAAAGTTGCATGTGTGCGTATTCCTATAGGAAAAGGCGTATGTGGAACGGCGGTCCTTAGAAAAAAGGTTATCCGTGTTGAAGATGTTCATCAGTTCATTGGTCATATTGCTTGTGATAGTGCGAGTCGTAGTGAGATTGTTTTACCTATCACAGTCAATGATGAAGTTATTGGTGTGCTAGATATTGATTCTCCATACTATAATCGTTTTACACTTAAAGATGAAGAAATTTTAAAAAATGTTGTAGAAATTATTGAAGAATGTGTATTTAAAAACGTGGTTAATTTATAACCACGTTTTTATTCATTATTTTGTAGCTGCTTCTACCAATTCAACAACTTCTTCCATTGTTCCACAGTTAATAGCCTTATTAGCTAATTCAGCCATTTCAGCTTGTGAAAGTCCTCTGATTAACTTTCTTTGTGATAAGATTGATGTAGCAGACATTGAAAATTCATCAAGTCCTAATCCTAGCAATAATGGAGCTGCTAACGGTTCACCAGCCATTTCTCCACACATACCAGCCCACTTACCTTCTTTATGTGCAGAATCAATAACATGTTTAACCAATCTTAAAATAGATGGATTAAATGGTTGATATAAGTAAGATACACCAGAAGACATTCTGTCAGCAGCAAATGTATATTGAATTAAGTCATTTGTTCCAATTGAGAAGAAATCAACTTCTTTTGCAAATTGATCTGCCAAAACTGCAGCAGCAGGGATTTCAATCATAATACCTACTTGGATACTATCAGATACAGCAATACCTTCTGCTATTAATTTTTCTTTTTCTTCTAATAAAATTCCCTTAGCTTTTCTAAACTCACCTAAAGCAGCAATCATTGGGAACATAATTCTTAAATCACCATGTACTGAAGCTCTTAATAAAGCTCTTAATTGAGTTCTAAAGATATCTTCTCTTTGGAAACACAAACGAATAGCACGAACACCTAAGAATGGATTCATTTCCTTTGGTAAGTCAATGGCTTCAATTTCTTTATCGCCACCAATATCTAGAGTTCTCACGACAACTGGATGACCCAGCCATACCTTCTAATATTTCTTTATAAACTTCATATTGCTTATCTTCGCTTGGTAATTCAGCAGATTCCATATATAAGAATTCAGTTCTGAACAATCCAACACCTTCACCACCATTTTCTCTCACACCTTCAAGATCTTTTGGTGAACCAATATTTGCAACCAATTCTACATGTTTACCATCTGTAGAAACAGTCTTTTCATTAACTAATTTCTTTAATTCTTCGCGGTAAGCTTTATATTCATCACGTTTTGTTGTATATTCTTGAATTGTTGCTTCATCCGGATTAATCATAACAACACCTTCAATACCATCAAGAGCAATCATATCTCCATCTTGAACATCATCAGTGATTGTTTTACATGCAACAACTGCAGGAATCTCTAAACTTCTTGCCATAATCGCAGAGTGAGAAGTTCTACCACCAATATTAGTAGCAAATCCTCTAACCAGATTTTTATTTAATTGAGCTGTATCAGAAGGTGTTAAATCATCAGCAATAATGACTACTTCTTCATCAATTAATGCAGGATTAGGTAATGGTTTTCCTAATAAATTTGCTAATAAACGACGTGATACATCTTTTATGTCAGCAGCTCTTTCTCTGAAATACTCATCACCCATAGACTCAAACATTGAAATAAACATTGCTGAAACCTCATCCAATGCAGCAGCTGCATTACATGCTTCATTTCTAATTTTATCTTCAACCTGAGTTTTTAATTCTGGATCCGATAATACTAATGCATGTGCATCAAAGACAGCTGCTTCTTCAGCTGATAAATTTTTTGATGCAGCCTCTTTAATTGTTTCAAGATCCTTAGCAGTTTGCTCCATTGCATTTTCATATGCTTTGATTTCTTTTTCTACATCTTCAACAGTTACTTTTTCTACTGTTAAATCAGGCATAACTAATTTGTAAGCTTTTGCAATTGCAATACCATTAGATGCCGCAATACCTTTTATCATTGTCATTTTGACCTACCTCCATATGAACCCTATTTTACCTTATTTTCTCCATAAAATAAAGGCTTATATTGCAATATTTCACTAAAATGTATGTGTTTCCACTTTTTTATAACTCTTTCATGTGATTATAAAAGAAAATAAAAATACACGTTTCATATAGGTTTATCAGTTATATATTATATTTTCAAATTATGAAAATTAGCCTTTTATTTCTTATATCTTTGGTATATAATGTAAGTAAATATAGGAGGGACAAAAATGAAAGTCATTGTTGTTAAAAATTATGAAGAAGCAAGTCAAAAAGCTTGTGAAATTATGTTAGATATCGTTAAAAGCAATCCACAAGCAAATTTAGGTTTAGCTACTGGATCTACACCAGTAAGAATGTATGAATTAATGAGAGAAGACCATAAAAAGAATGGAACATCTTATAAAGATATTAAAACATTTAATCTAGATGAATATTTTGGTTTAGATCAATCACATCCTCAAAGTTATCACTATTTTATGTGTCATAACTTATTTAATGAATTAGATATTAACATGGAAAATGTTCATGTTCCTAAAGGTCAAGGGAATATTGATGAAGAATGTGAATCTTACAATAAACTTTTACAAGAAAATCCAATTGATATTCAATTATTAGGAATTGGTTCTAATG
>ENA-ORML01002585-ORML01002585.1-human-gut-metagenome-genome-assembly--contig:-NODE-2585-length-11619-cov-2.581546_pt1 | contig 11619 bp, 8 predicted proteins | sample MGYA00242103_ERZ508995 | MGnify/ENA primary metagenome ERZ508995 (study PRJEB26280, sample SAMEA2338702) | human gut metagenome | biome: human gut; feature: human-associated habitat; material: faeces...
GACTTCCTCGGATGCGGCGATCATGATGCGTCGTGCGATGAAGCGCGGGTCTTCCCCCGCGCGCAGCATGCGGGCCAGATAATGCATGGTGGCGTCCGGATCGGAGCCTCGCATGGATTTGATGAACGCTGAGATGACGTCGTAGTGGTCGTCTCCGTCCTTGTCGTAACGCACGGTGGCCACGTCCATGACCTTCGACACCACATCAGGCGTGATGATGGGCCGTTTCGCGCCTTTTTTTCGTTCTTTGTCACCAGTGAGCGCGCCGGCCGCGGCTTCGAGGATGGTCAGTGTCTTACGTGCGTCGCCGCCGGCCATGCGGATGATCTCATCCACAGCCTCGTCGGTGATTCTGATTTCGTTGTCAAGGCCGTGTTTGCTTGCGATGGCGCGATTGATCAGCGTTTTCAGATCGTCCGGTTCCAGCGATTCGAGTTTGACGACCACGGATCGGCTGAGCAGCGGCTTGATGACGGAGAAGCTTGGGTTTTCCGTGGTGGCCGCGATGAAGGTGACGTCGCGGTTTTCCACACTGGGCAGCAACGCATCCTGCTGTGATTTGGAGAAGCGGTGCACCTCGTCGATGAACAACACCGTTTCCTTGCCTTCGGAGACGAGACGTTCGTGCGCGCGTTTGAGCACGTCACGCACGTCCTTGACGCCGGAGGTGACCGCGGACAGTTCCTCGAAGACACGGCCGGACTGTTTGGCGACGATATAGGCGAGGGTGGTTTTGCCGACTCCGGGAGGTCCGAACAGGATGATGGAGCTCGGTGCGGTGAGCGAGCCTTTCGAAGCGGGGTTGGCGAGTCTGCGCAATGGCGACCCCTCCCCCAATACCCGTGATTGCCCCACCACATCGTCGATGCTCGCTGGGCGCATGCGTACGGCAAGCGGGCGCGTCACATCATCCGGCGCGTCCATCGCGGCAAACAAATCGTCAGTCATGCTTTCCACTGTACCGCAACACACCCAACAATTCGAACACACGTTCGATGCATGCGTTCGCCCCAACCGGTAGACTGGCAAGCATGGCAGACGATACGAATTATGGCTCGCTGGGCGCGTTGGCGCCGAATTGGGACGAGGGCGAGCGCAACATCGACACGGATGAGATCTATGAGCGTTTCTTCACCTGGGTGGAGGACGTCAAAGGCGTGGAACCGTGGCCGCATCAGGAGGAGGCCATCATGGATCTGCTGGCCGGCGACCATGTCATTTTGAACACTCCGACCGGTTCGGGCAAGTCGCTGGTGGCGCTCGGCATGCATTTCGCCGCGTTGTGCACGGGCCGCCGTTCCTATTACACGGCTCCGATCAAGGCTCTGGTGTCTGAGAAGTTCTTCGACTTGGTTGAAGTTTTCGGCCGCGAGAACGTCGGCATGATCACCGGCGACACGCATATCAACGCGGATGCGCCGATCATCTGCTGCACCGCGGAGATCCTCGCCAATCAGGCGTTGCGCGAGGGCCGCCACGCCGATGTCGGCTGCGTGGCGATGGACGAGTTCCACTATTACGGCGATCCCGAGCGCGGCTGGGCTTGGCAGGTGCCGCTGCTTACGCTGCCGGATACGCAGTTCCTGTTGATGAGCGCGACGCTGGGCAATGTCGATGCGATCGCCGACAAGCTTGAGGACATGACGGACACCGACGTGGATATCATCGCCGATGCGCCACGTCCCGTGCCGTTGACGTACGAATACACACTCGACCCGTTGGAGAAGACGGTGGAATTGGCGTTCGGCAAGGGCGAGACGCCGATTTACGTGGTGCATTTCTCTCAGGATGCCGCGTTGGAGACCGCCAACGCGCTGGCCAGCACGGGCGTGTCCAGCAAGGAGCAGCGCGCCGCGATCGCGGAAGCCATCAAGGGCACGAAGTTCACCACCGCGTTCGGCAAGATCCTGCAGCGTCTGTTGCGTACCGGCATCGGCATCCACCATGCCGGCATGCTCCCCCGCTATCGTCGTCTGGTGGAGCAGCTCGCCCAGCAGGGACTGCTGCCAGTGATCTGCGGCACCGACACGCTTGGTGTCGGTATCAATGTGCCGATTCATTCCGTGGTATTGACCGCGTTGACCAAGTTCGACGGCACGAAGATGCGCAAGCTGCGCGCCCGCGAGTTCCATCAGATCGCAGGACGCGCCGGACGCATGGGCTTCGACACGGAGGGTCTGGTCATAGCCGAAGCCCCCGAATTCGAAATCGAGAACGCCAAGGCTCTGGCCAAGGCAGGCAACGATCCGAAGAAACTGAAGAAGGTCAAGCGCAAGAAGGCTCCTGAAGGTTTCGTAACGTGGAACGAGAACACGTTCGACAAGCTTATCGACGCGGCTCCGGAAACACTGGTGCCGCATATGAAGATCACCCATTCCATGGTGTTGAACGAGGTGGAGCAGGGCGGCGACGCCCGCTACCGCATCGACCGGCTTATCGACGATTCGGCGCAGACTCCGGAGCAGAAGGAGCGCCTGCACGCCCGCGCGGACGAGATCTTCCAGACCTTGTTCGACACGAACGTCATCGAGACCGAAGACCGTGACGATGGCGGCAAGGATTATTTCATGACCGTGGACATGCCGGACGATTTCGCCCTCGATCAGCCGCTAAGCCCGTTCCTGCTGGCCGCGTTGGAACTGCTCGACCCGGAGTCGGACACGTATGCGTTGGATGTGATATCCATGGTTGAGGCCACGTTGGAGGACCCGAAGCAGGTGCTGCGCGCGCAGGAACGTCAGGCGCGCGACGAGGCGATGATCCGCATGAAAGAGGATGGCCTCGACTATGACGAGCGTATGGACAGGCTTCAGGAGATCACCTATCCGAAGCCGTTGGAGGATATGCTGCAGGCCGCGTTCGATGAATACCGCCATGATGTTCCGTGGGCGAACGACTATTGGCTGAGCCCGAAATCCGTGGTGCGCGACATGGTGGAGACCGCTTCCGATTTCACCGGCTACATCGCCCGCTACAACATCGCCCGTTCCGAAGGCACGTTGCTGCGTTACCTGTCCGACGCCTACCGTGCGCTGGCGCGTACCGTTCCGCAGGAGAAGCGCGACGAACAGCTCGACGACATCATCTCCTGGCTGCGTGTGGTGGTCCGTTCCATCGATTCCTCGCTGGTGGACGAGTGGGAGAACGCGGGAACGGACACCGACGCGTCCGAGGCGGCCGCCAACCTCGCCGCGCCCGGCGCGAAGCAGGCCGTGGTGGAGGACCGTCGCGGACTCACCGTATTGGTACGCAACGCCATGTTCCGCCGCGTGCAGCTCATGGACCTCGACAAGCCGGACGAGCTCGGCGCGCTCGACAAGGACTGGGGTTACGGCGTGCACGAATGGGAAGACACGCTCGACGATTACTACGACGAGCACGAATACGTCAACATCGACGCGAAGGCACGCAGCGGCGAGCTGTTCATCCTCGACGAAAGCAAGGAGAACAGCGAGCATTCCTGGAAGGTGCGGCAGATCATCGACGATTCCGATGGCGACCACGACTGGGCCATCACCGGAACCGTCGACCTGGACGCCACGCAATCCAGTGGCGAGGTTGTCTTCTTCGATTACAGCGTGTCCAACTGACGGCGCATCTCGTCGGCGTCGACTTCGAGCGGCGGCCAGATCATGTTCATGTTCTTGAGCGTGTTGCGCAGCAGCTCGGAGACGACGGCCCTCGAATACCAACGATTGTCGGCAGGCACCAGATACCACGGCGCCTGCTCGGTGCTGGTGCGCAGGAACACATCCTGCCATGCGGCCATGTAGTCGTCCCAGCGGGCGCGCGCCTCAAGGTCGCTCGGATCGAACTTCCAGCATTTGGTCGGATCATCGAGACGGCTCAGGAAGTGGCGTTTCTGCTCGTCTTTGCTGACCACGAGGAAGATTTTGATGATGGCGCACCCGTCGGCCGTCAATTGCGATTCGAAACGGTTGATTTCGTCGTACCGTGCCTGCCACACTTCTTCCGGCTGCGTTTTGTAGATGCGCGGCATGACGATGTCCTCGTAATGGGACCTGTCGAAGATGGAGATCCACCCGTTGTTCGGCAGCTCGCGTTTGATGCGCCACAGATAGTCATGGTCCAGTTCTTCGCCTTTCGGCGCGCCGAACCCGTGATAGTGCATGCCCATCGGGTCGCCTTGACTGAACACATGTCGTACGATGCCGCCTTTGCCTGACGCGTCCATGCCTTGCAGCACGATCAGCAGTCGCCGATGCGAGCCTTTCACGCCATTGGCGTACATAAGCCGCTGGTAACGGGCGATCTCCGACGAGCTGATGGATATGAATCGTTCGGCATCATCCTTGTTGCCGTCAAAACCAGGAGTGGAATCGCCATCTATGTCCGACACCTTCGTGTCGTGATGGAATCGCAATAGCTGGGTCGGCGGCAACGTCCATACCGAGCTCAGTAGTTCGCTCGCTTTGGCGGCGTTCGCCAATCCTTCGGCGACGGAATCGCAATTCTCGCTTTTTTCCAGCCGATCTTCCACTTTGTTCAGCGTTTTCGCGATCGACGACATTCTGGCGTCGTCTTTTTTCGCATCCTTGGTTTTATCCGCCATGTCAAGCCTCCCTGCTTGGTACGGACCACATGCGTGCAGTCCATCGTAGACACGAAAGGGGCCGCTTCCCCGTATTTCGCGGGAAAACGACCCCTACGCGTGTTATGCGATACCGGTGCTATTCGTCGGCTTCGGACTTGTTCTTGTCCTTGCCATCGCCCTTCGTCTTGAACGGATTGTCCTTGATCGGATGTCCATTCTTGTCGAATTTGATCTGGCTTTCCGGATGCGTCTCATCGAAGCCTTGGGCGTACCTAGTCTGACGCCACTGGTGGATGGACGCGTTGGTGCCGCGATGGTGCACATGGTAGACACGCTGCGCGCCACCCAGCGGCACGCCTTCCTTGGCCACGGCGATCTGGTTCACGTTCGACGGATCCATGATGGCGATCGGCGCGACCGGTTCCGGTTCGGCCGGTGCAGCCGTATGCTGCTGCATGCGCGACGGCAGCCATTCGGCCAGCCTGCTCAACAGCCAGCAGACGATGAAATAGACGACCGCGGCCACCACCAGCGTCTGTAGGATGTTGAAGTACATCGATCCAAGTCGACGTGATTCCTGCAGCAGGTCGGTGTACATGATGATCGAGCCGAGCGCGGTGTCCTTCAACACGACGACCAGCTGGGTCACGGCCGCCGGCAGCATGGCGTAGATGGCCTGCGGCACTTCGATCTGCAACAGAGACTGCGTACGGGTCAATCCCAAGGCGAGCGAGGCCTCACGCTGGCCGTTCGGCAGGTTGCCCACGCCGGAACGCACCAGCTCGGCCACCACGGATCCGTTGTAGATCACGAGCGCGAGCACCACCGCCCAATACGCGGGGCTGGGCAGACCTGCGAAGGCGAACCAGCGCCAGAAGAAGATCATGAGCAGCAGAACGGGGACGGCTCGTGCGAATTCCACGATCGCGCCGGAAATGGTACGGATCAGCAGGCTCGGCAGCAGTCGGCCCACACCAAAGACCAGGCCGAACACCACGGCTCCGACCACGGCCAGTACGGACGCGCGGATCGTGGCCCACAGTCCCGGCAGATAGAAGTCGGTCCATGCTTCGGCGTCAAGCGCCGGCTTCCACAGTTCCCAGCTCAGCTGGTTCTCGCCGTCCGGCGGATTGTGCAGACGCATGAGGATCAGCACGACCACCACCGCGAAGATGATGCCTGCGATCCAATTGACGATACGGATGGTTTTGCGGCCCTTCGGACCAGGCTGGTCGAACAGCACCGCGCTTTCATTGCTTGCCATGTCGCGTCACCTCCTCACCGCGAGCTTGTTGGACAGATACGTGGTCAGCATGCCGATCGGAATGATCAGAACCACATAGCCGAAGGCGAAGATCAGGAAGATCGGTACGATTTGGTCGGCGTGGTATTCGATCATTTCGCTCATCATCGTCGAGGTTTCGGTGGCCACGGATGCCGCCGCCGCGACAGTGGAGTTCTTCAGCAACGCGATCAGCGTGTTGCCCAACGGCGCCACGGAACCGCGGAACGCCTGCGGCAGGATGATCTGAGTGGCGGCCTGCATGAAGTTCAGGCCCAACGCGCGGGCGGCCTCGGCTTGACCAAGCGGCACGGTGTTGATGCCGGAGCGCAGCGATTCACATACGAAAGCCGCGGTGTACAGGCTCAGGCCCGTCACGGCCAGCCAGAAGAAGTTGGTGGCGAACGTGTCGGAGAAGCTGAACTTCAGCTGCGCGTACGCACCCAGCACCATGAACACCATGATGATGGTCAGCGGCAGGTTCTTGAACAGTTCGACGTAGGCACCGGAAACGGTACGGAGCGAGGCGATCGGAGAAATGCGCATCATCACGAGGATGACGCCCAGAATCGTGGAGAACAACGCCGACCACAGGGTCAGCTCGATGTTCACCAGAAACGCGCCGGGAATGTTGTATTGGCTGAACAACGCGAGGAATCCGTCCATCACTTATTCCCCTTTCCATTCGGCACCGGCGGATTGTACTTGGCGTTCGGCGTGTAGGCCACTCCCCTGGTGTTGTCGGAAATGGCCCTTTGCCAAGAACCGTCCTGAATCATATCGGTGATGGCGTTGTTGATTTTGTTCTTCAGCTCGGTGTTGCCCTTCTTGACACCGATGCCGTAATACTCCTGGGTGAACGGCTTGCCCACCACGCGCAGGCGTCCACGTGAGGCGGATGCGAGGCCAGCGAGAATGATGTCGTCGGTGGTGGCGGCGTCCACAATGCCGGAAAGCAACGCGGTGGCGCATTCCGCCATGCCGGGCTGTTCCATCAACTGGGTCTGCTTGGCGAACTTCTCCTTGACGTTGACGGCGGATGTGGTGCCGGTCATGGAGCACAGCCGCTTGCCGTTCAGATCCTTAGGTCCGTCAATGCCGGTTTCGTCCTTGCGTACCAGCAGATCCTGTCCGGCCACGAAATACGGGCCGGCGAAATCGACGACCTTCTTGCGTTCGTCGGTGATGGAATAGGATGCGACGATGTAATCGACATCGCCGTTCTGCAGCATAGCCTCACGCTGCTTGGACGGCGATTCCTTCCATACGATCTCGTCTTCGGAATAGCCGAGTTTCTTGGCCACGTACTTGGCCACGTCCACGTCGAAGCCGACGTAGGTGCCGTTCTTCTTGAAGCCCAGGCCAGGCTGGTCGAATTTGATGCCGATGCGGATCTTGCCGGTTTCGTCCGCGCCGCATGCGGATACCGCGAACACGCACGCGCACGCGCAGAATGCCGCGACGGCTCTGCGCAACATGCGTTTCGTCGTGATCGAAAGTGGTTTCATATCAGGTTCCTTCTTCTGTCGTTATGTTCCGTCACTTCAGTGGGTGAGGATCTTCGACAGGAAGTCCTTGGCGCGATCGGTCTTCGGATGTTCGAAGAAGTCGTCCGGCGTGCTCTGTTCGAGAATCTGTCCGTCGGCCATGAACACGACCTTGTCGGCCACCTTGCGCGCGAAACCCATCTCGTGGGTCACGCACAGCATGGTCATGCCTTCGTGGGCGAGTTCGACCATGACGTCAAGCACTTCGTTGACCATTTCCGGGTCGAGCGCGGACGTTGGCTCGTCGAACAGCATGACCTTCGGCTGCATGGCGAGGGCGCGGGCGATGGCGACACGCTGCTGCTGGCCGCCGGACAGCTGCGACGGCATTTTGGAGGCCTGCGAGGCCACGCCGACGCGGCCCAGCAGATCCATGGCCAGGTCCTCGGCTTCCTTCTTGTCCATGTGGCGCACCTTGATCGGCGCCAATGTCACGTTTTCCAAAATGGTTTTGTTGGCGAACAGGTTGAACGATTGGAACACCATGCCCACTTCCGCACGCAGTTTGGCGAGTTCCTTGCCTTCCTGCGGCAGCGGGTTGCGGATATCGCCGGAATCGATGGTTTCCAGGCGGTTGATGGTGCGGCACATCGTGGATTTGCCGGAGCCGGACGGTCCGACGATGACGAGCACCTCGCCTTTGCGTACGGTGAGGTTGATGTCCTTGAGCACATGCAGATCGCCATAATGCTTCTCGACATGGGTCAGTTCGACGAGCGGCCTGTTATCCGCTCCCGCGTCCGGCATGATGGGACGCTTCGCTTCGGTTTCTTTCATTTCAGACATAAAGGGCAGTATAAGAAAGCAATGCGAAATTCATGTTTCCTATACTGCCCGTTCACATCATTTCGTCCGGAATATGAGACATTTCATACCGTTTGACGAACATATTCATCAAACGGATCGCCGCCGGAGCAATGTCACAGCACCTTGGAGAGGAAGGTCTTCAATCGTTCGCTCTTCGGATGGTTGAAGATCTCGTCAGGGGTTCCCTCTTCCTCGATCACGCCGGCATCGGTGAAGATGACCCTCGTGGCCACTTCGCGTGCGAAGCCCATCTCATGGGTCACCAGCACCATGGTCATGCCTTTGGCGGCAAGGTCGCGAATCACTTCGAGCACATCGCCCACCATTTCCGGGTCGAGCGCGGATGTCGCCTCGTCGAACAGCATCACCTTCGGATTCATCGCCAGCGAGCGAGCGATCGCCACACGCTGCTTCTGCCCGCCGGACAGCGATTTCGGCATGGCGTCGGCTTTTTCGGCCAATCCTACGGTTTTCAGCAGTTCCATGGCGTGCGCGCGGGCCTGCTCATCCGTTTCATGATGCACCAGTTTCGGTGCGAGGGTGATGTTGTCGATCACGCTCATGTTGTTGAACAGGTTGAAATGCTGGAACACCATGCCCACCTGCTCGCGCACCTGGTCGATGTTCACATGGCTGTCCGTCAAATCGTGTCCGTTGACCACGATCTTGCCGCCGGTGGCCTGTTCGAGTCCGTTCAAGCAACGCAATATGGTGGATTTGCCGGCGCCGGACGGTCCGATGATGCAGATCACCTCGCCTTTGCGCACGGTCATGTCGACGCCTTTGATGACCTCGGTCTGCCCGTAGCTTTTGTGCAGATCCTTGACGTCGATGATCACGTCGTTCTCGTTCATCGGTTCACCTTCCTGTCCACGATGTTGGCCAGCCACGTCAGGATGGTGATGGCCACGAAGTACATGACGCCGACGATCAGCAGCGTTTCGGTTACGCGGAAGTTCGCCGCGTACAGCTGCTGCGCCTGGTACAGCAGCTCACCGAAGCCGATGGCGAGCAGCAGCGAGGAGTCCTTGATCATGATGACCAGCTGGTTGATGATCGAAGGCATGGCGATTTTGCTGGCCTGCGGCAGAATCACTCGGCGCATGGCCTGCCTGTGGTTGAGTCCCAGCGAACGTGCGCCCTCCATCTGTCCGGAATCGACCGATTGGACTGCGCCACGCACGATTTCCGCCAGGTACGCGCCGGAGTTGAGCGACAAGGTCAATGCGCCGGCGACCCAGATGTTCACGCTATGTCCGATGAGCTGGGGCACGCCGAAGTAGAAGAAGAACGCCCACACCAGGATCGGGGTGCCGCGGAACACCGCGATGTACACATTGGCCAATCCTGCGGCGATTTTGCTTTCCGAAACCTTCATCAGGCCGAACGCGACGCCGAGCACCAATGCGATCGCGAAGGAAAGCAGCGTGATCAGCAGCGTGTTCCTCAAGCCCGTCAGCAATGCCGGCATCGACTGTTTGACCAGTCCGAGGAAACCGACCTTCTGTTGTTCGGCGCTGTTGTCGCCATTGTCGGTGATCATGCCGGAAATCGATTTGGCCTGCTCTTTCGCGCCTTGCTTGCCAAGATATTGTGCGACGATTCGCTCGTATTCTCCCGAAGCGATCATCTTGTTCAATCCATCGTTGATGGCGGCCAGCAAATCTGCGTTCATGCCTTTGTTCACAGCCATGCCGTATTCGCCGTGCGGCACCTTCGGAGTCACGATTTTCAGACCGTTGTTCTGCGATACGCCATATGCCAGTACCGGATAATCGTCGAACACCGCGACGGCATTGCCGGATTTGACCATCTCGTACATGGTTGAGGATTGGTCGACGGAAGTCACCTTGTAACCGTACTTGTCGGCATGCTGTTTGGCGTACGATTCGCCCTCCGAGCCGGTTTTCGCCACAACCGTCCGGCCTTTGAGGTCCTTATAGCCGGTGACGTCGTCGTTGTTGGCCGCGACGGCCATCTGGATGCCGGATTGGAAATACGGATTCGAGAAATCATAGGAGGCTTTACGCTCGTCAGTGATGGACATGCCGGCTATGACGACGTCCACCTGGTTGGAGCTTAGGGCCTGCAACGCGGCGTTGAATCCCAGCGACTGTATCTCGACCTTAAAGCCCTCTTCCTTGGCGATGCCTCGGATTAGCTCCATGTCGATGCCGGTCATCTTGCCGTTCTCACGGTATTCGAACGGTGCGAACGTGGTGTCGGTGCCGATTTTATATGTCTTGCCCTTGACCGAGGCCGGATTGCCAGTTTCGGAGGCGAGCGCATGCGGAACGGTCGTCATGAATGCCGCAAAGACCACGGCGAGCACGGCGAACAGCGCGCATATGCGCATGCCGACCGCGTTCAGTCGCTTCTTGTCCTGTGTTTTCGATTTCATACCGTGCTTCAACCCTTTCTGGTTGCCGGATAATCAAACACGCTCCACTGTAATGACAGCGACGGAAAATAGACAACGCGAATAATAAAAAATGTCCGAGCATCATTGATGTTCGGACATTTTTCATTCATCTATGGGCGAAACCGTATCAGTCCTCGTCCTCATCCGGATCGTAATCGACACCGGTCTCGGCGCGCTGCTCAGCGGAGATCGGAGCCGGAGCGCCGGTCAGCGGATCGCGGCCGCCGCCAGCCTTCGGGAAGGCGATGACGTCGCGGATGGAGTCGGCGCCAGCCAGAATTGCGGCGGTACGATCCCAGCCGAGAGCGATGCCGGCGTGAGGCGGAGCGCCGTACTTGAATGCCTCAAGCAGGAAGCCGAACTTGTCTGCGGCCTCTTCCGGCGTGATGCCAAGCACGTCAAGCACACGGTCCTGAATGTCGTCGCGGTGGATACGCACGGAGCCGCCACCCATTTCGTTGCCGTTGCACACGATGTCGTAGGAATCGGACATGGCGTGTTCCGGATCCTTGTCGAACTTGTCGATCCAATCCTTGGACGGCATGGTGAACGGGTGATGCATGGAGGTCCACTTGGAGTGGCCGACTGCCACATCGTCGTCGTCCGGGTCATCGGTCGGCTTGAACAGCGGGAAGTCCACAACCCAAGTGAAGGCGAAATCGTCGGGCTTGAGCAGGCCCGCGCGGCGGGCAAGCTCGACACGCACGGCGCCCAGCAGTTCCTGGGAGGAGGTGCGGCGACCGGCTGCGAAGAACACGGCGTCGCCGTCTTCGGCGCCGACGGCTTCCTTCAGACCGTTGCGTTCCTCTTCGGACAGGTTCTTGGCGACGGGGCCCTTGAGTTCGCCGTTCTCGGCGAACACCACATAGGCGAGGCCCTTGGCGCCACGCTGCTTGGCCCAATCCTGCCATGCGTCGAACTGACGGCGAGGCGTGGCCGCGCCACCCTTGAAGAGCACCGCGCCGACGTATGGGGCCTGGAACACGCGGAACGGCGTGTTCTTGAA
>ENA-ORML01002595-ORML01002595.1-human-gut-metagenome-genome-assembly--contig:-NODE-2595-length-11555-cov-2.506087_pt1 | contig 11555 bp, 8 predicted proteins | sample MGYA00242103_ERZ508995 | MGnify/ENA primary metagenome ERZ508995 (study PRJEB26280, sample SAMEA2338702) | human gut metagenome | biome: human gut; feature: human-associated habitat; material: faeces...
CCACCAGCAGCTGATCGACGATGTAGAACTGCTCGGTGCAGGCCGGGAGTTTGATCTTGACGAGGTTCGTGCGGGCCGCCTCTCCCCTGTGTTCTTTGGCTCGGCACTGACGAACTTTGGCGTGGAACCGTTTCTGGAAGAATTTCTGCGTATGACGCCGAGCCCGCTGCCGCGCGAAGCCGACTGCGGCGTGATCGACACGTTCAGCCTTACGTCGATACCGCGCCGCTTTATCTCGCGGATATTCTCCGTCACCCGCTCAAATGCGGAATTTCCGCACATACGGCAGTAGGTGTCCTCGCTCCCGCCGTAAAGCGTTATATTAATTCTGCACGGCGGATCCTCGGCGAGTCGGTCGAGGATCTCTCCCCTGATCAGCGAACCGTTTGAGTTTATCGAGATCAGCAGTCCGAGCTTTTTCATACCGTCGTATATATCGAAAAAGTCGCTGCGGACAAACGGCTCTCCGCCTGTCAGAAGCGCGAATATCATTCCTCGGTCGCGCGCCGCCTCCGCAATTGAAAGAAGCTGCGAAGCGCTCAGCTCGCCCGACGAATCCGCGTCCGGACGATGGACGTAGCACATCGGGCAATTAAAATTGCAGCGCGATGTGATCTCGAAATTTCCCGCGATCGGCAGGCCGAGCTTTTTCCCTTTTGAATGAAAATACGTTGCGGAATACGGTTCCGATCCGGGCATATCGTTTTTTCCTTTCTCCAAAGCCGCATGTTTCGGCTCATATATTCTCTCGGATTAAGAGGCGGTGTCAGTCAAGCGTAAAAGCGGCGGCATCCTTCTGTTAAGCGACATCACCCTGTCTGCTAAGCGCGTCACCTGCAAACGCCGACAACGCGGTCAGCGTGCTCCGTAAAGCTCGCCGTAAAGCGCATCGACCGCCTTTTCGTCCGGCGTACACCTCAGTCTGTATACGGGCGTTTGCGCGGTGATCGCCTCCGCTGTCGAATAGGCTTTTTCAAGCTCCGCGCGGTTCCATGTGTTGACGCAGCAGCCCTCCCATATACGGCAGAAGGCTTGTGCGCCCCTAATCCGCTCGAGCGTGACGGTCGGCGCCTGTTCGAGATAAACTATCGCTCTGAGCGGGAGATTTACGTTCTTGCTTATCCCCGAGCTTCCCGAAAACGGAAGTGAGCACACGCGCGAGATGCCGCCCGTGCTTTTTATCATCGAACGGTCGCCGTTTATCACGTCGGCTCCGCGCCATTCCCGCCAAAGCTCCGCCTGTGTGGACTTTCCGGTGCCCGACGGCGCGGTGAACAGTATTCCCTCGTTTCGGAATCCGATATACGCCGAATGGAATATGATTCCGCCCGCGTTCACTGCAAGCCGCTCCGCCGAGACGGAATTCAGGATGAGGGACGGCGAAAGTTTGGAGCAGAATGACGATTTTACGGTGACGCGAACCGTACTTCCTTCTTTGCGGGTGCAGATATACGCTCCGTCGAGCGAGTTCGCGACCGCGCCTATGTAACGCACCGTGTTCTCGCCCTCGCCGAATTCCGCGATATCCGGGCGTGACACCGTCGGCGTGCCGCGCGGATCGGGAAGGCTGTCCGATATTTCATACTCATACCGAACGACACCGCCGCTCACCGACGCGAGCGCGAACGGTGCAAGCACGCCGTCGTCTCCGTACATGATTTTTTCATCTGCGGCAATACACACGGCAGTGTCCGCAACAGTGTAATACTTTTCGATAATCACTCAGCCGATCCCCGCAAAAACCGCTTCGGTCGCACCGGAGGTGCAGTGCGGTGCCGAAACCGACACGCTTTTACCCGCATCTATACTGACATCAGCCGATACCCTGTACGTTATTCCGCCGTAAAACATGTCGCCGCGGACGTTTTTGTAATACAGAACGACCGTTGCGTCGAGGCGCTCGCCCGACACGTTTTTTATGTGTATCTCCCCGTCGGCGCAGCTCAGCTCGATCCGATCGGAATTAAGCGTCGGCTCCGTTGTGAAAAACGCACTCCGCGTCATACGCGCGCCGTCCGTGTCTATCCCGTCGGTGTATTTTGCGCGCGAGGCTTCAAGCAGCAGCGCCGTTCTGCCCGGTGCAAGAGTGGTCACGGTGAACTGTGCGCCGTCTGCGCCGGGAAGGGTGAGTGTCCCGTATTGGAGCGTCCTTTCGGCGGTATTCTTCACGGTCACGGCAAGGACTCCTTCAAGCTTATCGTCGCTTCCGTCCTCGACAAACGCACCGTCGACCGAAGTTATTCCGGTAAGGACGATCCCGTCCCCGAGATCGACGGAAAGCGCGGGCGCGTCGTCCCCGTTTCCGCCGTTCTCACCGCTGTCCGGAGTTTTCGTGCTGTCGGAGGTATCGGACGAATCCCCGGAGGGTGCGGGCGTTTTCGAACCGTCGGTGCTGCCCAGTGTGATGTCCGCATAATCCGCAGAATCGGCGGACGAATCGGTCTGCGAGACGCCGCCCGTGCCGATTTGCGAATCCGGCGCGGAGGTGCCTTCTCTCCCGGCGAAAAGCGAAATAATCTCCGTGATCAGAATAAGCGCCGCAGCCGCCGACACGGCAATTGCAATCCTCAAACGGGGGCTGATATTCTTTTGTTTTCCGTCTTTCATCTCGGTCCTCCGCATTGTTAAGTATCTGCAGCCGCCCCCGGCGGTCATTCTTTCAATTAACAAACTGTCCGCAAACCTTGATTTGCGGACAGTTTATCAGATTTTAAGAGTTGAAGAGCTTATTGTCCTCTGTCGGAACATGATAGCAGTACTCATCGCTCTCGGTGAACTTCACCTCGCATCCCGCGATATTATCGAGAAATGCCTTGCCTACACCGGGGAGCTCAAGCCCGCAGACTCCGTTTACATGGGTATCGATTTTTTTACCGCATCCTGCGGCGATGTTGGTCGTAAGCGTAAAGCTGTCAAACATGATTTCGGGTTTTGAGTATATCTTTTTCATAAAAACACGTCCTTCCTTATCTGAACCAACGATCGGAGAGTTTCTTGAAAATATCCTCAAGGATACCGGAAATCTCGATTTTTTCGGTTACGGTTACGGTTTCGGTGATCGTTTCGGATGCAATTCCGTCTGCGTTTGCCGCAACAACATCAAGCCTGAGTTCGCCGACCTTCGATGCCCTAACGTCAGCCGTCCAAGCCAAACGTTCTCCGCGCACGGTAAGCATTCTGCGCATTGCGATTCCGTTGACGGTTACTGCCGCGACGTCCGCGGAGGTCTTGACCGTGACGGTCACATATCCGCCTTCTCTTACGCTGCTTCTGTTTACACTGACTGCCATGTACTCGGGCGTAAATACTTCGGGAGCGTTAAGAATTGCGTTAAGCTTAGCCACTGCCTTATCGGCAATTGCTCTGTTCACGGCAAAGAGAGCCCGTGTCGAAGCACCGTTCGGATCGCTCTTATACGTCGTCTTTATGTTCATGATCGAGAGAATCGCATCGTCGGATCCCGTATTCGTCACGATCACATGTCCGCTCGTCGGAATCGCGTAATAGAGATCGGTCGAAGAAGTTATCGTGCGAGTTACAATCTGTCCGGTTGCTGCATCGGGCATTGAAACGGTAACTTCCCTGCCGTTTGCACTGCTAAGTGCAAGCTCGATCTTGCTTACGTTATCATCAGCGTTTACGTAAAACGCGATCGCATGACCCTTTGCGAGGTAAAGCTCGTTCTTCGGTCCGTATATATTGTAATTGTCAATATCTCCGTTTGCACTGTCACCGTCGATGAAGATGACGCCGGGAGTATCCTTATCAGACTCGATTTTACCGGCACTGATCACCAGATCACGGAGTTCCTCAAACCTCGGCCAGCCTTCGCCGTCCTGAGCGTAGTAGGTGTTTCCGATGTCACCGAGCGGATTGTAAATGCGAACCGCGTCGATGTAGAGCTCATAGTTACCTCTATTCTGATGATCAAAGAAAGAATTGTAGGTTGCCGTAATCTCGACGGTGTACTCACCGTACGGAAGATTATCGACCTTGACTCCCGGAATCTGATGCAGTGCACCGACGGCATCGAAATCAACAATCCACTTTCCGGTTTCATCCTTTGTATGTCCGTAGTAGGTATCTACGAGAATGTTTCTCGAATAACCGTTAGCATTGGTGATCGAAACAACAAGTGTTCCGGTCGTCGATCCCGTAAGGTTTATGAGATCAAAGCCCGTGCCCTTGAAGCTGAATGTTGCGGTTGCGTACTCGCCGGTTGTGAGCGTAACCTTATGCACGCCGCCGTTCGAGTACGTGCTGCTGTTGTTCGCATAAGCATCGTCGTAGCCGTAAACGGTACTTGTATTGCCGAGCTTCCGAACCGCCTGAACAGCCGCGACGTCGTCTGCGCCTAATTTCTCCCATTTTTCATCGAATGTGATAAAGCTGTCATTATCCTCGTAGTAAACGATCGACGCGGGGATAATCGAGATCTTAAATCCGGCGGTGCCGGTTTGCCCGTTTCTTTTTCCTGTTATATTTACCGTAAGTATTTCGATTTCGTCAAGCATTTCGGTAAGGGTATAGGTAAATGTCTTGGCAGAGATATCGAAGGTGCTTTTGCCATGCACGGCACCTTTTATCGCAATATCGGTAACCTCAACATCTGACAGACTCTGATTAATATCTGTCAGAGAAACCGTAAGAGGCAATCCAAAGTCGATAACAAACGTTGCTTCGTTGTCAAATGTGTAGTAAAGGAATACCTCTTTTCCCGTACTGTCGCGATTTACCTCTACAAGCTTAAAGGTTGTATATCTGTACTGCGCCGCAATCTCCGGAATCTCCTTAAGATCGCCGTTTACGGTCTGAGTTTTTCCGTTAATGTTTGTTACAGTATTGTTTATTAAGCCATAATCTGCAGGATTATCGTTCGCCTTTGCAAACCCCGCATCAAACACGGTGCCCGAGCTTACGGAAATGTTATAGCCGTAAAATTCAGTCTCCGTATTGCCGCTGCGCTCAATGTAGTGAACCGCAAGCGAATCGGGGGTTGCTTTCGCACGGACATAATAGGTGACAAGCAGACCCTGGTACTGATAAATCTTTACACTTTCAAGGAAAGGCTCTCCGCCGTATGTTATACCGGAGAGCGCGGCAAGATCGGAATTTTCCGCATCGTTTTCCGTCTTAGCCCACGCGATCTTCTCGGTGCCGCCGTAGATGTAGCTGCTCGGAACAGAACCTTTGGTAATATACGTCGTGTGACTGTCGCTGCTCGGAGTAACGGTTATCATGTAGACTTCGTATTCGGAAGTCTCAACACCGGCAATTCCGTAAACAGTGCGGTAGTATGTACCGTCGGTATCCTCTACGATATAACCGTTGCCGAGAGGAACGCTCTGATTGGTCGGGCAGTCAAAGCCCACCGTTTTCCCGGAAACCGGGAACGAATCCGGAGTACGGTCACCGGTTTCATACTTGACGGCAAAATCAAGCAGGCACTGATTTGCGCGGTAAGTAATCGGGCCCCAGTCAACGATTTCGGTACGGACCTCATCGGTTATCTCGGTTTTCTGACGATACCAGATATTCACCTGGTTTTTTGCGGGATTGTCGGCAGCGGCGCTCACATCGGAAATATTCACCCATTCGATGCCGTCCGCGGAATAAGCCCAGCTGTGATCCCAATAGCGGATATATGTAAATTGAATTCCTTTATGTGAATTGTTAGTCCAGCCGTCGGTTGACTGAGAAACATCCGCCGAGTGATAAGCGCTTTTCCAATAAGTTACGTCGTATGTTTTGCCGTCCCAGCTTGTTGCCTTGCCGTCCGGAGACGGAAGGATGCCGCTCAGCTCAATACCGTTTTCGCTGTAAACACCGCCGTAAGTAGCTTTGAGTGTATATGTGGAACGTCGGTTGCCGGCGTCGTCGGTATAGGTGAACTCGGAGGGAGTACCGTCGCTCCACCCCGTCGGAACAACTCCGGTATTTGTGATCCAAAGATTTATCGGAAGCAAAACATCCTGAAGCTGCTCCTCCGTTACCGTAATAATATATTTAACGCCGTCGATAACAACGAAGGTTGTTCCGGCTTTCTTTCCGGTAAAGGTGAGTGTGGTTTTGTCAACCGGATCGGTTGTGACGGTTCCGGCTGCCGGCATTCTGATAAATGTACCGTCCGTATAACTGCCCCATTCAATTTCCGCCAACTGCCACCAATTATTCTTTGCTTCGGTTATTTCAATTTTTATGTAGCGTACTTTGCCGACATTGCCTTCTAATTTGAAAACTTCGGGAGTAAACGTGCCTGTATATTTTCCGATCTCCTTCCAACTGCTTCCGTCAAGCGAGACTTTTACCTGAGCATTAGTACATATATCATAAGCATGGTCAGTCGAAGTCAATCTAACTGCTTCAAACGGAATTGCCGCACCAAGATCAACCTGTACATAAGCACCTTTTGTTTGTGCGCCGTTAGACCAATAGAATGACGATGTGTTTCCGTCTATCAGATTGGACGCACTATTATTACTGTATGCACCAATACTTGCCGTTGCGGAAGCTTGATATGATATCGTATCACCTGCGACGCTTTCGCAAGAAGCCTTTACCGTCGCGACAGTTTCATCATCCGTCGTGTACGTTCCGCTGAGGTTCTTTCCGGTTATGGTAACGGTTTCCGTTTGTCCCTCCACAACCGTAATCATTTTGTCGGGAACACCGGTTTCATTAACGGTTACGGAAATCGACTTGCTCTGCGTCCTATCCGACAGGCTCGTTGCGGTAAGCTCGGCAGTGCCGACTCCGACGGCACTTGCGGTAACGGCTGTTCCGTCAGCGGAAAGTGCTCTTGCTTTTGCGGAAAGCGATATGACCTTATCGTTTGAGCTGGTCCACTCCGCCTCATCCGTTGCGGAGAGATCATATGATTCGCCGAGTTTCATCACAAACTGCGAATCGACATAATTTATTGCGGAAAAATCCACGGAAAATGCAGGAGTGGTATTCTTGGTAAAATATGTCGGGTTAGCGTCCGCCATTGCCGCGATAAGCTCCTGAACATCCGCAAGGGCTACATCAACGCTCGGCTCATCGCACCAAACCGCAAACATCGCACCGACATTTGTCGAGCCGACCGGAATTTCGGTGTATGTTGTGCTTGTCGAGTTATATCCGCTCTTTATATTCTGATACTTTGTTACATCAAACTTACTGAAGTTGGAAAGAACGGTCGACTTGCCGTATTCGTCGGCTTTGCTCGGAACATAATACCACTTCTGATTGGTATTTATCATCTTGTAACCGGCATTTTTAATAGCATCCGGAGTATTGTATTCGCTTCCGTTCCACTGATTAGACCAATAGCACACCTGAACAGTCTTATACAGATTGCAGTCTGAGCGTCTATTGTAGCATACAAAATCATTGAAGCAGCGTGCGGTCATGCTCTCAGCTTCGATAATTCCGGCGCAGTCGTTCATATAAGCGATAAGCTGATCATATGTAACCGTTGCCACACCCGATTCAATATAAGGATTTCGTATTCCCTGTCCGTACTCATCGGCTCCGAAATTGAAAAATTTAGTCGTGCTGTTTAAGGCAAACCAATCGACATAAAGTTTGAGCAATGCCTTGCCGAAGCCAACAGCATCCGAATTGTTCAGGTTGAGAGAGCCTTCCGAGCCCGTCAGCTTATACTGTGAAAACAGAGAGCTTGAAAGGAGCGCATCCATATGTCCGGGCATGTTGAGAAGCGGAACTATCTCAATTTTTTTACTTTGAGCATAGGAGATGATCTCCTTCATTTCCGTCTCGTTCAAGGAATTCCCGTTCGGGTCATTGTAAAAGCTCTCGTTTCCTTCCTTGATGGCAGCTTTGACAGCGGCACTGTCATGAAGGGTAGATCCATCGACAACAATATCCATGTTGTCAAGAACAAAGCGCAGACCGCCGTTTCCGAAAGCTAATTCAAGCTGATTGAAGCCGTTTTCATACATTGTATCGATCACACCTTTTATGTAATCGACCGAAAAATATTTGCGCCCGCAGTCCAAATGTACCATACGGTACTGCAAAGCTGCCGCGTCCGCCGCCTGTGCCGTGAAGCTCAGCGCGCCGAAAGGCAGCATGCCTATAAACATGAGCACGGCAAGCAGTGCGGCAAACAGTCTTTTGCTTACGTTTGCTGTTTTCATAAGAAAGCCATCCCTTCTTTGATCCTTCGGAAGCTTAAATTTTCCGCATCGCGGGATGTCGGTTTGCGCCTTCTCCCGCTATTCTATAAAGCTATCGATTTTAGTTAATTTTATCACGTTTGAGTGCGAATTGCAATAGTTTCCACGCATTTTTTTGCGTTTTGCGAAAAAAATTTTTGTGCGATTTTTTGCCCTCGGAGATGTATTTTCCGTCAATTTGCGCGGAGATTCTTTTTTGCGTTTCTTCATATGCTTTTCTCTTGATTTCCTATTAACATTGTGATATAATAGGATTTAACGAAAGTGAGGGATTCAGGGTGCTTGTTTCTACAAAAGGAAGATATGCGCTGCGCGTTATGACGGAGCTTGCCTGTCATGCAAAGGACGAATTTGTCCCGCTGAAAACGATCGCACGGCAGCAGAACATATCCGAAAAATACCTTGAAAGCATTATCGGGGTCTTATCAAAGGCGGGAATAATCGACGGACTGCGCGGCAAGGGCGGCGGATACCGTCTGAATCGCGATGCGTCGGAATACTCGGTCGGCGAGATACTTCGGCTTACGGAGGGGAGTCTCGCTCCGGTGTCGTGTCTCGACTGCAAGCCGAACAAATGCGAACGCGCGGCAGAATGCCGCACGCTGCCGATGTGGGAGAAGCTCGACACGATAATCAGCGATTATCTCGACCATGTATCGATTGCCGATCTCCTCGATTCGTCCGCGATCGGCGATTTTCAAATCTGAAAAGCTACATTTTGTCATATATACGCCGCGCGGCGGCGCACAGATCCACCGAAAGGAGCTTCCGTTCGGAAGCGGTATCAGGAAATGAAGATAACCGAAATAATAAGCGGCGATGCGCCGAGCCTGTCGTTTGAGGTGTTCCCTCCGAAAACGAGTGATAAATTCGAGAGCGTTATGGGCGCTGCCGCCGAGATCGCAAAGCTGAAGCCGAGCTACATGAGCGTAACCTACGGTGCGGGCGGCGGAACGTCCGAATATACGACCGCGATATGCGAAGCACTGAACGGCTTCGGCGTTACCGCTCTTGCGCATCTGACCTGCGTATCATCGAACAGGGGGCGCATCGAGAGCGAGCTTGAAAAGCTGCGCTCGCACGGGATCGGCAATATTCTCGCTCTGCGAGGGGACATTCCGGCGGGATTTGACCGTGAGAGTGCGCACTACCGCCACGCAAGCGAGCTGATGAAGGAGATCGCGGATTTCGGCGGATTCTGCATCGGCGGCGCATGCTATCCCGAGGGGCACCCGGAAAGTGCGAACAGTGCCGACGATATCGAGGGAATACAACGCAAGGTCGATGCGGGATGCGAATTTCTGACGACGCAGATGTTCTTCGACAACAATATTCTGTATAATTTTCTTTACCGGCTTTACCGTGCGGGGATCGACGTGCCCGTAGTTGCGGGAGTTATGCCGGTAACAAGCGCCGCGCAGATAAAGCGACTGTGTTCGATCTCGTCATCGGCGCTTCCGCAGAGGTTCATACGGATCGTGGACCGTTACGGCGACGACAGCGCAGCGATGAAGCAGGCGGGGATCGCGTTTGCGACGGAGCAGATCATCGATCTGTACGCAAACGGGATCAATGCAGTTCATGTGTACTCGATGAACAAGCCGGACGTTGCGGCGGCGATCAAGGCAAATCTCTCGGAGATCGTAAAATGAGTGCGCTCGGTTATTTCTACGGAGAGATTCCCGAAGAGAAGCTCATGCTCGACGCAAACGAGGCGGCGGCACGTCTGTCGGTATCGCGCACATACACAAGCGACACCGTGGCGCACTGTGAAAAGGTGCTTCGCGCCGAGCTGGACTGCCGTTATTCGGGAGTTCTTCTTGAGGTGTCGTACCCAGCCGAGGAGGTCGTCGATCTCGGATTCGGCGGGATACACAGCCGCGATCTGTACAAAAATCTCGGCGGATGCGGCGAAGCGTTCGTATTCGCCGTAACGCTCGGATACGGAGTTGACCGTCTTCTCAGCCGGCTTTCCGTCATATCGGGTGCGGAATACTTCATCACGGACGCACTCGCGTCCGCGTTTGCCGAGGCAGCGTGCGACGGTGCCGAAGCCGAGATCTGCAAAGGGTGCGGCGGACGCGCGCGGTTCAGTCCCGGGTACGGCGATCTGTCGCTTGAGATACAGCCGCAGATACTCGCGTCCGTTGACGCGGCGCGGCGGCTGAACATAACACTTGCGAAAAATCTGATGATGACGCCGTCGAAATCGGTAACGGCGATAAAGGGAAAATCGGATCCGGGCGCGCGCTGACGGTGTGCGCCCGCACGGAGGAAAATCGGATGAAGGATTTAAGAGGCGATCTGCGTACAAAGCGGCTTTATTTTGACGGGGGATTCGGAACCGTGCTCCAGGGGATGGGGCTGAAAAGCGGCGAAGCCCCGGAAATATGGAACATCACGCACCCCGACGAGGTGACGGGAGTTCACCGCGCGTACATCGAAGCCGGGAGCAATATAATAACGACGAACACGTTCGGCGTGAACCGCGACAAATACGAAAACTATGCGGAGCTTATCTCCGCCGCGCTCGATTGTGCCGAAAACGCGGTCGGCGGAAGCGAAGCGTATATCGCGCTCGACATCGGTCCTACCGGGCGGATGCTCGAGCCGCTCGGCGATCTTTCGTTTGAGGAGGCGGTCTCGATTTTTGCGTCAAACGTGCGCGCCGCCGCCGACCGTGCCGATCTCATAATAATCGAGACGATGAACGACTGCCTCGAAACGAAGGCGGCAGTCATCGCGGCAAAGGAGAATTCGTCTCTGCCGATATTCGTAACGAACGTGTACGACAGAAGCGGCAAGCTGATGACCGGAGCCGATCCCGCCGCGATGACCGCGATGCCAGCCGTCTTTTTGTTTCTCATTTCCGTTTCCCCTTTCAGCTGTTCGATTTTCTATATTTTACCATGTTTCCCCTGCCCGCTCAATGACGCAAAAAAGATGCCATCCAGGCACCTTTTCACAGCTTGTGGCTGAATGTCAGCGCATCGACGAAATGCAGGTCCAATCCCGCGATGACTTCATCCACGATATCATATTGTTCCTTCTTCAGATATTCCTGGGGATCATGGGCGTCCAGCCCATAGATGACCTTATTGCCTTTGCGGGCCGCCACTTCCCAGAAGCGCCGATATGGGTAGACCAGGCGGGTCTGTCTGCCGATGGTGCGCATGCCGCGCTTGATGCCGCCCATGTTCACCTCAAGAGGCACATCCGCTGCCAGCGCCGCATCGCAGATCATCTGCGCGGCCTGTTCACAGGCGTCGCTCCACTGCGCGCGGCTGTACATGAACAGGTCCGGATGGGCGACGATATCCGCCATCCCCGCCTCCAGCGCCTCCTTGATCTGCCCGGCATACAGCAGAACAT
>ENA-ORML01002596-ORML01002596.1-human-gut-metagenome-genome-assembly--contig:-NODE-2596-length-11537-cov-3.553736_pt1 | contig 11537 bp, 10 predicted proteins | sample MGYA00242103_ERZ508995 | MGnify/ENA primary metagenome ERZ508995 (study PRJEB26280, sample SAMEA2338702) | human gut metagenome | biome: human gut; feature: human-associated habitat; material: faeces...
GCCTAAAGGGTAGTGCTTTTCGTCTGTGAGGTATTCAAGGGATATTTCTCTTTTGCGCTTCCTGCGACCTGTCCTCGCTGCGTTGATCGTTGCGTTTCGGATAACGACTTTGCAAAAGGCATGGAAAGTGTACTCGATATGTTCCTGGTATTCTTCTGTGCAGGTCATGGAAAATCCCCCCTTTCGTCCATAAAGGATATATATTGCAATTTCCTATGAAATATCTGAATTTGTTACCCCTTTCCTTTTCCATTTGCCGCTTCTAAAACGCCATAAAGCAAATATCGCAGTACATAACCATGTAAGTGCTGTTGTCCACCAAATCCCCCATTGACCGATAAATGAGAGATTGGTTAATATGAAAACGAACACTAACCGACAGGCAATTTCTAAAATTCCATTTACCATAGAATAAAAAGAATCGCCAGTACCATTTAATAGATAACGTAATATTTGAGATATACCTAATGCCACAAAAAATACACTGGTAATGTGAATACCTTTTACAGCATTTTCAATAATAGCCGTATCCGATACAAAAATATTCATTATTATTCTCCCAAATCCCCAAAAGGCCAAAAACAAAATGAGCGAATATACGGCACATATTTTCAAGGCAGAAAATAGTCCTTGCTTTATTCTTTCTGTTTTCCCGGCTCCGGTATTTTGTCCTGTATAAGTTGCAATTGCTGTACCCAGTGCTGTAAAAGGCTGCTGGATTAAATTTTCTATCTGGCTTGTTGCTGTGAATGCCCCTATTACGCTTGTTCCAAATCCATTGATTACCCACTGTAAAATGCTGCTTGACAAATAGATAAGCGAATATTGAAAGCCCATTGGTATACAGACTTTTAGAATTTGTTTTGCAATCGTTTTATCAAACTTAGCTTCCTTTATCGCTTTTTCAAAATAAGAATATTTTTTTACGGCGTAAACAAAGCATAAAATTCCTGCTATTCCTTGAGCTAACAAAGAAGCGATAGCAGTTCCCTCTACACCCGTATGGAAAAACAGTACGAATACTAAATCAAAGACAATGTTCAATACGCTGCAAACTGCCAAAAAAATAATTGGTGTTTTTGCGTCGCCTAATGAACGCAAAACACTAAATGGAATGTAATAAACAATTACGATAATCAAACCACCCATAGATATTGACATATAGTTGACTGAATCTGCCAATAAGGAAACAGGCGTATTTAACAGTATTAGAATTGGTTTTGTAATAAGCAATGCAAAAGCGGAAATAACCAATGTACTCAATATGCTTATCATTGTTCCGTTTCTAATTGCAAAAGCTGTACCTAATTCATCATTTGCTCCATAGAATTGCGAAACAACAATTCCTGAACCAATGGCTATACCTAAGCAGAGGGAAGTAAATACCATTGATATGGAGCCAGTTGCCCCTACTGAAGCAAAGGCATTTGCGCCTATTAAGTGCCCTACAATAATTCTATCTACAATGATAAATGACTGTTGAAAAATCGTTCCCAACATAAGTGGTATAGCAAAGGACAAAAGTAATTTTGTGGGATTGCCCGTTGTCATATTTGTTTGTCTGCTCATTTTTATAACTCCTTTCTCCTGACCTATACTATTATAGATTTTATCTGAAACTGGAAAAGGGCAGAAAACAATTATAATCATTCTATCCGACAAAAAGGGCTTTACCCTTTTTGTCGGATAAAGCCCTATAACTCAGATTTTATTATCTTGCGAATTGTATCATAGGAAAGATGAAAATGTTCACAAAGTTCATCAATGTTCATACCATTACGGTGCAAATCAATTATACTATTATTTCTCTGCACATAATACTGTTTTGAACCACTTTTACTGCCCCATGATTTTTTACTCTCCATAGATGGAACATACAGTAGCTGCCCGTTTACATAAACAGATAGCTCTTTCAAAAGTTCCTTAGGGAGCACATCTGCTGCATTTAAATATTTCATGAATTTATTCCGTCCTTTACTTAATTTTATTAAATAAAGTGCAGAATCAGCAGATTATGCAACTATCATTTATCCCATACAGACCGTTGCATGTCTACTATTCTGCATGGGAAAATTCATTATCTGAACAATTCTGATTATTAACGTTCACCACCAAACACCTCCTTTGATAAATCCGGCAAGCATTAAACTAAGAATATTTATAGAGTATAGCAAATCTTGAAGAAAAAAGCCACCTATTTGGGCACCTTCCTTGCGGAGGGTGCCGAAACCGCAGCTTTTTTTCTATGAAAATTATAAGAAAATACAATCATCCTCTTTAAGAGCCAGATAAACATCTGTATTGTTTTCAATAAGTGTCGCTTTCTTGAACAATACGTCCACATCCACCTGTTTATCGCCGCAGAGAACCGCATAACGCAGAACATTTCCGTGCGGAAGGCTGACAGAAACTTTACCTTTCATTGTCAAATAGCCCTCTTTTTCAATTGGCTGCGTGCTGATTTCCACAATCTCCGGACGGAAGGCCACATCTTTGGCATCCGCCTGTTTTCCGGTCAGCTTCTGGAAATCTTCCATCGGCATAATATTATAATGGCCGATAAAGGTAGCCGCAAATTTGGATACCGGCTGAGTGTACATCTGAGTCGGAGCTGCCGACTGTTCAATCCGGCCTTTATACATCAGATGAATCACATCGGACATAACCATCGCCTCATCCTGATCATGGGTTACGAAAATTGCCGTAATATTCATTTCCTTCTGAATACGACGGATTTCCACCTGCAGAGAATGACGAAGCAGTGCGTCAATAGCAGACAACGGTTCATCGAGAAGCAATACCTTTGGATGGGTCACCATCGCACGGGCCAGAGCGGCACGCTGCTGCTGACCGCCGGACATCTGAGACGGATAGTGATGAAGATGGTCGGACAAGCCAACGATATCTACCATTTCTTCAACCCGCTTCGTAATTTCTTCCTGAGGTACTTTCTTCAGCTTTAAGCCGAAAGCCACATTCTGAGCCACGTCCATATTTGGGAAAAGACTGTACTGCTGGAATACCATACCGATATCTCTGTCCTTCGGGTTCACATCGGTAATATCCTTGCCGTCCAGATAGATTTTACCGGAGGTTACTGTTTCCAAACCGGACAGACAACGGAGCAATGTACTTTTTCCACAACCTGAAGGTCCAAGAAGTGTTACAAGCTGCCCTTTTTCAACTTCCAAATCAATATTTTTTAAAACTTCATTTTTCCCGAAACTTTTAGTTATATTTTCAAATCGAATATATGACATTTCTCATCACTCCTTTAATTTTTCTGTGCTCTTCCCCGGCCTTCACGGCTCTTCAGGAATAATACAACCGCCGTAATTACAAAGGTTACGAACATAATAATTACAAACACGGCACTGGCTTTCGTACTATCACTCTTCATTGTCTGATAGAGGAATATCTGCATATTCGGAGCCGAGGTTCCGGCAAGATTTCGAATCAGAACATAGTCACCAAAGATAATACCGACAGCCAAAAGTGACGATACAATAATGGCTGAAATGATGTTCGGCACAACCACTCTGAAGAAGGCATAAATCTTCGAAGCGCCGAGCATCTCTGCCGCTTCAATCAATGTCAGCATATTCACGGCCCGCATACCGTTTCGGATACCCTGATAAATATAAGGCAAAATGACGATACAATATGCTCCCATCAACATAACCAGTCGGTTACTCAAAATCGATTTTGTTCCCACATATAAAGACAAAATACTGATGGAAAGAATAACGCCCTGAATCGTATATGGAATCATACAGATAATCTGCACATACTTTTCAAGCTTTGGAAAATAAATCGTTGTCACGAACAATGCCAGCAAAACAACAATAATTGTCAATATGATCGGAACAATACACATTCCAATGGACCGTCCCACCGATGCGAGGAAATTTGCATCTGTAAACAATGATGTATAGTTGTCCAGACTGAATCCTTCCGGCAGGATGCTCGTCCATTTATGGAACATGGAATAAATAATGGAAATTACCAGGGGAATCAACAGATAAATCATAACAATAAGCATAACAGCTATAGAACCTGCGCTTTTTTTCTTCATTTTCTATTGCCTCCCTTCTGGAATCTTCTGCTTAAAGCATTGGTAATCAAAATCATAATTACCATGATTACCATCATCACAACGGACAATGCACCGCCGAGTCCGGCCCGTATCTTGACTTCACCGGTGAAACAACCTGCAATCTGAACCGGCAGAAGAGCAATATTGTCCATCATCAATGCGTAGATAGTTGCGTAAGCTGCCAAAGCATTGGCAAATAAAACGCTGAATGTACTGAGAATACTTGGCATTAACACAGGAACACCGACTTTTCTCCAGAAGAGTCCCTGCGTGCCGCCTAAAAGTGTACATGCTTCTTTCCACTGCTTCTGCACACCGTCAAAAGCCGGTATCAAAAGAAGCGTGGACAACGGAATCTGAAAATATATATAAATCAGGCTCATGCCATTCATTGTATACAAATTATAATTCGCCAGCATATCAATGCCGAATTCTTTACCGATACTTACGATCAACCCGGCATTACCCAAAAGAATCATATAGGCGAAAGCCAGCGGAATACCGGCAAAATTGGAAACCATATTCAATACAGCCATAAATACATTATTTAATTTTCCCTGATGCTGATGTGCCGCCCTCGCCCCGAGAAAGGCGATGATAATACCGGCAATTGCAGAAGTCAGGGATATCTTCAAACTGTTGATAATTGCTTTCTGATAAATCAGTTTTGAAAAAACAGCCTGATAATTTTCCAGCGTAAAGCCCGTTCCCCCATCTGGCCGAAAACTCTTTAAAATAACCGTAATCAAAGGTACGATTTCATAGAGCAGCGCGATAATCAAGAATGGTACTAACGCAAGTAAATAGATACTTGTTTTCTTTTTCATTCAATTCAACTCCTGTCTGATGCTACCGTTTAGCTTATCTAAATGCGCCAGAACCCTATTTCATCATCTAAAAATGGGGGTGCAGGAATTTGCACCCCCATATGTTTAGATTAGATTATAAATAGTTACTGTACAAGTAATGGAGCGATTTCTTCTTCCCAACGTGTTTTAGCTGTCTCGCAAGCTGCGGAATAAGCTTCTGCATCTGAAATCAGAACTGCGTCTGCAATATCTTCTTTGCTGATAACCTGGTCTGCATATTCTTCTGCAATTTCGAAATCTTCTCTTGTCGGCATAGCGCCTGCCAGTGCAAGATATGTCTGTCCTTCATCGCTGAACATAACTTCTCTTGTAAGAGCTGCTGCATGTGGATGAGGTGCATATTTGTTAATTACAGATGCGTATCCATTCTGAAGACAACCATCAGAAGGAACAACTGCTTTCATCGCATATTGGCTGATATTCTTGCTGTAAGGAATACCCTGGAAGCTCCATACAATGCCGACTGAGATTTCACCGGATTCAAAGTTTGCCTGTGTGATATCCAGTGTATTGATTCTTCCTGCTTCAGCCATCTCTGTCCAGAATTCAAATGCCGGTTCAAGATTATTCATATCGCCGCCGAATGCATATGCGGAAGCGATAAATGCACCCTGTGCGTTACCGCCGGTAAGAGGTCCAAGGGCAACTTTGTAGTCGCCTTCACGGATATCCTGCCAGGATGTAGGTACGTTTTCAACCTGATCTGTATTTACAAGGAATGTTGTAACACCTGTGTATGCAACCATCCATTTTCCGTCTTCGCCTTTAGCCCAGTCCGGAACGCTGTCCCAATAGGAAGTCTTATACCCCTGAACAAGGTCTTCAGAAACAGCCTGTCCTGCGAATCCGTAACCAACATCGCCCATATCCTTTGTACCATTTTCGCCTTCTGTTGCGAACATCTTAAGTTCCTCAGAAGAACTCATATCGGTATCATTATGTGTAAGACCATGAGTTTCGCTCATCGCTGTCCATAATGAACCCCAGTCAGCCCATTCATTCGGCATACCGACAGATTCAACATGACCTTCCGCTTTTGCCTTTTCAGTAAGTTCTTCCAGGCTTAAAGCATTCAAATCTACAGCGCCTTCTGCGGCTGCTGTTGTCTCCCCGCCTGTTTCGGCAGTTGTTTCAGCAGCTTTTGTTTCTTTCTTTTCTCCGCCGCCGCAGCCAACCAAAGCCAGACACATTGCTCCAGTCAAAGCAATTGCCAAAGATTTCTTAGTCATCTTTTTCATAGTTTCTCCTCCTTTTTTATGGACTCATATTAAAAGTCCTCATAAACCATAAAAAGAGCAGAAAGGAATCCCCCATGACATTCTCTCTCTAACTCTATCCGTCATAGCCATTCTAACATAAATTGTGTGCATTGTAAACTAAGAATTGTCTATTTTTCATAATCTTTTGGTACTTTTAACCTTAATTTTTCCTAACATTCGAATTTGTCTAAATTTTCACAATATTCTTTAAAAAACAAAAAGGCATAAGGGCGCTTTGACACACCTTTATGCCTTTTATCTCTCACAGGATTTATTTAGTCAGGCTGCTCCGGCGATGAATGATCTCATGCCGCCCCGGACCATTGGAAACCATGGTAATTGGAACTTCCAACTCTTTCTCAATAAATTCAATATAATTCCGGCAGTTTTCCGGAAGGTCTTCATATTTTGTAATGCCGCGAATCTCTGTCTTCCAGCCAGGCAGAGTCGTATATACCGGTTTTGCCTTTTTGAGCTGCGGTGTCGCCGGGAAATCCCGCGTCACTTTACCGTCAATCTCATACCCAATACAGACTGGCAGCTCATCCAGATAGCCGAGAACATCCAGAACTGTCAATGCCACTTCGGTTGCTCCCTGCATACGGCACCCATATCTGGAAGCCACAGCGTCAAACCAGCCCATACGTCTCGGCCGGCCGGTTGTCGCTCCAAACTCACCGCCGTCTCCGCCCCTGCGGCGGAGTTCATCGGCTTCAGCGCCAAAAATCTCAGAAACAAACTCTCCGGCGCCCACGGCGCTGGAATAAGCCTTCACAACAGTGACAACCTCTTTAATCTCATATCCCGGAATTCCCGCGCCGATCGCACCATAGGAAGCCAGGGTGGAAGAAGAGGTTACCATCGGATAAATACCAAAATCCGGGTCCTTTAATGAACCGAGCTGGCCTTCAAGCAAAATCTTCTTGCCCGCTTTGATGGCATCCCGCAAAAATACGGAAACATCGCACACAAACGGGCGAATCATCTCTCTGTATTTCAAAAGCTCCTGGAATATTTCTTCCGGATCAATCGGAGCTTTATGATATAAATGTTCTACAAGTACATTTTTTGTTTCGAGCACCCGGTAAACTTTTTCTTTTAATACATCCTCGTCGTCAAAAAGCTCATTCACCTGGAAACCTGTTTTTGCATATTTATCGGAATAAAATGGTGCAATACCGGATTTTGTGGAGCCAAAGGATTTGCCCCCCAGACGTTCTTCCTCATACTGGTCAAACAGAATATGGTATGGCATAAGAATCTGTGCCCGGTCCGACACAAGAACCTTCGGCTGCGGAACTCCCTGTTTTACCAGAGAATCAATCTCATCAACCAAATTCTGAATATTCAGGGCCACACCGTTTCCGATAACACTGGTGGTGTGGTTATAAAACACGCCCGACGGAAGAATATGAAGAGCAAATTTGCCATAGTCGTTAATAATTGTATGTCCTGCATTGCTTCCGCCCTGGAATCTGACAATAATATCTGATTCCTCTGCAAGCATATCGGTAATCTTACCTTTGCCTTCATCTCCCCAGTTTGCGCCAACGATTGCTTTAACCATAATAAAATCTCAGCTCCTTAAAAGTATTCGTACAACAATTGTAAACTAAGCCGCGTTTACATACTCTTACATTTTATGCTATAAACAACAAAAAGTAAAGCTAAAAAATGCGGCCAGGGAAATTTCCCTGACCGCGAGATATTTCTTATTCGATAAAAGAATTAATATTTGAAGAATCCTTCGCCAGTCTTTCTTCCAAGTTTTCCGCCGCGAACCATCTGTCTCATCAGACGGGAAGCACGATATTTGGAATCACATGTTTCAGCATAGAAAGTATCCATGATGTGTAAGCATGTATCCAAACCAATCAAATCGCCAAGAGCCAAAGGTCCCATTGGGTGATTGCATCCAAGTTTCATGGATTTATCAATATCTTCTGCGGAAGCCAGTCCTTCTTCAAGCACGATAGCTGCTTCGTTAATCATCGGAATAAGAATACGGTTAACAACGAATCCAGGTCCTTCTTTAACTTCTACAGGGTCTTTGCCGATTTCTTTGGACAATTCATAAACTGCATCAAAAGTTTCTTTGGATGTATTTAATCCATTGATAACTTCAACCAGCTTCATAACTGTTGCCGGATTGAAGAAATGCATACCAATGACTTTATCCTGACGCTTTGTAGCAGATGCGATTTCTGTAATAGAAATAGAAGATGTATTTGTCGCTAAAATTGTCTCCGGTTTGCAGAGTGCATCCAGTTTTGCAAACAAATCTTTTTTAACCTGTACATTTTCAACAATCGCTTCGATAACAAGGTCAGCGTCTGCTGCAGCATCTAAGGAAACAGATGTAGAAACTTTAGACATGATATCTGCTTTTTTCTCTTCTGTCATTTTTCCCTTGGAAACCATTTTGTCAAGGCCTTTTTCAAGTTTTCCAACCTGAGTTGCCAAAATTTCTTCGGACATATCGTTAAATACTACCTGATATCCTGTCTTAGCCAAAACCTGTCCGATATCAAGTCCCATCTGTCCTGCGCCCACAATAAATACTTTTTTCATAGTGCCCTCCTACTGTGAATTATTTGGTATATTGTTTTCTGATTTTTCGTGCAAGCAGCAAATTTGACATTTATTTAACTTCTTTTTCATACTACTGCTTGCTACCAACTTCATTTTACCTCAATTTGTCCGAAAAGTAAAGTTATTATTTCGCTATTATCCACAACTTTTAGTATGTTTTTCAATAACTTTTGTGCATAATCAAGGTTTACCCGTTGTTATCAAATTAACAACTTTCAGATATGGCGCCTGAAAGGGCCGTCAAAACACCTCTTATTTTTCTGCCGCAATGACTTCAATTTCAACAAGGGCGCCCTTCGGAAGGGCGGCAACCTCCACGCAAGAGCGGGCCGGAGCATCCCCGGCAAAGTATTTTGCATAAATCTCATTGACCGTCGCAAAGTCATTTATATTATCCAGAAAAACTGTGGTTTTAATCACGTCCCCATACCCCAGGCCGGCTTCCTCAAGCACAGCTCCGAGATTTTTTAATACCTGCTCTGTCTGGGCCACAATGCCCTCAGCCAGCACGCCTGTCTCAGGAATCAGACCAATCTGCCCCGATGTGAATACAAAATTTCCTGCTTTTACCGCGTGGACATAAGGGCCCACGGCCGCCGGTGCGTTTTTTGCGTTAATCACTGTTTTTGTCATCCTATTTACCTCCATTTTGTCACTCTGCATATGTCTTTATATTGTTTCCTTCGATAAGCACATCCATAACTCCGCCGCAGACCATCACGTCCTCTTCGCTGACATCCTTTGTCATATCCACGGTCTTTACGGTACATCTTCCGGTTCCCACGTATTTCAGGGCTTCCCGCATGACCTCAGCCTCGGCGCAGCCGCCGCCGATACTGCCGTATATCCGCCCTTCCGGGTAGATAATCATCTTAGCCCCGCTCCGCCTCGGCGTTGAACCCTTTGTGGAAAGCACCGTCGCCACCGCACAGGGGCCCCTTTCCGCGGCCAGTCTCTCGAGAACACGAAAATCCGCATCCGCGGCTGTTTTGCTCATAGAGCGGCTGTTATCCCGCCGTTTTTCAATCATCTCCGCAAGAATGGACACGGCTATCTCCGCCGGGGACAGGGCGCCGATCGGCAGACCGATTGGCATGTGAATGTTGTCAACAGCCTTTTCCCCGTAGCCTTCCGACTGGAGAATTTTCCGGATTTCTGATACCCGCCTCCGGGAGCCCATCATCCCCATATAAGCCGGTTCTGTCCCTGAAAGCAAAGCGCGCAGACAATCCATATCATAGCGGTGTCCACGGGTCACCACCGCCACAAAGTCGCTGGATGTTATGCGTAATTTATCAAAACACCGCTCAAAGCTTTCACACAGCACCTGCCGGGCCTTTGGGAAGCGTTCCCGGCTGGCAAAGGATGGACGGTCATCAACCACTGTCACCGCAAAGCCACATTCCGCCCCAAAAAGAGCCAGCGGCCACGATACATGGCCGCCGCCAAGAATAATCAGCCGTTCTTCCGGCATATAGTACTCCTGAAAATCGGCATTTTTTCCCGATAAATCATCCTTTCCCGATGCAGCCCATTTTTCAGCCCGGCCATCCCCGGTTTTTCGTGTATACAGGGTTGCCGGCTGACCGCTCCGCAATATACTCATTAATTCTGAATATACGTTTTGCATTTCAAACACCCGTCTCTATTCCTTCGGCATCCGCTTTACATCCGAAACTTTGTCACTCCGCACAGTAAGCTGCCATAATGCCTGCGTTAATTTTTCAACTTCCTCTTCTGTATTAAAATAGTTAAATGAAAATCTTGCCGTTCCTCTCGGATAAGTGCCCAGTGTCTTATGGGCTTCCTCCGCATGATGCAGGCCGGACTGAATGATAATCCCGTACTCATTCTTCAATGCCTCTTCCAGCTCTGTTTCTTCCATGAAATCTGTCTGAATAGAGATTACCGGAATCCGGTCCTTATATCCCGGCCCGATAATATGCACGCCGTTGACATGCTGAATTTTCCGGATAAACTGTTCCACTCTCTGACGGCCCATGCTGCTGAGGGTATGGAGAGTCTTTTCCTCAATAAACTTAAAGGCCCTGTGAAGTCCGGCGACAGCAGCGGCATCCATCGGGTTCTGCTCAAATTTTGCCCGCATATCCGCGCCGCCAAGCAAGGCTGCAGCCCGTTCGCTCGCAACAAAACCGCCGATTTTTTCAGTCGCATAAAGCCCATAGCCGCCAGAGAAGGTCAGCACATCCACGCCCCAAATATTCATAAAAATCGGAACGCAGCCGGCCGTCTGGGCCACGTTGACAATAACAAGCAGACCATGTCTTCTGGCGAATTCAGCGATTTCTTTTGCCTGCAGAATTGTGCCGCTGACCTCCGAAGCATGATTCACGATCACAGCCTTCGTATTTGGCCGAAGCAGTTTTTCCACCGCATCAAAACCCTTTTCCCCCTTTAACGGGTCAAATAAAACAAGCTGGCCCTTCTCATTGCACGGTATCCGGGTATACTCCACGCCGCCGGAAACACCATTGTCCGCCTCATGGCCAATGACATTCAGCGCATTCATCACATCGTCACTTTCCATAGATGAAATCAACACATGGTCGCCATCTTTAAAGAGCGCCCGAATCACTGCATCCAAAGCAGCGCCGACCCCCGGTGTGAACACAACGGACTCCGCCCCCGGCCCATGAAATAATTTATTTAACTCAGCCCTTGTCTCATCGGCCATTTTCTGAATATCGGCTATATCCATGG
>ENA-ORML01002620-ORML01002620.1-human-gut-metagenome-genome-assembly--contig:-NODE-2620-length-11441-cov-4.159845_pt1 | contig 11441 bp, 13 predicted proteins | sample MGYA00242103_ERZ508995 | MGnify/ENA primary metagenome ERZ508995 (study PRJEB26280, sample SAMEA2338702) | human gut metagenome | biome: human gut; feature: human-associated habitat; material: faeces...
GGATGGTTGGGATTATGTTGTTACCGACAGATATTCATCAAAGAAAGAAAAGAGGTGCAAGAATGTCTAATAGCAGTGTAAAGAAGCTGAGTTATAATGTACCTCTTTGGCATAAGCCTAATTTGTCGATTGAAGAAGCATCTATATATTCCAATATTGGAACAGGAAAACTTTATGAAATGACGGAAAAGCAAGATTGCCCGTTTGTACTTTGGATAGGAAGCCGCCGAATGATAAAGCGAAAAATTTTTGAGGAATATATTGCAAATCAGTATTCTATTTAATGAAAAAGTCAAATCTGCGATGAGCAAATTCGCATCGTTGGCTCAGCGTAGGTTTTTAAGTATGCTGTAACCACGCAAAGGAGGTTACAGCATATGAACAACGAAAAAGATGAAACAATCTATAATGTCCCACTTTGGGAGAAAGTAATGCTTACAATTGATGAAGCCGCAGCTTATACAGGTGTTGGAAGCAGAAAAATCAGACAGCTTACCGATAATGAAAGATGTCCGTTCGTTTTATGGAATGGCTCAAAGCGACTTATCAAGAGAGAAGAATTTGTTGAATTTATAAAAAAGCAGTATTCGATATGAGGAGGTATTATTGTGAGTAATCCAGTAAAAAAAGAAAGATTAGAAGTACCAATATGGCATAAGCCGTATCTGACCATTGATGAAGCTACTGCTTATACCGGCATTGGCAGAGAAAAACTTCGTGAAATGACAAGGTTTGCTGACTGTCCATTTGTGTTATGGGTGGGAAAACGCCGAATGATAAAAAGAGAATTGTTTGATGAGTACATTGAAAAAATGTATGAGATTTAGGAGGTGGAACGATGAATGTGGATTTTGCAGATGAAGAAATGATTGCTTATCGGGAAAGTCTTATAGAAAAGAAAAAAGAGCAGCCATTTTGGAAAAAGAAATGTTTGTCGGTAAATGAAACAGCCGCTTATACAGGTATCGGAAGGGGAAAAATACGAGAGTTGATGAAAAGGAAAGACTGCAATTTTATGACGACAGATGGTTATCAGGTGTATGTCATCATTGACAAATTTGTGGAATTTTTAAATAGCAGGAATGAAATATAGGAGGAACAGCCGTGGCAAGACCAAAACGAAAAGATAAAACAAGGACAGTTCTTCGCACGGGAGAACTTCAAAGAAGTGATGGAAGTTATCAGTACAGTTGGACTGATGAAAACCATAAAAGAAGATATGTCTATTCAAAAACGCTTGAAGCACTCAGGATTAAAGAGGAAGCGATTGAGAAAGACAAAAGTGATGGCATAAAAGCGGAAGCACGATATGTTACACTCGATGATTTATATGAGTTGTGGAAAGACCTGAAGAGAGGATTGAAAAACAACACTTTTGAGAATTACAAATATATTTATGAAACCTTTGTACGTCGGCAAATCGGTTCTAAGAGAGTTTCAACATTTTTGAAATCAGATATTAAGAGATTTTATAATTATCTGGTTGATGAGCGAGGATTGAAGCCAGCAACGGTTGATGGTGTCCACAACATTCTTCATCAGATATTTGATATGGCGGTTGATGATAACTATATCAGAAACAATCCGACAAATAATGTTTTAAGGGAATTGAAAAAAGCTCATTGCTTCAAGACAGAGAAACGCAGGGGACTTACTCGACCTGAGCAGGAATTGTTTATGGATTATCTGAAGAACTCTAATACAGCAGTGTATTGGTATCCGGTGTTTGCAGTAATGCTTGGAACGGGGTTAAGAGTTGGAGAAGTTACTGGACTCAGATGGTGTGATATTGATTTGGAAGATGGGATTATAGATGTTAATCACACGTTGGTTTATTATGACCACAGAACTTCTGAAGGAAAAAAGGGCTGCTATTTCAATGTGAATACTCCAAAGACAGAAGCAGGAAATAGACAAGTTCCGATGCTCGATTTTGTTAAAGAAGCATTTGTTATGGAAAAAGAAAGACAAGAACTGCTAGGGGTTCACTGCGAAGCGACCATAGATGGATATACAGATTTTATATTTCTCAATCGCTTCGGACAGCCACAACATCAATCGACTTTGAATAAGGCAATCCGACGCATAATCCGTGATTGCAACGATGAGCAGTTTTTGAAAACAGAAAACCCAGAAGTGCTTTTACCACATTTTAGTTGTCATTCGCTCAGACATACATTTACAACAAGAATGTGTGAAGCAGGTGTAAATATAAAAGTTATTCAGGATACACTCGGACATAAGGATATAACAACAACCTTAAATATCTATACTGATGTAACAAAGGAACTAAAAAGAACCGAGTTTGATGGACTGGATAAATACTTTAATAATTCAATAGCGTAGGAAAAAGTGGCGTACTTTAAAATGAAAATTGGTACGCTGCTTTTTTTGGTCTGATTGACTTATTTAATAATAAAGATTATAATTTAGTAAGCAATCCGATTGAAGAACCCATTCTCTCAATCGGGATTTACATCAAATACATCAAATAATACAACTGCTTATGCGGAAAGTAATCAATTTTAAAGGTAAACAAGGCTTTTTATCTGGTTGAAAAAAGCAAAGTAGGGAGTTGCTCAGGAATATGGGTGGCTTCGGAATTGCGTCGGAGAAAGTCCCGACTATGAAAAATAAGTAAGAAAAAATACAGTAAATAAAAGGTTATATGAGGTTATTTAACAAAGTTTACGACCAATTTACGACCAAATAAAAGAATACGCTCAAAAAAAGAGATTTCAAATACTATTGTGAAAATTCAATAGTACAAGAAATCTCTTTTACTTTACTTAAATAACATAAACTATTTTTTGTTATTTAATAGATGAAATTGTGTAATCATTTTTATAATAATCTCTCGTTGTTCTTCTGTTAAATCATAATGTTTAATTTCTATGTTATCTGTTAGTCCGAGTAGATAATCACAAGATACATCAAAATAGTTACTTAATTTAATTAATACATCTATAGATGGATATTTTAAATCTTTTTCATATGCAGAAATTGAACTTTTTACCAAATTAACTGCTTCAGCGAGTTCTTGTTGGGTTATATGTTTTGATTTACGCAATTCTTTTAGTCTAGTTCCAAAGTACATCATATTGCTCACCTTCTTATAAACTACACATTTAATATACACATTGATTGTTCACTATAAATTGATTTATATTCTAATAGTTGATTCTAGTAGAATTTTTTAATATAATATTGTTGTAATAATTTGTTTTAATGTGATTATAGAATTAGTTAAGAAAGGGCGAGATTAATGAGATTTGATTTTAAAAAAGAATTATTGAATAAAATGTTTTTAAGCAATGATTTTTCGGGGTGCAAAAAAATAAGGGAGTACATGGGAGTTTATGAATTATTAAATGATGAAAAGAATAGGAAAGAAAGATATTTTAGAAAATTAATGATATTGATGATAACGTGCTTTCTCTTATTGAATGTTGCAGGTTGTGGAATAACAAACAATGATTTATCTACAGGTGAGAAGTGGGGAAATTCAAATGGCAATTTAGTTAATGGAGGAATGATTGCATATCAAGATAAGGATTTATATTTTTCTTTTGATGGAATTTTGTATAAAAGTCAATTGGATGGTTCTGAAGTTGAAAAAATATATGAAACTGGAGGAAAGAATGGATATATTTCAAAACTTAATGTTATAGATGATAAGATAGTATTTTATGGGGACAATAGAGAAAGCGGAGGATTATATAGAATTAAAAATTCGGGTGGGTCTAAAATTGAACGACTAATTTCAGAACCAACAACTGGTATTTATAAAAACGTATATGTTATAGGGGATTATATATATTATGATAGTAATTATATATTGAAACTGGATGGTAATGGTTCAGATAAGGAACAAATCTCTCAAATTAAAGTTGACAGTAGTACACTAAATATTGATGATGGGTATATTTATTACTGTGAACAAGATGTGATAAACGAAGAATATAATATATTTAAAATGAAAGTGGATGGTTCAGATAATCAGAAGATATATAATAGAAATGTTTATGATATGCTTGTATATGATGGTTGGATTTATTATCAAGATAATCACATAGGCAAACATTATAAAAGCCTATATAAAATAAAAGTGGACGGAACAGAAAAACAGTTGATATTAGACAAAAATATAGGTGGTTATAACATAAAAGATGAATGGATATATTATATTTCTAAGGAAGATAAGCATTCTTTGTATAAAATGAAGACAGATGGATCTGAAAATCAAAAAATAGATTTAAATGTTTCAGAAATTGATGAAAATTATGGATTGTACATAGTAGAAGATTGGCTATATTTTGTAGGAGATGATAATTTACAGAGAATTAAATTAAGTGGTTCTAAACAAGAAATTATATTTGAAAGAAATTCAGATGGAATTATCAAAGATTTAACAGAAACAGAACAAGAAGAAAAAACAGAACTAAATAACACTTATCAAACACGCTTTGGAGATGTTAATATGGTTACATTTCCAGTATTCGAATTTGATTTACCATCAACTTGGAATATTACAGAGGAAGTAACGTCAGAACAAGAAATTATAACTATTTATAATGATAGAGGAGTGACTATTACATATTCTCATTTATCTGGAATACCTGTGGGTACAGATGCAATCGGGGGTTCGTCTGTGTTTATGTCCAGAGTAAATGTATCTAAAGTTGCTAATTCAAGTTTTGTACCATCTTATGTTCAAGCTACTGATTATTCAACCCTTGGTAATTTTGTTGTAGCAAAATTAAAAGTTACTGGAGAATTAGACATGAAGAATGATTCAGAATTTAAAGATGTAGATGGCTCAGTGTCTTATGCTGTTTTGCCAGAATCAAGAATGGGTATAGATGATTCAGTTCGTAATCCAGATGCTATCCAATATGGTTTTAATTATGGCTCAGGTATCTCTTTTATTGCGAGTGCTCCTAAAGATGGCTTTAGCAAACAAGAAGAAAAACTAGTTATAGAAATTTTAAAAAGCTTTAGAATAAAATAATAAACAATATATTTTATTATTTTTGAACTTGTAGGAGTATTTCGCTATGATGCTTATGTATTTTATAAATGTTAGGTAAGTGAAAATAAAAAGGAGAGTAAAATGAAAGATTTTAGAGAAACTAGTCAAAAAGTAATGATTAAAAGTAAGAATAAAAATATAAAGTTGCTTAATACAAAATTTAATTCATTTATAGTTTTGGGTATGATTCTTGCATTTATTACTTTAACGATATCGGGATGTTCATCAAAATCAACATCAATTGATATAAGTGAATACGTTGGTCAACCAATTAGTGTCGCTGTTGAAGAGTTTGGCGAATATAGAGACTCATATAATAATATAGGTAGCCCAATTTGCGTGTTTTCTGATGGTCTTGTAATGACTAATGCTAATAATTCAATTAGTAGTTTGCAAGTTGATTTTTCAAAAGTGTCAGATAAAACTAAATATAGCTATAAAGGAATTGATGGGAATTCTACAAAGGAGGATGTTGTTAAAATTTTAGGGGAACCTGAAGATTTGCGTTTTACTACAGATACATATAAAAGATATCCAATAGATAATAATGAATTCGCGGTTACTTATTCAGAAGATGGAGAAGTGATTAAATTTACATTTGAAATGGATAGATAAATTTAAACTATGTATCGACTATTTAAATATTAGAGAATTGCTTCTTAGTGTGAATTATATATGAAAATATTAAAGCTAGTTAATATAAAAACACAATTTCTGATAGAGTAGAGAAGTGGCAACAAATATCAGGTTGAAGTTCATAAAATTGCTAATCAAAAAGATATTATAATTAATTTAACTAAAGATGATATTTAAATAAAATAATAATGATTTTTTTGAAATAAAGATATTAAAAAACATCAAAAATGATAAGAACACGATTAAATGAATATGATAAAGTTCATAATAATCGTGTTTTATATTTATTCAAGATCATTATTTAAAGATAATAGTGTAAGAAAACTGTTTAATTCTTCTAGTTCTTTTTTTGTAGGGGGCATATAATTTATATTAGTATCACTTATATAAGGAACAGATTGAAACTTACTAATAAATTCACTACGAGGAATAGTTATCTCCCATGTTATTTCATTCATATCACTCCCTACATATTTTGAATTAAGTCTAGCTATTTTAAGGCTCTTTTCTTTTTCAGTTATATTTTCTTGGTTAATGTGGTACATTTTACTCATATATTCCCAATAGGGTTTATTTATAGATAATTTTACAAAATCATCAGCAACATGTATATAATCACGAATATCTACTAAAAATGAATAACATTCTTTTTCTGTATAATTAACCATATCAAATTTTTTTCTAAAATCATAAGTTTGCTCTTTATCATCATCAGATTCATAATCATTTTGTTTATTATTATAAATCCAATCCAAAGAGTAATTGAATTCCTGTGATAAATATATTGCACTTTCAATAGGTAAATTTGTTTCATTGTGTTCGTAATCATAAATCATTCTTTCATTAACCTTTAATAATGTAGCCATTTCTCTTTTTGTTAAATGTAATTCTTCGCGTATTTGTTCTAGATTATTTTCTATTATCTTTTTTTGTTTATTTGCCATAGATGATTCCTCCTGATAGGAAATTAAATTTCCTGTTTTATAGGTTTGAAGTATAACATTAAAATCGTTTATAATCAAGGTGCGATATCGATAAAGGTAATTACCGATAAATGCATGTAGATAGCTACTACATGCATAGAAAGGAGAAAATTTAAGATGTTAGCAAGGTTATTAGGAGTACAAGCTATTGATTTCAGCAATAAAGATGGAGACACCATTAAGGGTACTAATATCTTTATAGGTTTTGAACAAGAGGACGTGCAAGGTTTGAAAACAGAAAAGCTATTTCTAAAAGAAGAAATAGTATTGCCTAAAGATACTAAATTAAATGATGTCCTAAACTTGTCTTTCAATATGCGAGGTAAGGTCGAAGCAGTATCAAAAAATTAAAATTTTAATGTAGAGAGTATTAATACTCTCTACATACAATAAAGAGGAACATAAATGGAAGATACAATTTAGATTATGTGGAAAAGGGCTTGATTATCCCTTTCCATCATTTATCGATGTGGAAAGGAATGAAAAAATGAATAACTACAATGGAAATAGGTATAGAAGGAAAAAAACGTTTTATCGAATGAAACTTGGGATAGAAAAATTTAAAACCAATCCAACTTTAAATGTTTTATGGTTAGGAGTTATTTTGGCTATTTATTATTTTATTGGAATAAAAGATTGGTATATTTTATCTATTGATGTTCCAATGCTGATGCAAAGAATAGTTAGAATTACTGATTATAGTATTAGCTTTTTAATTCCTATTATAATTGCTTTATCACTACTTTATTTTGTTGGAGAATTAGTTGCTAGAAAAAGTGAAGCAAACTTATTATTGGTGTTCGATGAAAAAGATTTGAAAAAAGGGATACCACTTCTGACCTCAAAAATTAGAACGAAGAATAACAAAATCACTATAATGGAATTTTATACTACTATACCTTTAAGTAAATGGATTGAGAAACAAGATACTTTGCAAGATGTTTTTAATGTACGATTTGTTGAAGAAATTCAATATTCAAAGGGGAATGGGCGTAAAGTATTACTACAGATGACTAAGGGGAGAATTCAGCGAGGAAGTGAAATATTAATTGATGAAAGAATCTAATATATTAATTGGATATGAATATGACGCATGGGTAAATTATAATGAAAAAATTAAAATAGAAATTAATTGCTCAACTCATGTGAATAGTCATCTGCTCATTAGTGGCATGTCTGGTTCAGGTAAAAGTTATCTTATTAATCAAGTATTGGCACGATTTTCTAAAAATACTAATACAATGATTTACTTTGCAGATTTTAAACAAGATGATGCTTTTTCCCATCTTAGTCAGTGCGAGCGATATTATCCTTATACTAAAACGACAGAGGCTTTGGAGATAGTCTATGAAATTTTACATAATAGACAATCTGGAATAGATAAATCTCGTAATTCTGTTACTTTAATTTGGGATGAATACATGGCAAATATATTGTTTTTACAAGGAATAGAAAAGAAAAAGGCAGATAGTGTCATGAAGAAAGTTAGTGAGATTTTAATGTTGGGACGTTCTTTGGCTGTAAGATTAGTTATTTCATGTCAAAGACCAGACGCAATAGCCTTTCCGACAGGATCAAGGCTAAATTATGGAATAATAATCATTATTGGTGCAGCTATTAAAAGTATATATGAAATGCTATTGCCTAAGGAGTATATAGAAAAGATTGCTGGTAGATGTTTTAATGTTGGAGAAGGAGTGATGTTGAATCAAGGCTCAGAACTTCATTTTCTTAAAATACCCATGATAATGGATAATGAAGAATTAAAAGCATTATGTATTAAAGGTTTGTCATAAATAAAAAAGTGGCGATGGCGTAGCCATCAGCCACAAAAGTTTTGCTTTAGTATTACCAAAACTTTTGCACACACAAAGAAAAGTGGTTTTATAAAGTTGTATATAGAAATATAAAGAGATTTGTTAGTGCATGCAATTTTGAGCAAAAAGAACAGAAAGGATGTGAAAGTATTGATACACAATCATATATGTATCAACTAACAATTAATGACCCTCTAGAAAAGGGATATACACATGAACGTATAATAGAAATTGTTAGATTGAATTTTAAGACTAATATTTTTATGTGTATGGCTGATGAAAAAGGTTCAATTTATCATACTCACATATTCCTCGTATTTTCTTCAAGGGTAAGATTTTCAATGCTGAAACGACATATATCTGAGGCACATATAGAAAAGTGTAGGGGTTCGGTTTCTGATAATGTAAATTATATAAAGAAAACTGGAAAATGGGAGCTTGACGAAACAAAACAAGAGAAAAAGATAGAGGGGACATACGAAGAAATAGGTATTCAACCTCCTGATTCTAAGGGGAAAAGAAGTGATATGTCTGAATTATATCGTATGATTTTAGATAATATGACTAACGCAGAGATATTATCAGTTAATCAAGATTATGTTCTTCAATTAGATAAATTAGACAAATTAAGAACTATTGTATTAACTGAAAGATATAAGGAAACAGTTAGAACTGAGCTTGAGGTCATTTATGTGAGTGGTGCTACTGGCACAGGGAAAACAAGAGACGTGTTAGAAAAAAATGGCTATGTTAATGTATATAGAGTTACTGATTATATGCATCCGTTTGATAGCTATAACTGTCAGCCTGTTATTTGTTTTGATGAATTTCGTTCATCATTGAAGTTAAGTAATATGTTAATGTATTGTGATATATACCCAATTGAGTTGCCAAGTAGGTATTCTAATAAATATGCTTGTTACAATAAAGTTTATATAGTATCAAATTGGCGATTAGAAAATCAATATCAAGATATACAAGTATATGATAGAGAATCATGGTCAGCATTTTTAAGAAGAATAACAAAGGTTATTCATTATGATGAGAAAGGGAATAAATTAGAATACGCAACAGTAAAAGACTATTTTGAAGATAAAATATATAAAGGAGAGGATGTAATATAAAAAAAGAGATACCTATTTCGGAAAAAGCATGTTTAACATTGGAAGAGGCATCAGCTTATTTTAATATTGGAATAAATAAATTGAGAAGTTTAACAAATGATGAAAACTGTAAATATGTTATTTGGTGTGGAAATAAAAGATTGATAAAGAAAAAAATATTTGCAGAATATTTAGATAATCAATACTCAATTTAATAAAAAGTATAGACATAAAGAACACTCTTGGAGTATAATTCTACTGAGCGTGTTCTTTTTTTGCAAAATAGAAAGGAAATGAAAAGAACATGGCAAGAAGAAAAGATTCAAACAATAGAGTATTAAAAGAAGGGGAGTATGAGAGAAGTAACGGTACATACGAATTTAAATGGCGTGATAAAAAATCTAAAAGACATTCAATCTATGCAAAAAGTTTAGAAGAACTAAGAGAAAAAGAAATAGATGTATTAAAAGATGTTTTGGATGGTATAAGAGAAGATAAGAAAAATATTACAGTTAATGATTTGTATTATCAATGGATACAGTTAAAAAGAGGATTAAAGCACAATACTTTTATGAATTATCAATATATGTACACTCAATTTGTTGAAGATTATTTAGGAAGAATGAGAATAGCTGACTTAAAACGCTCAGATATAAGAGCATTTTATAATCATTTGATTGATGTAAGACATATAAGAATAAATACAATGGATAACATTCATACTGTTGTCCATCAAGTGCTAGAATTAGGAGTAGAAGATGATTTTCTTCGATATAATCCTTCGGATAATGCATTAAGAGAGTTGAAGAAAACACATAATAATGATGCAAAGAAAAGAAGAGCGTTAACTGTAACAGAGCAAAATTTATTTGAAAACTTTTTGAGTAAAGAAGGAATAAATCATAGGTGGTATCCAATATTTATAGTTATGATGTGGACAGGGCTAAGATGTGGAGAGATTACGGGTCTTAGATGGTGTGATATAGATTTAGATGATGGAATAATAGATGTTAATCATACTTTAGTCTATTATGATCGAGGCGAAAGAAAATGTGGATTTGCAGTGCATACACCTAAAACAAAATCAGGAGTAAGAAAGATTCCAATGATACCAAAAGTAAAAGAAGCATTTTTAATGGAAAAACAATATCAACATGATTGTGGATTAAAATGTAAAGATACTATTGATGGTTATACGGATTTTATTTTTATTAATCGTTTTGGTGGAGTACAACATCAAGGTACTCTAAACAAAGCGTTGAGAAGAATTATACGTGATTGTAATTATGAAATTATGGATACTTTTAAGGAAAATGTAGTTTTGTTGCCTAGATTTAGTAATCATAATTTAAGACATACTTTTACTACTAGAATGTGTGAGGCTGGAGTGAATATAAAAGCAATGCAAGAAATTTTAGGTCATGCAGATGCAGAAACAACTCTTCAAATTTACACAGACGCCACAAAGGAATTAAAGATGAGTGAGATGAATAAGTTAAATGATTATTTCATATCAAATGAATAAAAGTGCTAATAAATCATACGACCAAGTTACGACTAAGTTACGACCATATATAAAGATATATGTAGAAATATTATGAATTTAGATAGTTGATAGAGATAAAAATATAGTAATAAAGGGATATAACAAGAAATGTGTATTACGGATTTAATTTCCCGACAATGAAGACCCTCGGTGGTGTAAAATCCGAAAATGGTGTAAGTTCTAAAGAGGTTTCTACACCAAATTCAGAGCCTGAGAAGATTGATTTTTCTAAGGTAAAGGTAGAGCCTTTATTTGAGGAAGCAGTTGATTTTGATACATTCAGCAAGTCAGATTTCCGTGCAGTAAAGGTTAAAGAGTGTGTTG
>ENA-ORML01002627-ORML01002627.1-human-gut-metagenome-genome-assembly--contig:-NODE-2627-length-11414-cov-3.566599_pt1 | contig 11414 bp, 14 predicted proteins | sample MGYA00242103_ERZ508995 | MGnify/ENA primary metagenome ERZ508995 (study PRJEB26280, sample SAMEA2338702) | human gut metagenome | biome: human gut; feature: human-associated habitat; material: faeces...
GGCGCTGAGCGACGCAGCGGGCACGCCGCTCACCTTTGAGGCGGTATTGGAGCAGAACGCGGCGGAAAAGCGCATGGAGACCGTGCGGGACGAGGCACAGCGCACGCTGATCGAGGCCTTTGGCCGCGACCTTGTGCAGATCGACGAAGGGGAAAAACCGTGAAGAGATCCTATCAGCAGGCGCGCCGCCGCGCGGCGGAGGGCGTAACCTACAAGCATGATCTGGGCCAGCATTTCCTCTATGATGAGGCGCTCCTGCGCTCATTGGTGGAGGCCACGGGCGTGGGGCCAATGGATGGGGTGCTGGAAATCGGTCCCGGCGCAGGCACGCTGACCCGGTGCCTGTGCGAGGCGGCGGGACGCGTGGCGGCCGTGGAGGTGGACCACGACGTGCTGCCCTTCCTGCGCGCGGCCACCGACGCCTTTGACAACCTGAGCATCACCGAGGGAGATGTGCGCAGGCTGGACCTTGCCGAGGTCTGCCGGCCGCTGGGGGAAGGGGTCTTCGTGATCGCCAACATTCCCTACAACATCACCACCCCCATTCTGGAGCTGCTTTGGGACGGCGGCCTGCCCATCCGGCAGATTTCCGTCATGGTGCAAAAGGAGGTAGCGGACAAGCTGCTGGCCGCGCCTTCCACGCCCGCCTACAGCCTGACCAGCGTGCGCTGTCAGTACCGGACCATTCCGCAGCTGGTACAGGTGGTGCCTGCGGAATGCTTCACGCCGCCGCCGAAGGTGGACAGCGCCTTTGTGCGCATGGATATGCGCGCGCAGCCCCCTGCGCCTGTGGCGGACGAGGCGCTTTTGTGGCGAATGGTGAAAGCGGGTTTTGGCATGCGCCGCAAAACGCTCATCAACGCGCTCAAGGGCGTGGTGGAGGGCGAAGCCGTGCGCGCCGCACTGAGCGCTCTGGGACTGCCGGAAACCGTGCGCGGCGAGGCTCTGGCCGTAGAGACGTGGATCGCTTTGGCCAACGCGTGCGCCCGGGAATAAGGGGCGCTATCCATGCTGTGCCGCCAATAGAGAGCGCAGCTTGCAGGCGGCAAACAGCATAAGGCACACCGCCGCCGGGATGGGATAGAAACGCTGTCCCGTCAGCAGCGCCAGCGCGCTCATGCCCATACCGTACCAGAAGTAACGCCTCGCACGCGAGGGCGCCAGAATGAGGTCCGCCCAGTCCTTCGGACGGGAGCGGGCTTTTTTTCTGCGCCCGAGCCGGCTCAGATCCTCATCGGTCGCGGGACTGCACAGGCCCGCCAGGTCAATCATCTCCTGCCGGCTGATCACACGGATGGGTGCGTCGAACCCGGCGGCATAGGTCAGCGCTTCGCGCGTGGCCGGGGCAGTGAGGCACAGAATCAGGCTTTGCGCGTCCAGGGCGCGCATCTCCCGCGCCGCTTCCACCACCTGCTGCACCGTAACCGGTATGCTTTCGTGCTGGGCGATCAGACGCACCAACACCGGCTTGTCCTCCAGCGTGCCGGTCACCCCCCAGTCCAGCGCACGCTGCATGCGCACCGGCACACGCGGTGAAACCCACAGCGCCGCCTGAAACGCCGCGTGCCGCGGCGGCATCAGCAAAAGCCGCCCCAGCGCCAGCTCGCCGCCGATGATGCGGCGCATCTGCTTTTCACGCCGCATCATGCTTTTTTTCCCGAATTGCCGGGCGCACAGCCACAGCAGTCCCCCGAACGCGACGCCCGCCGTCAGGGCGGTCAGGCGCATGCCCCACAGGTACACAAACCACCCGATCCCCAGCCCGCAGGTAATCATCACCCGCAGCACCCGGTCCGATACGTTTGCCAGTGGCGTTTTGGGCTTGTACTTTTGCATATGCGTCCCTCCTCGCAAGCCCTGAATGCGTTTCCTCCGGGGAAAGTATTCCCTTTTTTTCCCGTCTTAACAGCACGATGAAAGACAGACTTATAAATGCAAAATGGATGAGAACAGCCGTGGAGGATATGCAACTTTTGTATTGACGGGCTCCCGCTGCTTTTGTATACTTATACCAGAGGAGACCGAACCGCGACAAAACTGCACAGAGCGGTTCCGGCGTGCGCGGGGCAGGCACCCGGACAACGCCGCCGGGCTGAATAGAGGAGGATATATCGATGAACGCAAAAGAATTGTGCTCCATGGTGGACCATACGCTGCTCAAGCAGACCGCGACCTGGCCGGAGATTCAAAATCTGTGTGACGAGGCCATCGCCTATGGCACCGCGTCGGTGTGCATTCCGCCCTGTTACGTGGCGCAGGCGCATCAATACGTGCAGGGCAAGATGACCATTTGTACCGTGGTGGGATTTCCCAACGGCAATACGACGCCGGCTTCCAAGGAGTTTGAAACCCGCGAGGCCCTCGCAAACGGCGCGGAGGAGATCGATATGGTCATCAATATCGGCATGCTCAAGGCCGGTGACCTTTCGTATGTGGCCGACGAAATCCGCCGCCTGAAAGCAGCTGTGGGCGACAAGGTGCTCAAGGTGATCATTGAAACCTGTCTGCTGACCGACGAGGAAAAAATCGCCATGTGCAAGGTGGTCACCGACACCGGCGCGGATTTCATCAAAACATCCACCGGCTTTTCTACCGCAGGCGCGACGTTTGCCGATATCGAGCTTTTTGCCAAGCATGTGGGGCCGGGCGTAAAGATCAAGGCCGCGGGCGGCATTTCCACGCTGGAGGATGCGGAGCGCTTCGTGGCGCTTGGCGCCAGCCGCCTGGGCACCAGCCGGATTATCAAGCTGCTTAAGGCCAAGGAGTAAAGCAGACCAGTGGCGAAATCCCCCAAAACAACCGCAGGCGGTTTTCCATCCATCAATGCAAGGAGGCATGGGTTCTATGTTGCGAGGCATCCCTGACATCATCGGTTCCGATCTTCTCAAGGCGCTGGCGGATACCGGGCATGGCGATCTGATCGCCATTGTGGATCATTTCTACCCGCCGATTACCAAGGCTCCCAACGCGGTGAGCATCCAGGCCAAGGGCTGCGGTGTAGCGCAGATGCTGGATGCCATCCTCAAGCTGGTTCCGCTGGATGTGGATTTTGAAAAGTATCCCATCCAGTACATGATTCCGGACGCCGATTCCGGCATGACGGTGGAGAGCTCGCCGGTGTGGGACGGCGTGAAGGAGGTCGTGGTCAAAAACGGCTATGATGCCGGCTGCGTGGGCGAAATCGAACGTACCAAGTTTTATGAAAAGGCGGGACGGGCCTATGTGACCGTCTGTACCAGCGAAACCAAACCCTTCGGATGTGTCATCCTTCAAAAAGGCGTGATGTAAACGCGCCGGAAACCGGAAACGGAGGCGGTGGGCAGGTCTGTGCCCGCCGCCTTTTGACGGGCGGGATTTTGGTATGGTCAGCGGTGCGTTTTTCCTGTATAATGAGCGGGTGGGGGAAAAACCCCTGAAGGGAGGCGCAGCCGTGCCAAAGGAGCGCATCGGCATCATGGGCGGGAGTTTTAACCCCATCCATGACAGGCATATGGAAATCGCCGCCTGCGCAAAGCGGGAGCATAAGCTGGACCGTGTGATTTTTTTGCCGGCGGGCAATCCGCCGCACAAGCATGAAGGACTGGCGGATGCGGAATACAGGTTTGAAATGACTCGCCTTGCGGTGAGCGGCATGCAGGGATTTTCCGTCTCGCGCATGGAGATCGACCGCGAGGGCGTAACCTATACCGTGGACACCCTCACCCGGCTGCAAAAGCAGATGCCGGGCGCGGAACTGTATTACCTCATCGGGGAGGACACGCTTTTTGACCTGCCCAACTGGCGCAGGCCCGATAAGGTATTTACCCTGTGCCGCTTTCTGGTGTGCAGCCGGGAAACCGGAGAATTGGCGCAAAACCCTCAGGTGCGGGAGCTGGAGGAGCGCGGGGCAAAGTTTTCGTTTCTGTCCCTGCCGCCGGACGCTGAATCAGCCACGGCCATCCGCGAGGCGCTGGCACGGGGTGAAACGCCAGGCGGCGTCAGGCCTCAGGTGCTGGAATATATCCGCATCATGGGGCTGTATGGGTGCCGGGAAAGCCCGCAGGGAGCGGCGGCATGTTATCCGCGTTTGCGGCAGCTGCTTACGGACAAGCGTCTTTTGCATTCCCTGCTGGTGGCCTCCACGGCAAGAGACCTTGCGCGCCGCCACGGCGTGAGCGAGGATCAGGCCGCGATGGCCGGGTTGATGCACGATTGTGCCAAGTGCCTGCCGCTTGCCCAGCAGCAGCGAATTGCCCGGGAAAGCCGCCTGCTGTTGGACAGGGAAACCCTCCAGAGCGAAAACCTGCTTCATGGCCCGGTGGGCGCCGTGGTGGCCGAGCGGGAGTTCGGCGTGCGCGATCCCAATGTGCTCTCCGCCATCCGCTGTCATACCACCGGAAAGGTGGGCATGCTTCCTCTGGATATGATCGTCTACCTGGCCGACAAGATCGAGCCGTCGCGCCGCAGCTATCCGGCGCTGGAAAAGGTGCGCGAGCTGGCCCAAAGCGACCTGGTGGCCGCCATGCGTTATTCGTTGGAAAGCACGCTGGCCTATGTGCGCACACAGAAAACCACGCCCCATCCTACAACGCAGCGCGTGGCCGACTGGCTGGAGAGGCTTGCCTCCAACCGGCAGGAGCCAACCCGGCCGATCAAAGAATAAAAGGAGCGAAACGAATGAACGAAATGATCCAGAAGATTGTCACGACCCTTTATGACAAAAAGGCGCAGGATATTGTGGCGCTGGATGTGTCCGGCATGACGGTGATCACCGACTGTATGGTGATCGCCAGCGGCCGCAGTGCCCTGCAGGTCAAGACCCTGGCTGACGAGGTGGAGGACCGCCTGAGCGAAGGTGGGGTTTATCCGCTTCGCAAGGAAGGCCAGCAGGAGGGCCGCTGGGTGGTGCTGGATTACGGCACGGTGCTCGTGCACATCTTTCATACGGAAGAGCGCGAATTTTACCGCCTGGACAAGCTCTGGGAGGCTGACAACAACCGTATCGCCCTGCCCTTTGAGGAGTCGGAAGAGGGCTGATTCCGCTTTTCGGCAAGCCTTCAGCGCTTGTTCATGCGCCGTTCACCTGCAGGGCTTACCTTGATAACGGCGCGATGCACCAAAGCAGAGGAGGTTGCGAGATGAACGGAAAGCGCGTGATTGTGACGGCGGCCGCGGCGCTGGCGGCCGTGGCCATTGCGCTGGGCCTCTGGCTGCTGTGGGAAAGCCGGGCGGATATCACCGGGCAGACGGTGCTGGGTGACGGCGCGCTGGATATGGTCCTGATTGATATTGAGGATCAGGATGCAGCCTCCCATTACCATGTGAATACACTGGGCGTGTACGTGTTGGCGGTGGATCAGGGCAGCGAAGCCTATGAAGCGGGCGTGCGTTCGGGAGACCGGATTGTGAGCGCCAACGGGCAACCGGTGACATCCACCGGGGAGTTTGGTCTGCTGCGAGCGCAACTGGAACCGTCCGCCGCGCTGGAAATGGTGCTGGAACGCGGCCAGGGCGAGGAAAGCCTGACGGTGACGCTGATGGGCGACGCACAGACGCAGGAGGCCGGCCAGGAAGAAGGAAACGGGGTGGATGAGGGATGAAGCTGCTGGTCGTGGACGATGAAAAAATGATCCGTCAACTGATTGCCAAGTACGCCGTGTTTGATGGCTATGAGGTGGCGGAGGCGGAGAACGGGATGCAGGCCGTCGAAATGGCGCGCGCGGGCGGCTATGACCTGATCATCATGGACATCATGATGCCGGAGCTGGACGGCTTTTCGGCTGCCAGGGAAATCCGAAAGACCAGCGACGTACCCATCATTTTCCTTTCCGCAAGGGGCGAGGAATACGACCGCATTCACGGCTTTGAACTGGGCGTGGACGATTATGTGGTCAAGCCCTTTTCCCCGCGGGAGCTGATGATGCGCGTCGGCGCGGTGCTCCGCCGTGCACAGGCTCCCGGTGCCGCAGAAAACGTTCACGAAACCGTCCGCATCGAAAACATGCTGGTGGACTTTACCGCCCGCCAGGTGACCATCGACGGGACGGAGGTGGAGCTGTCGCCCAAGGAGTATGACCTGCTGTTTTTCATGGTGCGCAACCGCGGCATCGCCCTCACGCGTGACCGGCTGATCAGCGAGGTCTGGGGCTACGACTTCTTTGGAGACGACCGTACGCTCGATACGCATATCAAGCTGCTGCGCAAGCAGCTTGGCAGCTACGCACGCTATATCACCACGCTCAGAGGGGTGGGATACCGCTTTGAAAAAGAATGATGCTCCGGCGGCGCTACCGGCGGGCAGGCGTCCCTCGCTGTGGGGACGCTTTTTGCGCTTCAAGCAGTCCATGGGTGTGCGCAGCCGCATTTTTCTGTATTTTCTGGCATTTACGGCACTGTTGCTCATGCTTCTGTGGCTGTTCCAGATCGTGCTTCTGGACGATTTCTACCGCCTGCAAAAAACGGACATGCTCAAATCCTCTTCCCAGAGCATCGTTCAGAACATCAACAATAAGAATCTCGACGCGCTGGTGGACCGCATCGCCGAGGAAAACAACGTCTGCATTCTCGTCACCTCCGATACCATGGTGGAGATGGCGTCGGCGGATATTTCCCCCGGCTGCATCGTACACCATATGAATCCGCGCGATTTGCAGCAGATTGCAGGCAGTCTTGAGAACGATGGCGTGATGGTGACCACCTTTCCGATGAAGAACTTCCGAAACCGGATGTATGACGAAAAAAAGTTTCTGGGCCGCGTGCCTCCCAGCGATGATGGGGAAACGCGCAGCATGATGACGGTCCAGCGGGCCGTGATGGCGGATGGTACGACGGCGTATGTGTTTCTCAACGCCATGGTCACACCCGTCACCGCAACGGTGCAGACCATCCGCAACGAGCTTTATGTGATCACGGCCATTTTGATTTTGTTGTCCTTCCTGATCTCGCTGGTGCTGTCACGGCGCATCACCCGGCCGCTGGTGGAAACCACTCAGGCGGCGGGTGCCCTCAGCAGGGGCGAATATACCCCTGTGCAAAACGTGGGCTATCGTGAAATCGCCCAGCTCAACGCCCAGCTGACGCAGACCGCGCGTGATCTGCGGCGCGTGGAAGAGATGCAGCAGGAACTGATCGCCAATATCAGCCACGACCTGCGCACCCCGCTGACGCTGATTGAAGGCTACGCCGAAGTGATGCGCGATCTGCCGGGCGAAAACAACCCGGAGAACATGCAGGTCATCATCGACGAAACCAAGCGCCTGAGTACGCTGGTCAATGCCGTGCTGGAGCTGAGCAAGGCGCGCAGCAGTGCGGCCGGGGGCGAACCGGTCCGCTTTGATCTGACGCAGACGGTGCGCGGCATCATGACCCGCTATGCCAAATTGACGGAGCAGGACGGCTACCATATTCTTTTTGAGCCGGAAGGAGAAGCGTGGGTCATCGCCGACGAGGTACAGGCGCAGCAGGTGCTCTACAACCTGATTAACAACGCGCTTACCTATACCGGCAAGGATAAGCGGGTGACGATTGCGCAGCGCGTAGCCGACGGCAAGGTCCGCATCTCCGTCAGTGATACGGGGGAAGGGATTGCGCCGGAGGACCTGCCCTATATCTGGAGCCGCTACTATCGTGGAGGCAAACCCCATAAGCGCGCCACCGTAGGCAGTGGACTGGGGCTGAACATCGTCAAGGGGATTCTGGACCGCTACGGGCTTTCCTACGGCGTGGAAAGCAAGCTGGGGGAGGGCAGCACCTTCTGGTTTGAAATGCCTCTGGCCCCGGATGCGGACGAAAAGGAATAAAAAATGCCGGGGCAAAGGAACTGGCCTTTCGCCCCGGCGTTTGTTCTGTCAGCGTGTTACCACTGCCAAACGGACGCAAAAATAATGGAAAGCAGCATCAGTCCGGCCAGAGAAAGGCTGACGATGCGCACCAACGACGTCCTTGCCTCTTTTTTGCGCTTTGCCTGAGCAGCCATGGCGTTCCCTCCCGCATTGTCGCTACGCCGGTGAGTATACCACAACCGCGTCCGCAGAGCAAGACCGCAGGCTGGAAAAGCCGGGCCGGGGCATGAAATTTACTGAAAGTTCACATAACATCCGGATTTTGGCCGGGGGCGATCCTTGCAACTTCTACGCAGGGGATGTATAATGCTTAAGTATATTGCGGAGGTGTGCGTGATGGAGGAGATCCGTCTGGGGGACCGGGTCAGGATGCGGAAAACGCATCCCTGCGGAAGCGACGAATGGACGGTTATCCGCATCGGCGCAGATATCAAAATCAAATGCCTGGGCTGTGGGCGCATCGTGATGATGGAGCGCGCGGATTTTGTCAAGCGCCGTAAAAAGGTGCTTGAGCAGGGACCCGTGCCGGAAGCGGACACGCTTCGCGCCATGGCGGAGCATTCCTAAGGAGGTCTTTTACCCATGGAGGTCAAGGAAGAACAGATGACGCAGGTGGAGGGCGCTGCTACCGGCAAGCCCGGCAAAGAAAAAAAGCCGCTCAACGTCAAAAAGGAAATCCTGAGCTGGATTCTGACCATTGCGGTGGCGGTGGCGGCCGCGCTGCTGATTCGCACATTCCTGTTTGAACCCATCCGCGTAGACGGGGAAAGCATGTGCGACACCCTGCAGGACGGCGAAATCATGCTGGTAACCAAGCCCGAATACCTCTTTGGCGACCCGCAGCGCGGAGATGTGGTCATCTGCAAGTATCCCGGCCGCACGGAGAACTTCGTCAAGCGCGTGATGGGCATTCCCGGAGACGTGATCGAGATTCGCTCCAACGTGGTCTACCGCAATGGCGAAGCGCTGGACGAACCCTACCTGACCCCGGAGCGCAACGATAACGGCTTCAGCATGGCACCCTTTACGCTGGGCGAGGATGAATACTTCGTCATGGGTGATAACCGCGACAACAGCCATGACAGCCGGAATTACTACGACTATTTTACCCCCGCCGCCCTTACCCGCGACATGATTATCGGGCATGTGCGGTGTGTGGTTTTCCCCTTCAGCGATATCCGGACCATTGAGTAAGCGAAAAAACGTCGATGCCGTGCCGGATGGAGGGGAAGGCCGGTACCAGAAAGGCCCCCGGTGATGCCGCAAGACCATGCTGCTGACAAACCTTTTTCAGGGGCGCGAGGGGGGACGGTACCTCCATTGTCACAGGGGACGCTGACTGCGTCCCCTGTTGCTGTTCCTGCCATTGATCGGACCGGGAAAATTCTCTGCGGCGGCGGATTCCGTTTTCAACGATCGTGATGACGGACATCCCACATGCACGCGGTGCACACGGACAGAGGGCTCAGGGGGGACGAAGCGCTGAGCGGGCAGCCGGCCGCGATACGACATGTCAAAACCATGACAGTTAATGCCATGCGTGCGGGCATGATTCCAGCGTAGAAAAGCATGGGGCGGAGCTGTGAAAACGACGAGCCCGATAGACTTGGAGGAATGAAAGTGAAATTTGATGTAAACGACCTGAAATGGACAAGGCAGCCGGAAACCTGCGCGATCTCGCAGGAGCGAATTGAGATTGCGACCAAACCACATACGGATCTCTGGCAGAGAACCTATTACCATTTCCGCAACGATAACGCGCCGTTGCTGCAAATGCGCACGAATGAACCATTTTTTTCTTTTGTGGTAAAGACGGATTTCACGGGGAGCCACCATCGCTTTGATCAGTGTGGTGTCGTTTTGTATTTGGACAGCGAAAACTGGCTCAAGGGTTCCGTCGAATATGAAAACGAGGAGTTTCAGCATCTTGGAAGCGTAGTCACCAACCATGGCTATTCTGACTGGGCAACGACGGAAATCCCTTCAAGGGTGAAATCCATGTGGTATCGTCTAAGCCGCCGGGAGAATGACTTCTGCATCGAATGCTCGGAGGACGGCGCGGGATTCCATCAGATGCGGGTGTGCCATCTGCATGAGGCGGCCGGAGAGATTCAGTTTGGCATTTATGCTTGCAGCCCGGAGGATTCCTCTTTTCGCGCCATCTTTACCAATATGGAATTAACCGAATGCAAGTGGCCGGCGCATGACGGACAGGCGCCGGACGAGGAGCTGTAATTGCAGAAAGAAAGGTTGAACAAACCGCTGAATAAGAGCGTTATAAAGCAAGGGCCAAAAGCAGCATGGCTTGATAAAGCGCCTTGTGTTGACCTCTATTGCAAAACTGCTATTTGACAGTTTCGATGCGATGCTTGCAACGCGTAACGCAATCCACCTGTATTTCCATGAGGGGCTTTGTTGCATACACAAATTTCGTGCTCGGAAAGTGCAAAAAGAAAGGGCGGCGACATTGTGTCAATGTTGCTGCCCTTTGGTGGTAAATAGCCCGAACTGCGATACAAGTGAATTCACTTTTGCGTTTGGGGTACTTTACGCCAGAGGGCCCCACCAATCAGAATTGGACAGTCAAACGATAATCGTCATTTTATAGGGGCCGCGTCTGCATGCGGTAGATTCGATTCCGGCTTTGTGTTGAAGCGATGCACAAACGGTGTTCAGTGATTTCCTTGAATAACTTCGTTTATTTAAATATAATAGGATTGATTTCATCTGAATAAAATGCCGGAGGAAAATGATGGGTGGACTACTGAAAGAAATCGGTAGTTGCTCATGAGTAAAAGAGCATATGCCTATCTAATTGGAAACAAGCTGTTTCTACAATATTCGATGATGCCGCAAAGGATAAAACCATCCTGGAGCAGCTATATCATATGCGAAATCGGGTTTACGGCAGGAGCCGTCTGCTGTTAGGGGACTCTCCTTCCGCGAAGAACCAACCTCTAAAAATAGCAGAGGGTCTGTTCTTTGAGAGCAAATTCGATGCAGAATCCCTGCTTAACGTTTTGGCGGAAAGAATTTTCAAACCCACAGGCTATGATTTTGGCGCAATTAGACTTCGTATAAAAGTGGAATAAGATACACAGTTTTCTGACCACAAGATCGTGTGGTTTATGGCTCAAATAATCCTGGATATAGTGTGCCTTCAGAGGTAATATGACACTACCGAAAGGGAATACACCACTGAATTGGAGGACACGAACATGAAGAAAACCACCGCCCAGAAGGCCGCGACCTACCGCCTGCCCGAAGCCACCACCCCGGAAAACCTGGAAATGAAGCTGATGAACAACCTGGGTACCATCCTTACCTTTGGAAACCGCATCCTCGCCGCCGGGTACTCCTACGATCCCAACGGGCGCAGCTACTACGGCGCTGTGTACCGGTTCACCACCGAGGATCACACCTGCGAAGGCGAAATTAAGCTGGTCAGCGTTTCGGATGAGACCTTCATCGATAACGGGCACGCCATGGCCTGGGCGATGAGCAAAGCGAACTAAAGCAACCACAACATAACACCCTACAGGGATGGAGCCGGAAGGCTCTGTTCCTCGTTACAGCCGCGCAGGGCTGTTTTTT